>Ga0209085_1002318_pt1 | contig 10874 bp, 9 predicted proteins | sample C_131016_EF_Meta_FD_187310 | JGI IMG/M metagenome (GOLD analysis project Ga0209085, IMG submission 187310) | Freshwater microbial communities from Lake Croche, Canada to study carbon cycling - C_131016_EF_MetaG (SPAdes) (version 2) | ecosystem: Environmental > Aquatic > Freshwater > Lake | place...
TTCTAATGTATTTAACCGCTTCAATATCCCAGCCTGGTTCAATCTTTAGTTTTATTCGGCGGTATCCAGCATCAACATATGATTTAACCTCTTCACCTAATGCCTCTAAATTATTTGCAATACCAACCGATACACCACATTCAACCTTACTTTTTGTCGCACCAAGGTATACCGCAAGTGATGTTTTTTGATTACGAAGTTGTGCATCTAAAATTGCAGTTTCAAGAGCGGCCTTTGCCATCTGCCCGCCTAAATATGGTTTTAAAATAACCGGTACATCCTCAACGCTGATTTCTTGCTTACTTTTTAGTGCTGGTATTAAAAATCTCTTCATTAGATCAAGGCAGCCGGCCACATACTCTGGTGAGTAAAGTGGGTCAGACATTGCAACACACTCTGCCCAACCAACTGTGCCATTCTCATTTGTGACCTTAACCATTAAAATCTCGCGAGATGTTTGAGTGCCAAATGAGGTTCTAAATGGCCTAACTAGTGGCAAGTGAATAATGCGAAGTTCAATCTCTTTTATTTTCATACCCTCACAACATATTCATTATTTGCTGAAAACCCAACTACTTTGCCACCCTTTTCAAACGCCCGCATAAATTCTTCCCTTACCTTATGCCGCCACTTAAGATTTTCAGAAATATCTTCACTCCGTATAGTGACAATATCTTCCGGAATTTTAATCAGCATATCTGCCTTGTCAGGATTTGTAATTACACTTTTTGCAACTGGCTGGTCACCTGCAACCTTCCAACTTGCCATAACTCGATCTGATTCATCCCCTGCATTTAGTGCATCTGGCATATCGCCATAAAAATTGGGATAATAAGCTGAAATATCAACCCCGAGCTTGATTAAGTTTAATTTTGCATTCCGCGCGACTAGCGGATCAAATGTCCAAGTTATTTCCTTATAATTATTTTTCTTAGCCCACTGCCATTGATCTATCTTTAATGAATATCCAATACCTTTATCGCGATATTTATCTAAAACTGCGGTCATATGCGAATGAAGGTAAAGTCCTTCAGTTATCGCCGGAAATGCAAAGGCTGCACCAACACACTTTTCATCAATAAAAGCTCCAGAAAGATAAGCACCACTGTGAACCATTGCCTGCAACAAGTTGGGGGTTATTTCTGTGCCATGATCTAGCGCCCAAGTTTTATCAAATATTTTACGAGCCTGGTCTTGCTCTAAGAGCGTTTTTAAGAAATTAACTTTAACTTCCATTAGCAAAGTCTATCAAAACTTTCAACAAAAAATTTCCTTAACGATTCTAGTTTTTTCAAATAATATTAAGTAAAAATAAATAATCCAAGTTATACTATTTGACGTTAAGTAATTTCATTAATTTTGTTTAGGTAAAATTTTTGCATTCTTTTTTACTCCAGATATCATAACTAACGATCTAAAACCATAGAACTTGAATAACCTAAAACTACCTCGGATAATTTGTTTATAGTTTCTGGGCGGAAAACTATTATTAACATAAAGAGCATCGCCCCAACCGGCTCCAAGCCACCATCTAGTGGCTATCCTTTTAAAACCATGCATTGTTAAATAATTATCGATTTCTTTAACTAAGTCACACCCACTGTAAACATCCCTCTTGTTAACTTCGGTATAAATCATTTGTACTTTTTCAAGTAAAGCTCCCAAACTTTTTATGGCCTTGAGCTCAACCCCCTGAATATCTAGATTGACAAAATTTGGGATTTCTTTGTCATAAAGAATGGTGTCCAATCTTTTAGTTCGAACGGTGACTATTTCAGTTACTGTTACATCAGGATATGTCTCTGAGTGTGTACCAAAATGTAAAATACTAGAAGATTGTGAATTAGATGATATGTTAAGTTTTAATAATTCGTCATCTTTATCATAGACACATGCTTCAACCACAGAATTAGTCTTGGGGTTCAGAATTTTCTTTAATTCTGAGCACAGTTTCGGTTGTGCTTCGATCCATAATACAGGCACATTAAAATGTTTGTCATACTCCATAGATTCCTCAGCAAGGTGAGCACCAACATGAAGAATACTTTTAGGTTTAACGTTATAGTCTTCTAACAACTCAAATACTGGAATTAGCATACCTGCATATACTATCATTTATCTTAACAATACCGGGTCTTAACTAGATAGCTTGGAAAATCCTTTATTGACAGTGTCCAGCCTGGCTTAAACACCGTGGTTTTGATTTAAGAAATGGTTAGGTTAATTTTCAGTTTAGCTCTAGGGGATCGAGCGCTAGACCCAAGTCTCAAGTGAGAAAATTTAATTTAAAAGTAATAAAATCTTATTAAGTAAAATTCTTATAAACCAAAGCCATTTTTTCTGCCGCATTGTTCCAGGAAAATTTAGATGCAAGAGCTAAACGATCGCTAATCAAATTTGGATCAAGTGCCTCTCTTAGACCCTGCTCGATACCTTCAACTAAAGATTCTAAGTTACCAATTTCAAAAAACTTCCCGGAAAATCCGGATACTTCTCTAAATACAGGAATATCACTAGCGAGCACTAGTGTTCCTTGGGAAAAAGATTCTAATATCGGTAAACCGAATCCCTCCATTTTTGAAGTAACCACTAGCATACTAGCTGATGAGTAAAGTTTATAAAGTTCATAATCTGAAACGCTTTCATAATTTTTCCAATATTTTCTGAATTTTGGCTTAAAATACTCTTCAACTTCTACCGAGTTGAATTTCGACCCAACCGTATTTAGTTGGATGTCTACACCTCTTTCCCATAAAATGTTCATAGCGCCTGCTAGTTGTTTAAAATTTTTGTAACCCCACCGACCTCCTACGTAAAGTACATTAATGCGCCCTGTTGAATTTAACTTTTTTTCTAAGGTAGAAACGTCAGAAACACCATGATGAACTACGTGTACCTTTGACTCAGGAACTTTATAGATTTCATACAGATCATTTGCAGTAGATTGAGAAACGCAGAAAATGATGTCTGCCCTCTTTGATAGTTTTCTTTTCCCGAGATGTGGGTTTTTGATTCCATTCCAACCAATTTTTTCAGGGATAAAATCATGAATCGTGATTGCTAGACTCTTATACCCAAAAGACTCAAAAATATTGGGCCGATAATAAGTTGCATGAAACATTTTGCCTCTAGCTTTGCCGAGTTTTATTGCAGCAGAAACACTTGAGTTCACAGTCTTTAATACACCGTAAGTCAAAAGCATTTTTTTAGCAGATACAGGCGAAAAATACGGAACACGAATTGGACTCATCTTAATTAACTCTTTATCATGCATCTCTTTCAAATATTGATTATTTGATCTGGTGAAAGTTAATACTGGCTTTATTCCAAGTTTTTCGTTTGTTAGATAGGCAGATAAAATTTCAGAGAAGTAGCGTGATACTCCTCCGTTATTTTGAAGTAAAAACATTTCTGAATCATAATAAACTTCCATATTAGCTAAACCAATCTTCTAGACATAAAATTCATGAATTTGCAAGGTTTTTTAACTCTTAATATGCCTCTAAAGATACACGTTTTTGTTGATAAAGTTGCTTTATTAATATATGTTTAATGAAAATTTTCCTTCGTACTTTAAAAATAAAGTTTTGAGTTTCTCGCCACACTCCTTTGGGCTTGCCGTAAGCAAATATTCAACATCTGAATTCCCGGTAAATTTTGATTTTCTATCAATCTTATTGCGGTATCCTTGATCATATAATTCAAAAATATTGCGTTTTAAATCAAACTTGTCCGTTAAGGAATTGTTTATAAAAAATGCATTGTTATATTCAATTTCAACCAGCGAGTAACCAAGAGTTCTCATTGTTTTTTCAGCTGATGCAACCGAACAGCCAAAAAAATGATCACCCTGCCAGGAGTGATCGGCCGAATAACCAACTTCAAATTCAATGTTAGGAGGAAATATTTCATTAATTTCCATACTAATCACTTTTGGATTAAAACCACCAACTAGTAAACTTCTTAAAACTTCTAAATCATATGAATCAATATCTAAATTTAGTAAACTGAAGTCTTGCGGAACTTCATATGATTCCATAAATTTCACAATGTTGTTTGGTGTAATCTTCGCTTTTGTTAAAGTTACATCAATTCTATCATTGTAAAGAAAAGCTAATTTTGAAAAATTTTTGGGTTCATATTCGAAGAGTAGTCCCGAATATTTATAGTCAACCAAGAATTTAACTGTTGAAGATTGGGTAATTCCGTCTGATGCCCCTATGTCAACTAAGTAAGGAGAGTGATCACCAATTTTACTTAAAATATTTTGTATTGCTTGAGTCTCTCCGGCGAAAGAGTTATCCTTACGGATAATCTTTAACTTATTTGCAGTCAATTCAATTACATGCCTAAAAACCAAGTGAAGCTTTGGATAATTACTTTTGCTTCGAGCAAGATACTTAACCACTAACCACGCAAACTCTAAAGCTAGAAACTTATTAAGTGGGCTTAAAATAAATTTGATACGTGTCATAGCCTTAACTGTCTAATAATATATTTTAATTGACGAGCTCCATAAATTATCATAGATCAACACAAGATTTATATATTATATTTAGTGAATAAGAAACCTATATGAGATACCAAGGTGATATTAGTTCTATTTAGATTAATAATAAATATTCTGAAATTTATGAACTGGTTTACAAATATTGATTTCATAACCCCGAATTGTAGCAGTAAAATTCTGATATTCCTTTATGTTAATTAAAAGCAGCACAAAACTTATTAGGTCTATATTTGGTATGATTAAAAAATGAAAAAAATAATAATTCTTGACTTAGCTGGTGGACTTGGTAATCACATATTTCTTTTTGAGATAGCCAACTTTATCGGATCAATAGGTGACAGTGTAATTTTTATAAACAAAACAGAAATTGATAGGAAGCATTCTTCAGGAAAATCAACAATTGAGGATTTTTTATTACCGAACAAGGTTAAATTTTTCAAACTAAGTCGAATGATTAATAACTTATACTTTAGGTTAAAGATTTTTTTAAGAAAGTTCAATACTTTTGAACAAAGTTTAACGTTGGTTTTAGATGAAAACTATAATACGAACGACCGTAAGAAAATATATGATCTTGTTTTTAAACGTAATCCTAAGTTCATAATTATTACTGGTTATTGGCAGAATTTTGCTTATTGGAATGATGATTTTAATTACAAGTTAAAATCAGAGGGGCATAAATTTAGAGAGCTCTTAAGTCAAATTGAATCCATAAATCCAGTTATTTTCCATTACCGACTTGGTAAGTTTAAAGATAGTTGGGAACATAGTTGGGGTGCACTAAGCCCAAAATTTCTAATTAATGCTTTGACAGTTCTAAACCCTAATAACATAAGTTCAAAAATAATTTGGGTTTTTTCTAATGATTTACTAGAAGCAAAGAAATTAATTGGAGCGACGGATACTTCTCCATACAAGATTCTTTACATAGATGACTCGGCACTACGGCCCTCAGAGCTTATGTTGTTATTTTCGAAAGCAAAATTTTTAGTCTGTAGTAACTCAACATTTAGTATTGTAGCCGCCAAAATCGGCAATATAAAAGATGTCATGGTGCCGTCAGAATTATCAAAAAATGGTAATTCAAGTTTAGAATTACCTCTTGAATGGGACAAGGTAACTTCGGTTTGGTTAGATTAAATTTTTTAATCTGTAACTTAATTTAGTTTTATCGCTAAAAATAAATAATATTAGAAGGTCTTTAGTAAATCAGAGTGCCGGGAGTTTAAGTTCAAACAGACTGGTGCGCCCGCAGGGATTCGAACCCCGAACCTTCTGATCCGTAGTCAGATGCTCTATCCGTTGAGCTACGAGCGCAAGAGAAATTCTAAACAAGTGATTATCGTATCAAATAAGACAATGCTCGAGTTTCGAATGAATGGATTATATGATAACTTAAATTCATGACTAACCTGGTTATTAAGACTGGTCATTATTTCCTAAAATATGATTTTTTGTATGATCTGTATCAGAATATTGTCGGCGGGGTAGCATATAGGAATCGCATAGTGGAAGATTTAGCAAATTTTGAAAAGCCCGTTTTTTTAGATTTGGGTTGCGGTACAGCAAGTGTTTGTCGGATAATCTCAAAAAATATTAAATATTTTGGAGTAGATCATTCGAAAATTTATTTAAATAGTGCAAAAAATAATTTTCCAGAACATTCATTTACACAAGCTGATCTTGGAGAATTTGAGTGGGATAAAAATATATCAATTAATGGCTCTATGATTGCAACTGGGCTAGGACTATTGCATCACTTAGATGATAAGAAAGCAACAAATTTTCTTACTGGCTGTCGCTCTATTTTAAATAAGAACTCTTTATTGTTTACTGTTGATCCTGTTATAATTACAGGCACTGGAAAAGTTGCGAAGTGGTTTGCTGAAAATGATCGAGGGCAATATATTCGTAATCCAAAAGAATTAATTGCATTATTTGAAAAATCTGGATTTAAACTATCGTATCAAGTTAAAAAAAATCAATTTAGAATTCCGCTAGATACGATTGAAATTACAGCTTTAATTAAATAATTTTATCTATAAAGTAAATTGGCCTTGCTCTCGTGGAATTTAATGATTGGATTACAAACTTACCAATTAAACCTGTAAAACAAAAATTGAGCGAACCAAGAAATAGAATAAGGGAAAATGTACTTAACCAACCCGACGAATAACCGTTTATGAAAGCAGTTATAATTGCATACGCGCCAAAAATAATTGATAAGAAAAAAGTAAAAAAACCTAGCCGCATAAATAATTTATAAGGAATATCTGAAAAAGCGAAAATTGCATTGGATGCGAGTTTAATCATTTTTCCCAGATTGTAATTGCTTTTACCTCCAAAACGTTCGCTCCTCGAATATTCATACGGTATAGATTTATAACCAGTAAACGCAAAAATACCACGCAGAAATGGAGTCTGCTCATTTATAGCAATAACTTGATCTGTTACTCGCTTCGTTACTACTCTAAAATCTCCCGTGTCTACGGGAATATCAAAAGTTGTAACGAGTCGGAATAGTCTGTAAAAAATAATTGCACTAAATTTCTTAAATAAAGTTTCGCCTTCTCGTGAAATTCGTTTGCCATAAACAATATCTACATCATTACTAATCAAGTTACACATAGATAGCAATAAATTTGGTGGATCTTGCAAATCTGCATCTATAATACCGATCAACTCAAAAGTTGTTAATTTTAAACCCGCGATTACTGCTTCTTGATGACCAAAATTACGAGTTAATTTAATTGCTCTAATATGTTTAATTACTTGTTCCTGTACAAGACTATTGATTATATTCCATGATTTATCACTAGAACCATCGTCTACAAAAATAATTTCATAATCTTCGAAGTTTTTTAGTGCCGCTTTACTTTGTCGGTAAAATTCAATAATGTTTTGTTCTTCGTTATAAACTGGAACTACGAGTGAAATACGCATTAATAACCAACCCTTTCATCTGTAGGAGCCACCCATTCATTCGTAACTAGAAACGCTATTATTATAAATGGAATCATAACAATAATAGACTTAATAAGATACGGATTGGCTGGAATAAAAAAGAATAGTCCTTCTCGAATCACCATATAGGTAATCCAACCACTTACAAAAAAATGTGAATCCATTTTTTTTGGAAATTTATATAATATTAAAACTAGTGTTAACAGTGCAATTGATAAGAGAGAGTTTAAATAGTTTACATTGAAACTAAACTCCATACTTGAAATAAGAAGTCCGGCGAAAAAAGTAGATTTACTTAAAAAAATCCAATATACCATAATTGCTAATATGGGCAGAAAACTATAAAAATGAAAATATGTGTAAAAATAGTTTGTGGAAAATGCCAAGAAAAGAGCTGCTGACATAGATCGTTTCTTTGCAATTTTTAAACTTAAATAACCACAAAACATAAAAGTTAATAATGGTAAAATTTGTAACAAATATTGATTAAATTGAATTTGATTGAAAAATTGCCATATACCAAGCGAACCGTAAAGATTAGGATTCTCTTTATACCCTACTACTGAAAGTAAGTTTCTATACCAGCTAATCAATAACAGATTACCGATTAATAACGAATAGTAAGCTTGATGTAGTAACCATGCGAATATTCCGATAAACACAGTAAGACGGCATGGGATGATAATTGATACAACAAGTATTGGAAATAGAAACAAATTGGGTTTAATGTCCAATAAAAATACGAATATAATTCCTGCAAGTGTGTTTAACAAATAGTAATTATATTTTTTTAACATAGTTTCATGGTTATTTATATATTTTATTAAAATATAGAAAGTTGAAAATAACCCCAGCAATAAACCAGTCACTTGACCGTTAACAAAAATCTCTCGAGTGCTTGAAAATGTCAAAAGGAGAAAAGGTAATATTGTGTTGTCTGTGTTCAAGTATTTAAAAGTCAATAAAAAAATAACTAGCCCAACGATATTCAGTAGTTGCATAAATATAAAGAAATTAAAATTACTAATCAGTATAAATTTAAAAAAATATAATATTGTTGAAGAAAATATTCCTGACTTAAATAGTGGGTCTTCTTCATAAGGATTTTTTAACTGTGTTAAATTTTGTGCGGCTCTTACCCAATAGCCATAGTCTTTCAATCCATAATTTGTATTATTGAATTGAGTTAAATCAGAATTCGCTTTTAGCCCGTATATATAAATTATTAGACTTGAAAGTACTGTAAGCACAAACCAATAAAATCTATTGCTTGAAAATCTATGTTGTATTCTCAGATGCTCCATTTTAAACTCTTTAGAAATTTAATTGATAGCTAGATTATCATTGAGCATTTCACAATAATAGTATCAGATTTCGTTTTTATTAGATTAAAATGAGCATTTTGAATAGGGTAAATAGGCTGAAAATTAAGGTACTTTCTGTTTCTATTAAACTTAAAATCAAATTATAATTCTCTTTTTTTAGGTACTTTCGACAATTTTGCCTGTTATAGGGTCTACAGGGCTAATTTTAAGAGGATCAACGACTAATTAATTTAACATTTGTAGTTAATTTTGTGATAACCGCAGCAATAATTACTTCTCGTAGTTTAAAATCACTAATAGTCTATAACAACAAAAGTTATTCACTTGTGAGAATAATTTAAGTCGATTTGGCATACTCGGTCCATTTCATAAAAATTTAGGCCGAGTTTTATTCTGTTTACGAAAATTGATTTAGTTTGAACATTTCTCCATTATTTACTGCATCTTAATCTTCGAATTAATTTGATTTATCTAGTATCCTTTCCTCTAGATAAGATTACTATTTTAATAAAGTTTTGTTAAATTCCAGAATAGAGGTTTGTATGGGTCGATCAGAGAATATACTGGTTACAGGAGCTGGTGGATTTATTGGTGGCTGGATTATAAATGATTTACTGAAACAGGGTTACTCTAATATTCGAGGCGTGGATATAAAACCTTTAGCTAACTGGTATCAGAAATTTGAAAAAGTTGAGAACCGAAGTTTAGATTTAAAGGATCCAGTTAGTACTTTAGCTGTGACTAGAGAAATTGATACCGTTTATAATCTCGCAGCTGATATGGGAGGCATGGGATTTATCGAGAAAAATAAAGCACTATGTATGATGTCCGTACTAATTAATGCTAATCTCCTAGAATCCTCAAGGTTGAACGGTGTTAATAAATATTTTTTTGCTTCATCTGCATGCGTCTACAATCAATCGCGTCAGCTACACACTGAAAATCCTGGACTGAAGGAATCTGATGCATACCCGGCAGATCCAGAGGATGGATATGGATGGGAAAAACTTTTCAGTGAAAGAATGTGTAGGCACTTTGGTGAAGATTTTGGTTTGGAAATTAGAATTGCAAGGTTCCATAATGTTTATGGACCATTAGGGACATTTGACGGTGGAAGAGAAAAAGCGCCCGCTGCAGTATGTAGAAAAGTGGCAGAAGCAGTTATAAGCGGTTCACATGAAATACAAATCTGGGGGGATGGAGAGCAAACTAGATCATTTACCTATATCGACGATACTGTTTTGGGAATACAAAAACTTATGGAATCTTCTTACTCAGCACCAATAAATTTAGGTTCAAGTCAAATGGTAACGATTAATCATCTTGTTGATATTGTTGAAAATGTTGCACACATAAAGCTTAAAAGAAAATACATGCTTGATGCTCCTAAAGGTGTCAGGGGACGTAATTCTGAAAACACTTTAATTAAAGAAGTGATGGGTTGGGAGCCAAAAATTACTTTAGAATTTGGCTTAGAAAAAACTTACAATTGGATTTTTGATGAATTGAGTAATGGTTCTAAACGATCTTGGCATTAATACTGAGCAAGTAAATTAATCAAGACCTACCCAAACTTATTAGCCGCTTCCAATCCACCTCTTTTACACGAGGTTTTCCAGCTATTTCACCAGAGATTACTTCGGAGGCATTAATTTTTTCCCATGCAAGTTGATCAATTACTTCATGTCCAGATTTTAATAACGTAGTGATCCCTTCAGAAACCTTCGGCTCTTTTAAGTTTTCTATTATTAAATCAACAACATCACTTGAGTCACTCTTATTAGTTCCTATTACACCAGTTGGCCCCCGCTTGGCCCAACCTGTTGTGTAAACATTGTGTTCAATATGGCCGGCAATATTGTTGATCCGACCATTTTCAATTGTGATTCCATGGTACTCAACTGCGTCATAACCAATTGCAGTAATAATTAATCCGGTCTTAATTGTAAATGTATCTTCGGTGGGGATAACTTTTCCATCCTCAACCTTATTAATCGTAAATACAACCTCTTCAACCTTTTTATTACCTTTGATTTCAATAGGTGTTGATAAGAATTTAATCTCTAATTTTCTGT
>Ga0209085_1002320_pt1 | contig 10873 bp, 11 predicted proteins | sample C_131016_EF_Meta_FD_187310 | JGI IMG/M metagenome (GOLD analysis project Ga0209085, IMG submission 187310) | Freshwater microbial communities from Lake Croche, Canada to study carbon cycling - C_131016_EF_MetaG (SPAdes) (version 2) | ecosystem: Environmental > Aquatic > Freshwater > Lake...
ACAACTCAATCAGTATTTGGTGGCTCAACCACTGTTCATGCCTCAGTAACAACTGGAGTGCCAATCATTACTTTGCGAGCAAACTCAATTGAACTAGTTACAGCAATATCTAGTCCTGCAGTTGAGGAGTTTGCGGTAACACTTTCAGATGCAGCAAAGCTTGCAACAATTACTAGCGCAACACCAGTGGTTAAAGGCGGACGCCCTGATTTAACTGAAGCCTCTGTTGTGATCTCAGGTGGCCGTGGCACAAATGGAGATTTCAAACCAGTAGAAGCATTAGCGGACGCGTTAGGAGCAGCAGTTGGTGCATCCCGTGCTGCAACAGATGCTGGCTGGTATCCACACTCACATCAAGTAGGACAAACTGGTAAAACTGTTTCACCACAACTTTATGTTGCAGCTGGAATATCTGGCGCCATTCAACACCGTGCTGGTATGCAAACCTCAAAGACGATAGTGGCAATTAATAAAGATGCTGAGGCACCGATTCTTGAAATCGCAGATTTTGCAGTAATTGGCGATCTATTTAATGTTCTGCCGCAGGCAACTGAAAAAATCATCGCTCGTAAAGGGTAATTCTGCTGGTATCAGCACCAACCTTTAGACTTAGCAAGTGAGTATTTACTTCGATCATGCCGCTACCACACCTATGGTGGAGAGCTCACTTTCAGCATTGACTAAACAATTAAAAAAATTAGGAAACGCTTCATCTCTGCACTCAGCCGGCAGATCGGTAAGAAAAGATTTAGAGGCAGCTAGAGAAGAGTTGGCAATAGCGGTTGGATGCGCCCCAAGTGAGATTATCTTTACCTCAACTGGCACTGAGGCAAATAATCTGGCAATTAAAGGTTTGTTTTGGAATGGTGCTAAAAATAATAAGAAAGTAATTATTACCTCAACCTTTGAGCACCATGCAGTAATGGATCCGATTGTTTGGCTAGCCGAGCATGAAGGTGCGCAAATAGTAGGAATTAATGTGGATCGAAAAGGTTTTATTGACTTAGCGGAGTTAAGCGAGGCGGTTGAAAAACATAAAGATAATATTGCACTCATCTCAATTATGCATTCAAATAATGAGGTTGGAAGTATTCAAGATATTGCCCAGGTGGTAAAGATTGCTGGCGATATTCCAGTTCACTCAGATTGCGTGCAAAGCTTTGGAAAGGTCGATCTATCTTTTAAAAAGTTAGGACTGACCGCTGCCACAATTTCAGCCCATAAGGTTGGCGGCCCACTTGGAGTGGCCGCATTGATATTGAAAAAAGGTTTAGATATTGAACCAATCTTGCATGGTGGCGGACAAGAGCGAGATATCAGAAGTGGCACGTTTAACGCACCCGGCATCGTTGCCTTTGCCGCAGCTGCAACGGAGGCGGTAGCAAATAAAAAAGAGCGAGATTTAAAGATTAGGCAATTAAAAGCAGAGTTAATTAATACCATAAAGAAAAATGTTTCAGATATTTGGGTAAATGGCGACCTTGAAAACTGCCTGCCTGGCATTGTTTCAATTACCTTTCCAAAGACAGATTCAGAAGGATTACTTCTTTTATTAGATGCAGAGGGTATTGCCTGTTCAACTGGATCTGCTTGTAGTGCTGGCGTGCAACGGCCAAGCCATGTATTACTTGCGATGGGCTTAAGTGAGGATGAGACCACCTCTACCTTAAGATTCTCATTAAGTTACACAAATACAATTAATGAGATTGCAAAGCTGGGCGCAGTAATTGCCTCAGTTGTTGCCAGATCAAAAGCTGCGTCGGGGAAATTATGAAAAAACTAAAAGTTATTGCCGCAATGAGTGGTGGAGTTGATTCTGCAGTTGCAGCAGCACGGGCAGTTGATGCCGGTTATGAAGTAGTTGGCGTTCACTTAGCGTTATCTAGTAATCCACAAAAGTATCGCTCTGGTGCACGTGGTTGCTGCACAATTGAAGATTCACATGATGCCAGGCGGGCAGCTGATGTAATTGGTATTCCGTTTTATATCTGGGATATGGCAGAGGAGTTTCATAAAGGAGTAGTTGAAAACTTCTTATCTGAGTATCAATCAGGGCGAACTCCTAATCCATGTCTTAGATGTAATGAGAAGATTAAATTTGAGGCAGTCTTAGATCGTGCTAAAGCACTTGGCTTTGATGGCGTAGTCACTGGTCATTATGCAATTACTAAAGAGGGTGTTGATGGTAAGACTTTGCACAGAGCAGCAGATCCAGAGAAAGATCAATCTTATGTACTTGCAGTTCTTAGAACTGATCAAATAGAGGGCGCAATATTTCCATTAGGAGATACTGTGAAAACTGATACTCGTAAAGAGGCAAAAGAGCGCGGCTTATTTGTTGCCAACAAACCAGATTCACATGACATCTGTTTTGTGCCATCAGGAGATAACGCTGGCTGGCTCAGGGAGAGATTAGGTTCTGAAACTGGTGACATCGTTGATCAAGCGGGTACAAAACTTGGTGAACATAAAGGTGCTTACACCTACACAATCGGTCAACGTCGAGGTCTTAATTTAACTGTGCCAGATAAAACTGGTGAGCCAAGATATGTATTAAAGATTGAACCAAAGAGCAATACAGTTGTGGTCGGAACACATGAAGAGCTCGCAATTAACATAATTATTGCCGCCCCTCCTACTTGGTGTGGCCCGGCTCCTGAAATAAATAAAGAGCTGCGTGGCTTTGCCCAGGTCCGCGCCCATGGCGCACCGCTTGCCACCTCATATAAATTTGATGGCACAAGCTTAATTGCTAATTTAGATCAGCCAGTATTTGGCCTGGCAACTGGTCAAGCACTAGTTATCTATGATGGTGATCGGGTAGTTGGTTCGGCCACAATCTGCGAAACGATTTAAAATGAGTGCGGCAATTAGACACCAGATTCAAGAGTTATCTGAAGAGATCCGTGATCATCAATTTAAGTACTATGTTTTAGATGCACCCAGTATTACCGATGCTGCCTTTGATAAGTTGTGGAATCAACTATTAGAGCTTGAGCGTAAATATCCGCAATATAAGTTAGAGAGCTCACCAACCTTAGAAGTTGGTGGTGGTTTTGCGACCGCATTTACCCAACACGATCACATTGAAAAGATGATGAGTTTAGATAACGTATTTGATAATGAAGAGTTAGATACCTGGTTTGATCGCATTGAAAAAGCTGGAGTTAAAAATACTTGGCTATGTGAGGTAAAAGTAGATGGCTTGGCGATTAATTTGCTTTATGAAAATGGCAGATTAACCAGGGCTCTAACCCGCGGTAATGGCACAACAGGTGAGGATGTAACTTTAAATATTAAAACTATCAAATCTGTCCCGACTGAATTATCTGGCAAAGATTTACCTGCCACCCTTGAGGTGCGCGGTGAGGTTTTCTTTCCATTGCAATCATTTGATGATTTAAATGATTCACTTGAAGAGGCAGGCAAGCCAAGGTTTGCAAACCCAAGAAATGCTGCAGCCGGATCTCTTCGCCAGAAAGATCCAAAGATCACAGCTAGTCGGCCATTAGATGTTGTAGTCCATGGCATAGGTGCTGCCACTGGAGTTAAGTTTGATAAACAATCATCTGCTTATGAATTGCTAAAAGGTTGGGGATTGCCAACTAGTAGTAGATATAAAGTAGTTTCAAATCGCAAAGAGGTTTTAGCTTTTATTGATCAGTATGAGAAAAACCGTCACAATGTTGAGCATGAGATAGATGGGGTAGTGATAAAGGTAAATGAGATTGATGCGCAAAATAATTTAGGTTTTACCTCCCGTGCTCCGAAGTGGGCGATTGCATATAAGTATCCGCCAGAAGAGGTTTCTACAAAGTTGTTAGATATAAAGGTAAGTGTGGGTAGAACTGGTCGAGTTACTCCCTTTGCCTATATGGAGCCGGTCAAAGTTGCAGGCTCAACCGTTACCAATGCAACCTTACATAACGCGCAAGAGATTATGCGTAAGGGAATTTTAATTGGTGACACAGTATTGATTAGAAAAGCAGGAGATGTAATTCCAGAGGTGCTTGCCCCCGTAATTGAAAAGCGAACTGGTAAAGAGCGAGCATTTGTTATGCCAAGTAAGTGCCCAGATTGTGGCAGCAAATTACGGGCAATGAGTGAGGGCGATGTTGATATTAGATGTCCGAATTCGCAAAGCTGCCCGGCCCAAGTTGTTGAACGCCTTTTCTATATTGGCTCTCGCTCGGCATTAGATATTGATGTTTTAGGCTATGAAGCAGCAGCTGCTTTATTGGCAGATAAATTAGTAATTGATGAGGGCGATCTGTTCTCTTTAACACTAAAAGATTTAAGTAAGTCAGATTTCTTTACCAAAAAAGATGGATCAATTAGTGTGATTGCAGATAGATTTGTGGCCGGCCTTGAACTGGCAAAGAGTAGGCCGCTTTGGCGGGTATTAGTTGCTCTATCCATTAGACATGTTGGGCCAACTAGTGCGCAAGCTTTAGCAAATAAGTTTGGTTCAATCGCAAACATTCAAAAGGCAAGTGCGGATGAATTAGCAAATATTGACGGAGTGGGCGGAGTAATTGCTGAGGCAATTGTTGAATGGTTTGATATTGATTGGCATAAACAAATTATTAAGAAATGGGAAAAGGCGGGTGTAGCATTAGTTGATGCGCCGAAAGAAAAGTTTAAGCAAACTCTAGAAGGGTTAACTATCGTAGTTACAGGCTCATTAAATGATTTCACCAGAGATGGTGCCAGTGAGGCAATTGTGGCCAGAGGTGGTAAAGCCGCATCATCAGTATCTAGTAAAACTGATTATGTTGTGGCAGGAGATTCTGCTGGATCAAAGTTAGATAAGGCGACTGAATTGGGAATTACTATCATAGATGAGGCTGGATTTAAAAAATTACTAGAGAAGGGGATAAAGTAAGCACATGATATTTGCAGAAGAGATGGCTCGGGAATTACCGATGTCACCAGTTTTATTTGGTATAACCGCTTTTGGAATTCTCTCCCTACTTCTTTATTTAGTGCTTCGAATCGATAAGGATTAATTATTGCTGAGGTAAGTAAAGAGTTTGCCATAGTTGGCGGAACCTTTGATCCGATTCACTTAGGTCATCTTCATCTAATTAAAGAGATCTCAAATAAATTTGAGAAGGTGTTAGTTATTCCATCTGGAACTCCTTGGCTTAAGGAAAAACCTCCAGTTGCAAGTGCTGAGCAAAGATTTCTAATGGCTGATTTAGCAGTAACTGCGATGGGGCTGAGTCAAATGGTAGAGGTGTTACCACTTGAAACTAGAAGAGCAGGGAACAGTTATGCGATCGATACGGTTGAAGAGCTTAAGAAAATCTATCCAAATACTAACTTCACAATGGTTTTAGGATCAGATGCGGCTGCAAAATTAGGTAAGTGGCATAGATCTGATGATTTGTTAAAACTTGTAAAAGTATTGGTAATAAAACGACCGGCTACTGCAGCAAGTGATTATGAGGAGATCTCGATTAAGGCTTTAGATATATCATCAACTAAGGTTAGACAATCAATCGCAAATCGTGAGAATGTAAGTAATTTACTACCAGCTAAGGTAGTTACATTTATTAGAGAGTATGGGTTATATGGCAGTCGGTAGTAGAACTATTGAATTGACTAAGATTGCAGCAGCAGCTCTTGCTGACAAATTAGGGGATGAGATCGTCGCCATAGATCTTTCCGAACAATTAGTTTTAAACCAGGTCTTCTTACTTGCAACTGGAAGTAATGAACCACAATTACAGGCATTATCTGATGAAGTGCAGCGCAAACTTGCACAAGCTGGTGAGAAGCCAGTTCGAAAAGAGGGAAGTGGATCTTGGATTCTTCTTGATTACACCGATCTAGTTGTTCATATTCAAAGTACTGAATTGCGTAATTACTATATGTTAGATCGGTTGTGGAATGATTGCCCAAAGATTGAATTAGATTTAGCAAAGGCAGTTAGATAATGACCTCACCAGATTCACCAATTCGAGTTGTTTTATGGCGTCATGGCCAAACTGATTGGAATGTGGAGAATCGTTTTCAAGGTCACTCAGATATCCCATTAAATAAAGTTGGCCAGTATCAAGTAACAGAGGCTGCCAAAGTATTAGCTGCCCTTCGGCCAGATCGAATAATCTCAAGTGATTTGATTAGAGCGCAATCAACTGCTGCTGCCCTTGCTGAATTAACTGATCTTAAAGTTGAAATAAATCCAAATTTGCGTGAGACAGATGGTGGACTTTGGGAAGGAAAATTAGCATCAGAAAATAGAGCATCCCATGGTGAGTTATTTGCTAATTGGTATGAAGGTGGCGATGAGCCAGCCGGCGTAACTGGGGAGCGAAGAAGTGATGTCGCAAAGCGAGCAGTTGCAGTAATTGAGAAAGAAACTACAAATTTCTCCGGCACAATCGTTTTTGTAACACATGGTGGAACTGTTCGAAGTGTTTTAGGTTCAATTCTTAAATTACCAATTGCGCAATGGGGTGTAATCGGTGGTTTATCAAATGCATGTTGGTCAATATTGGAATTAACAAAGCATCACACTGGCTCTAAATGGTATTTAGCAGAACACAATGCTGGCTCATTACCTGAGCCTGTCTTTGGAGATGACGCGGTAAATTAGATAAGGTTGGCCCTTCAATTACATAGCGGGGCTGTAGCGCAGCTGGTAGCGCACTTGCATGGCATGCAAGGGGTCAGGGGTTCGACTCCCCTCAGCTCCACGTAATAATTAATTAAAAAAGGAGCGATTGTGGCCAAGGTATTAACCATTCCAGATCGCTGGAGCGCAAAAGATATGCCGGATTTAACTGGTAAAAGATTTTTAATTACCGGTGCAACCTCAGGTATTGGATTAGCTGCTGCAACAGAGCTTGCTCGTAGAAATGCCCAAGTGGTAATTACTGCTCGTAGTGAAGAGAAAGCAAAAGCAGCAATAAAAAAGATTGGTCCCGGATTAGTTTCATCCTTAATTATGGATCTAACCAATCTATCAACAGTTAGAAAAGCAGCCGCAAGTATTGATAAGCCCTTTGATGTTGTCGTATTAAACGCAGGCGTAATGGCAACCCCATTTACAAAAACGGTTGATGGCTTTGAGCTTCAAATGGGCACAAACCATCTAGGACACTTTGCCTTTGCTGGTTTAATTAAAAATCAGATTAAAGATCGCTTAGTTGTAGTTTCAAGCTTTGCCCACCGGATGGGTAATTTTGGCGATAATAATATTGAAACGATTAGAAATATGTGTCTTGGAATTGGTAAGTATCAAAAATGGCCAGTTTATGGCGCCAGCAAGTTAGCAAATCTTTTATTTGTTGCCGAGGTGGAACGACTAAGAATTGAAAATAAATGGTCATTTATTCCAATTGCAGTTCACCCAGGTTACGCAGACACAAATCTGCAGGCAGTGGCCTCCCAGATGCGAGGGGCAGCGATGGAAGAAAAAATAACCATGGCAATAAATAAAGTATTAGCCCAGCCGGCCTCTCAAGGCGCATTGCCAACACTTGCCGCATGTGTTTTCCCAGATTTAATCGGTGCCAGCTTTATTGGACCAAATGGTTTGATGGAGATGCGTGGAACACCAAAGTTAACTCGAGCAAAGGCGCTTGCTTATGACAAGTCATTAGCGAAAAATCTTTGGCAGGTAAGTGAAGAGTTAACCAAGGTAAGTTGGTTGTAAAAGCATGCACGAAGCGTATGACTTTAAGGCGGTACAGGAAAAGTGGCTGCCAATTTGGGACAAGTTAGAGCCATTTAAATCTGGTAAAGCAGATGATGTACGTCCTAAAAAATATGTATTGGATATGTTTCCTTATCCATCAGGTGATTTACACATGGGACATGCTGAGGCTTATGCCTTAGGTGATGTAATTGCCAGATATTGGATTCAAAAAGGTTTCAACGTTATGCATCCAATTGGTTGGGATGCCTTTGGTCTGCCAGCAGAGAATGCAGCAATAAAACGAGATGCCGATCCTCGGGCCTGGACCTATGAAAATATTGCGGTACAGAAAGCTTCAATGCGCAGATATGCATGTTCATTTGATTGGGATCGCACCCTTCACACATGTGATCCTGAGTATTACAAATGGAATCAATGGTTATTTCTTAAGATGTTCGAAAAGGGTTTGGCATACCGTAAAGACTCAGCGGTTAATTGGTGCCCAGATTGCCAAACTGTATTAGCAAATGAGCAGGTAGTTGCAGGTCTTTGTGAGAGGTGTGATAGCGCAGTAACTAAGAAGAAGTTAAATCAGTGGTATTTAAAGATTACCGATTACGCAGATCGCCTGCTTGATGACATGGATCAATTAGAGGGTGCTTGGCCTGAAAAAGTATTACTGATGCAACGTAACTGGATTGGCAGATCAACTGGCGCCCAGGTTGATTTTTCAGTGGAGGATTTTGATCAAAAGATAACCGTTTACACCACCCGCCCTGACACTTTATATGGAGCAACCTTTATGGTGGTCGCAGCAGACTCAGAGCTAGCTGCAAAGTTAGTTGCGGGAAGTTCTGTTGAGAGTGAGTTTAAAAAGTATTTAGATTCAGTAAAAGCAGACTCTGATATTGATCGATTAGCAACTGATCGAGTTAAAACTGGTGTTTTCTTAAATCGTTATGCAATTAATCCAGTAAATAACGAGAAGATTCCAATCTGGGCATCTGATTATGTATTAGCAGATTATGGAACAGGTGCGATTATGGCGGTGCCTGCCCATGATCAGCGAGATTTAGATTTTGCTCGGGCTATGAAATTACCAGTAAGAGTTGTAATTGATACCGGCCTAGAGGATCCAAACACAACCGGTGTTGCAACATCAGGTGATGGCAAAGTTGTTAACTCAGGCTCAATTACTGGTTTAGGTAAAGATGAAGCGATAGCAAAAATAATTAAAGAGTTAGCAGATAAAAAATTAGGTAAAGCTACTAAAAATTACCGCCTGCGGGATTGGTTAATCTCACGCCAACGTTTTTGGGGAACACCGATTCCAATTGTGCACTGCGATAAGTGTGGTTTAGTTCCAGTACCAGAAAATCAATTACCAGTTGAATTGCCAGATGCTAAAGGGTTAGATCTAAAGCCAAAGGGTTCATCACCCCTTGGTGCAGCATCTGATTGGGTAAATGTTAAGTGTCCAAAATGTAATGCTCCGGCAAAACGGGATGCGGACACAATGGATACCTTTGTTGACTCATCTTGGTACTTCCTTCGTTACACCTCAGTAAACCATCATGATGTTGCCTTTGATAAAAAAGCAGTTGATACCTGGCTACCAGTTGATCAATATGTTGGTGGAGTAACCCATGCAATCTTGCACCTTTTATACTCCCGCTTTTTCACCAAGGTATTACATGATTTAGGAATGCTCTCTTTTACTGAACCATTTACAAGATTATTAAATCAAGGCATGGTGTTAATGGATGGCTCGGCTATGAGTAAGAGCCGGGGTAATTTAGTTAAGTTATCTGATGAGTTAGATAAACATGGCGTGGATGCAATTCGAGTTTCACTAGTTTTTGCCGGCCCGCCTGAAGATGACATCGATTGGAATGATGTTTCACCTGCTGGCTCGCTAAAGTTTTTAAACCGGGCTTGGCGAATTAGCCAGGATGTAACAAGTAAGGCTGGAGCAGATTTCAAGAAGGGTGATTTAGAACTGCGCAAGGTAACCCATAAAGCATTATCTGATATTGAGTTAGCGGTGGAATCATTTAGATTTAACGTCGTAATTGCCAGAATAATGGAGTTAGTAAATGCCACTAGAAAAGCAATTGACTCTGGTTGTGGAGCGGAAGATGCAGCAGTGCGAGAGGCAGCTGAAGCAATTGCAATTACTCTCTCATTAGTTGCTCCATACACGGCCGAAGATATGTGGGAAAAACTAGGACATAAACCTGCGATTGCTAATGCTGGTTGGCCAGCGATAGATAAGTCATTACTTGGCGCAGATAATGTAATCGCCATCTTGCAGATAAATGGCAAGATCAAAGATCGCATTGAGGTCTCACCAAATATCACAAAGGATGAGTTAGAAAAGCTTGCGAAAGAAAATCCTGAGATTAAGGCAGCGTTAATTGGGGCAGATATCAAGAAGATAATTGCAGTTGCACCAAAGCTTGTTAATTTTGTTATCTAATTAGTAAAAGCTCCACTGGAAGGGTTGTGGAGCTTTTACGCTTAAGGCTTTATCGGAAAAAGCCTCTCTGCTAGGAGGATCTACTGCCAGATGAATATCGCGCTTCTCTGGTGCCCAGTCGATCTGATGCTAACTATGCTCCACAGCAATTAACTCATGGTGAACAACGAGGTTTTTGTGGATGAAGAGCGGATTAAAAGATATTCAAACTCTCACTTAGGGATAGAAGGTTTGAGCAAGGCTTGATCATAAATCTCCTCAATTATTTCAAAGGATTGATCCTCAAAATATAGTTGTAATCCCTCTGAAACAAGTTTCTTAACCTTTTCTAAATTTCGTCCTTGATATCCAACCATGCCAACCTCTTTGCAATCTGCAATCCAAATTGAATCTTCGTAAATGTATTTAACATGTGCAATTTTTAATGAAGTAGTTCCCATGCCTGCTCCTCTGTTAAACCAGCTTTATCAACTAACATTTCTTTAATAACTCTGCCACTAATCTCCATTCTTGGATGATAGTGAAAAAGAATTGGTTCTCGCCCCTCTGCAGTCAACATCAAATGAGACCCCTTTGCTGGTCGATTTGCAAAGTAATTTAATGGATTACTCTTCAATATTCTCAAAACTCTCCTTGATTTAATTGATGGAAATTTTCTCATTCCCGAATTATTAATACAAGTAATAACAAATGAATTTTTTTATCCACAACACAATTAGTTACTTATTGCTTTAATTAATTACCGT
>Ga0209085_1002321_pt1 | contig 10868 bp, 13 predicted proteins | sample C_131016_EF_Meta_FD_187310 | JGI IMG/M metagenome (GOLD analysis project Ga0209085, IMG submission 187310) | Freshwater microbial communities from Lake Croche, Canada to study carbon cycling - C_131016_EF_MetaG (SPAdes) (version 2) | ecosystem: Environmental > Aquatic > Freshwater > Lake...
ATCACCCAAACATGTCACATTACCTAGTACTGTCTTATTTGAATTTCGCACGGTCAAGGTCCCAGCGACTTACAGAGCATCATACAGAAATCGAATCTGCGTCCCCACATTGGCAATGTGGTATAATAACCACTATACGAATGATGCATGGAGCAACCTCAGATAACAGATTTCCTATTGCTAGGTATTGGAGTTAACCTCTGGTTGCGTGTTAAGTGGAGCAGCTAAAAGGAATCGAACCTTCATCCTCTGGTTGGAAGCCAAATATAATAAGCCATTATACGATAGCTGCATATGAACTATCCAACACTTGTACTTCATGTTGGAAGAAACCTATTAGTGCCGCCTTCAGTCGTAACACATGTCAACCATCTCTGAGGTTTCTTTTCATTCTTTTGAGCTCACCGTTGAATCGAACAACCCCTCTCCTTTTATGTGACTGAAAGCAGCAATTGGTAACAGTCCTCTTACATAGAGCGAAAACAACCTATTTTCTAAATGAGTTTGTGTAGCTGGAGAATTTCGAAATCTCGACTCCCGTGTTAAAAGCACGGTACTCTGGCCTCTGAGTTACAACTACATAGGTAAAAAATTAAATTGAGCCGATGGAGGGACTCGAACCCCCGATGTTTATATTCCAACTTACAAGGTTGGTGTTGTCGCCACTGAACCACATCGGCATTTTAACTTTCTAAGCTACCTTATACTCAACGAAGGTCTATGAAAGTCTAACAGTCTAAGATTGTGGGGAAGGAGGGATTCGAACCCCCTGCGTTTCATTATATGTGCCAGTTTTACAGACTGGTGCTAATCCACCATCTTAGCAGCTCCCCCAAATACAGAGTGATGTTTTCTATTCAAAGTAAAAGTTTGATGTTTGTTATTTGCTGAAATCACTCTTTTTGTTTATTTTTATTATTTTTTCCACCATGAGTTGGTAGCGTTGCGTTACAATTAGGACACACTATTCTTAGATTATTTATTCTATTATCGTTATAAACCCCATTTATATGGTCTAATATAAGACTCATTTTCTTACCTTTCCATAATTCACCTTGCCCACATAATTCACATTCATTTTTTTTTAACCCTTCTTTATATAACCTTTCTTTTAAACTAGTTCTACTATAGTTAGAATTTTCGACTAAAATTTCATCTATAGGTTTTTGTGTCATAATTACTCGTTCAACTAAAATTCTATTAAGTTCTATTTTATAATCTTTAAAATGATTTATATCAATGTTATATTTTTTTATGTAATCGTTAATAATTTTATAATTACCACCAGCTGCTCTTAACCCCATTTTTTCAAGAACTTCTTTTATAGTTTTAGATGCTTTAACTAATGGTTCTAAATTTTCTTTTTTATATCTAAAACCATTTTTAGGTGCTTTCAAACCTATTTTCCTAGCCTTTTTAACTATAGCTTTTTGGTTTCTTTTTAAAAGTGAAACACAATACTTTGAACCATTTATTTCATAATATTTTTTTAAAATATCAATATCTTCATCAGACCAATTTTTACCTTCATTTTCCATTTTATTGTTTTTTAAAAAGCTACCCCAGTAGGGTTCGAACCTACATTGACCCCTTCAAAGGGGGTATTCCTACCAATTAGAAGACAGGGTAATATTAATTATTTGTCGGGATTGAGGGAGTCGAACCCTCGAACCGCACTACCTTTGTACGGTTTCCAGTTTCCAAGACTGGATGCTTAAACCTCTCGCACAAATCCCGATTTATTGTAGGGTAAAGAGGACTCGAACCTCCAACCTCATACTCCCAAAGTATGTAATCTTCCAATTGATATATTACCCTATAAAAATCCAAAATGTCAAATATACGTTTGGTCTATATTTTATTTGGTGACATACCAAAAACAAAAAACCCCTAGTTTTTTGAGGACTAGGGGTGGTCTTTAAAATAACTAAGTTTTGTTAGCTTAGATTATATAACGACATTACTAGTCCTTTAGGCAATTGTTTGCCTTGCGGATACTGTTTCCCTGTATATGTCGTTGTTGTTTTCATTGCTTTTATTGTTATATAAATATGTTGTTGTTTCTAAAAGTTATGCAAAGGTACTAATTAATTTTTAATTTGTCAAGTTTTTTGCAAAATATTTTTTATTTTTTTTTGGTGGACTTTTTTTTCTTTGGTGGATTCATAAGGTCACGAATCTGTGCGGCTTTCTCGTAGTTTTCATTATTTATAGCTTCATCCAATTGTTCTTGTAACGTTTTTTCTGGCTCATGTAAATTATCTGTATTATCTGAAGCTGTTATTTTTATAATATCACCATTTGGGGTGTGCCATACTTTTTTTTCAAAAAAGAAAAAACCATCTGAATATGATTCAACACTATCTGGTTCGCCCAATGACATATCTGTTTTTCCATCAATTTCATTTGTTTTAACATTTTTAAGAAGGTCAAACAATTGTTTAATATTGATGTTTATTTTTTTGTAGAAATCGCTATCGGATAAATTTTTTTTAAAAAAAAATTCGTCAAATAAGTCGTTAAAATTTTTGTCCATATTTTTTAGTTTTTATATTAATTATTTTTATCGGATTTATTTTATAAAAAACCATAAAACCAATAAAAAATAACGTAGCCATTATATACATAATACTCATTGTAATCCAATAATCGTTTGTTAATTTATTTATACCAAAAACAACAAAATCATAACCTAACGGATTCAAAAATAAACCAACAGTCATCGTTGCATTTGCTATTATCTTTTCACCTAATTTAAATGAAATAAAAGATACTCCAAAGAACAGGGCCGAAAATACATATAATATAAGCATTGTGCTCCAATAATCGTTTGTTAACGACATTAGTTTGTAAACCAAAATATCGAACCCAAAAGGGTTTAGGAAGGAGGCCAGTGCCAAACAAGCTGTCCCCAGCGTCTTCCTGTTTACTACATTCACCACTATCCATTATTTTACTATTAGTTACAACATTGTATTTATTCAAACAATGTTCTTATGGTTTTACCTAGAATAAACGAGGTGAATTAACACCCCGTTCATTGAAAAATTATTTTACAACTTTTGTTGTGTCAACACATTCAGCAGTGTCAACAGTTAATACTGCACCAGTATCAACACTAGTTGCAGTTGAATCTGAAGCTGGAACTTCAACATCAGCGCTATTGCTACCGCAAGAAGCTAAAAGAACCACTAGACTCAAACCTAGAAACATTTTTTTCATTGTATGTTTTTTTAATTTTAATTGTTATTTGTTGGTATTAGGACCACGACCTTTATAAATATGTTTAAAACGCAAATATACTAACAAATCACTTAATCGTCAAGCTCTTCATCAAAATTATTTTGGTATATCCAAAAATGATTATACAAATTAAAAAAAGTTATTTCAATTTGAAACGCTGGACTGTGTTCGCTTTTATATCTGTCTAAATTTATATAGAATTTAAAAAACGTTATGCCATCTTTGAAATCTCTTATAGGGGCAAATAATTGAAGTTCCCAATAAGTTTTTTCAAGCAGTTCACCAAAAAAATAAAAACCAATAAATTTTTTCATATTTTAATAAAGAACAGTGACTTGTGGGAATATCACACCTAGACCCTAGAAATCGTTCACACTATTTCACCCCCTGTATATGAATCATTTAAAATTCATCGGATGCTCGTGGTCAGCCACGACTCTTTTTGGTTATATCCCAAATGTGGGAAAGGGAGTCATCCTAGTGTTACACAAGTTTGTTCTTGTTTGTTGGCAGGGGTGGACTTGAACCACCAATCTTTCGGCAGCAAACCACCGAATGCTTTTTCCAGCTAGCCACCCACCTATTTCAGGTGCCTCACACCATGTTAACCCAGTGTTTGGCTTAGCCACCTTTGACAAGGGTGACCTTCGTCTTGTCATCGACATCTCCGATACGTTCTGAAACATACCGCAAAAATATGTGGGAAGAGATGGATTTCAACCACCAACACACAGGTTTTCACTCTGTTGCTCTAGCAGATTGAGCTACCTTCCCAAATGACCGAGGATAGCTTTTCGGAATTTCGTCTTGTTACCAAAACTTCACACACCATTAGAGAGCCGAACATTACTGTTTATCCTTAGTGTGTACCTATAGAAACGTCTCTCCACGTTTGCCATCCCACTGATTTTTTCGGTCAAAGAACTAATCGTTATAATGCAAAGGTACTAAATAAATTAATACCATGCAAGTATTTTTAAAAAATTATTCTAATTCAATATTGAAAAAATACATACAATAGTAATCATATGACATAGCCAAATCATAAACAACTTTAAACGTTTCAAAATCATCACGTTTTATACAATCTTCTAATGTAGTCAACAGGATGTTGGCAATTTTTTGTAAAATCATTTTTTTCATACCACAAATATAAATAAAATAGTAAAAAAGTAAAATGCGGACCGCACTGGATTCGAACCCGTGACCTCTTGCGTGTTTATTTTAACCATTTTCTTATAGCATTATCGCTAACGCCATATTTTTTACCAGTTCCAACGTATCCTAAATTTTCAATGTCGATTATTAAAATTTCACGTGATGGTCTTTCAACTTTCCTTTGTTTTTTTGCCGAACAAATTATACAAGTTGTTGCACCATTAGATATTTCAACACCACAATCACAAAAATAACGTTTTTTATTTGGTTTTAATTTTAAATTTTTACCACCATATGTTGTTGTTTGACTATGACAATTTGGACATAAAAACCTTAAATTTTCAAGTCTATTATCATTATTAACACCATTAATATGGTCTAGTTGTAACGTAATAGATTTTCCATTCCATTCACCAGTATTTCCACATTCACAACATTTATAATCTAATAAACTTTCTTTGACTAATCTTTCTTTCAAACGTCTGTTATCTACATTAGAATTTATTGTTAATAATTCTGGTAAATTTATTTTTTTACGCCCACATTTTTTATAATTATAATTACCAAAATGTGCTATGTTTATATTATATAAGTTAATATATTTTTTTACTGTTTCTCTATTACCGTAAAAATTTTTTAACCCTAGTTTTTTAGTTACTTCACTATAACTATTCGATGATGCGACTAACTTCTCTAAATTTTCTTTTTCGTAGTTCATATATAATAAATATCTCGAACTCGGTAAAAAGAGTGGTTATGTAAAAATAAATTTTGTGGAGAGCTAGGGAAACGAACCCTACTCACGTTGCTTGCAAAGCAACATCGCCAGCCTTGGTACATGGCCCCCCATATTTAGCAGTCCCAAACGGAATCGAACCATCTTCATCTCGCAGACAACGAGTTATTCATCCAACATACCCTAGGACTGTATCATCTTCTTTATACCAGCAAGGTACAAAAAAGTTTGGCGGATTATGAGGGTAACGCTCCCTCGCCTTTGCAGTGACAGTGCAATATTCTACTTTTATACTAATAATCCATGGTCACCCCTACGGAATTCGAATCCGTGTTTGCTCCGTGAAAGGGAGCCGTCCTAGGCCTCTAGACGAAAGGGTGTTATTGAATCGCATGAGGGACTCGAACCCTCTCACAGTCTTTCGACTTCCATCTTGAAAGGCTGGTGCCCTAACCTGTTAGGCTAATGCGACATTTATATTGTAGTCCACAAGGGAATCGAACCCTCTCTAGTATTTCTACATCTGCCTTGAAAGAGCAGCCACTCACCCCTTTGTATTATGGACCAAATCATACCGTTATATTAACATTAAAAGACATGGAATAACATTTTTTAAATTCTATTTCAATCGCCAATACGTCAAATAACTATTCTGTGAGGGCAGTTGGTACCGAGCCAACATCTAAGGATTTTCAGTCCTCCGCATAGACCATCTTTGCTATACCCCCATAAACGAAAAAAGCCTGACTTTTTACGGTCAGGCTTCTATCATGTTTTAACTTTTTTATGTTAACTTTTGACAATAACTGACCTACCTAAGAGTCTATCCTCCTCGGCTGCAAACGCTGCAAAATCAAATATGTTGTTAAAAGTTCTCATTGTTTTTATTTTTAATATAAATATGTTGTTGTTTCTAAAAGTTATGCAAAGGTACTAATTATTTTTTAATTTGTCAAGTATTTTGCAAAATATTTTTTGTTTTTATTTTGATAGGACAAAGGTATGAATTAATTTTGACATTACCAAATTTATTTTAAACTTTTTTATAAATATGATTTAATATTGATTCTTCTGATAAACAAAGGATATCAAAATCTATTAATCTATTTAATTGTTTAATTTTAAACGAACCTAAATTATTTGAAAAGTTAATAAAAATAAGAATCCCAATGATATTATTTTTTTGATAATAATATTCACAACCATTTATCAATTCTGATATTTTATCTATTTTAACCATTTCACATATACATATAAATATACATAAAAAATGGATAAAATTTAGAATTTTATTAACTTTTAGTGACCCTAGAGAGATTCGAACTCTCACACTACTATTACTTCGCTCTGGGGTCTTAATCCAGTGTGTCTTCCAGTTCCACCATAGGGCCAAAATCAAGATGGTAGTGGATTTGAACCACTAGATTCGTTTTTGAGACAAATTTTTAACCTAAGTTATTTGCTGTAACCATCTTTTTTAGTTAGTCAAGGTAGGATTCGAACCACCAACCTCCAGCCCCGACTCTCTCCTTGGAGTCTAGGGCCAGTGTGCCCACTACACTATGACCAATCGAACGCTTCGAATCGTTCAGTCTTGAGTTAATTACTCTCAAGATTTGTAGGGAAAAAGAGACTCGAACTCTTACACATATTTCAGCCATCGCTTCTAAGGCGATTATGTCTGCCAATTCCATCATTTCCCCATGAGTGTAGTAGGTGGTACCTACCTTGTGGTTACTACACATTTTATCCACTTTGAGCCTACGTATGGAATCGAACCATAACGAAGACATCCACAATTTCAGTCTAGACATCCATTGCTTCAGTCAGCATTTAAAACTAAAACCATTTCGTTTTGTTTATCTTCTAGACGACAAACAAAATATATTAGTTCATAGGCATTTGTGGCCCAGAGTAGGACTCGAACCTACATAAATACAGAAGCGAGTTCGGTTTACTGTAATACCTACTTACGCTGTGTCTACCAATTCCACCATCTGGCCATTGCTATATATGTTAAAGAACTAGTTTTGGTGGGCCTTGAGGGAGTCGAACCCTCACCCTACTGTTACTTCGGAACACTGTTTAAGAGTGTCGTGTACTGCCAGTTTCACCAAAGGCCCATTTAAACAAAGGTAATATATATATTTTTCATATTACCAAATTTATTTTTGTTGTTCTAAGCAGAATCGAACTGCTTCGCCTTCCATGTCAAAGAAGTATACTACCATCATATGCTAGAACAATGTTGTAGGGGCTAACAGAATCGAACTGTTTCCTTCATGGATGTAAACCATGCATACTACCATTATACGCAACCCCCATATGGTAGGGTAACCTACCTTAATGAATTCATCTTTATCTACGACTTTTCTTAACTATAACTTTTTAACTCACATATTTTCAAAGAACGTTATTGAGCCTCTAACTTGAATTGCACAAGTGTAACATCTTTTGCAGAGATGTAGTTAACTACTCACCCATAGAGGCATAAAAGCAAAAAGCCCATCGTTTTACGGATGGGCTTCGGTTATTTCAGTTTATTACTACTTACTTAACAAACATAGCCCATCCAGTCTGCCACTAGCAAACATAACACAAGGACTAAGTTTAAATTTAAGTTTTTCATATTACTATTAAATATATAGTTAATTTTAAAAGTTATGCAAAGGTATTAAATATTTTTCAATTTGTCAAGTATTTATATAAAAAAAACAAATGAAAATTTTAGAAGTTTATAAAACACTTATAAATGAGTCTGAAATAGAGGCTTGTGTTAGGAAGTTTGGTTCTGAATTATTTGGTGATGAATTGGGTGGGGTCGAAAAAAACACTGGATTGGAAAACCAATACGTAAGAGACATTGAAGATTTTACTGATAATATGTATGGTCAAGAAATAACACCAGATTTTATAAACGCTATTAAAACATTAAAAGGATGTATGGCACAATATCCTGAAGTTCTAACACCAGAAAAAACTAAAGTATATCGTGGTTTAACTCTACCAGCAAGTTATTTTATAAATAAAAAAATACCAATAAATATGTATAAACCTTTTCCTTATGTTTATAAGGCAAAAAGTAAAATTCAAAGTTGGTCTACCAATATTGATTCAGCATCAATTTTTGGTAATCATGAAATTTTAACAGAAGTAGCGGCAAATATAGATTTTAATGATTATAAAACACCTGAGTCACGTAAAATTTTGTTAAGAGAAATGATTGAAGAGGATTTGAGAATGGCGTTTGTGTTGGAATATACTACCAACCCAAATGAATTTATTTTTAAATCAAAATATTTTAAACGTTTATCAAAAGCTTATCATGAAGATGAATTAATTAGAATTGATAACAGTCCCATCAATGTTATTGCAAATTTTAATAATCATGAGGATGTTTTTATTAGTTCTAAAGGGATTCAACTGATAAAACTAATAAATTTAGCGATTTCAGAAAGTTAATCTTTACAAAGGTAATCTTTTTCTTTAAATTTGTTTATGGGTTATGTATATATTTTATTAGAGGTGGATAAACATGGTCATGAAAGATACAAAATAGGTCATTCTAAAAATCACCCTGAAAAAAGAGTTAAACAATTGTCAACTGGTAATTCTAATATTATTAGTCTTTTAAATTTTTATGAAACCGATAACTATAAAAAAATAGAAAGATGGTTGCATAGAGACTTTGCTAGTAAAAAAACAGAGGCTAATAATGAATGGTTTTCATTAGATGATGAACAAGTTTTAGGGTTTATTGATAGATGTAAATGGATTGATAAAACTGTAAAACTTCTTCTGGAACAAAACCCTTTCTACAAATAATGTAATTTCATTTTTGAACTTGTTCTATTTAAACAATTCTTTATATAGTTTTAAGAATTCTTTTTTAGCCTTATTAGGTTTCCAACATTCAAAAGACTTATTATCATTAACTGCTAGATTTTCCCACTCAATCAATAACATTTTTCTATCAATCTTTTTAATATTTGGGTTTAAAGGCCATACCAATCCATATTTTTTAAAAATAACTGCCATCAGCTTATTTTCGTAAGATTTGTATTCGTTCATTTTGGCTTTGATTGGCGTTGGCATATCCAAAAGATAGGATTCGCTGGCATCATGTAGTAAAGCTGCCTTTTTATCTTTTTTTGTTTTAGCCATTTGAGCACATAACACGCTATGTTGTGCGACAGAATAATGACGATTTAAATGACCACCAAATCTAGGAAGCCTAGACAAAGCATGTGCAATGTCTTCTATTTTAATTGTAGCTGGGTCAGTGTCAAATACATTTATGTATAAACCAGAATTTGTTCTTATCGAATCTTTTGGTGCATCATCTATATTCATAATTTTATCTTTTTAAATAAACTTCAAAATCACTGTATATTTTTTCTAATCCGTTGTTTATGATGTAGTCTTCATACGTTTTTTCACCAAAAACACTCATTATGTTTTTTTTAAACCCAGATATAGCGTCACCCAACTCCTTGCCTTGTAGTCCATATCTACGCATTACTTCACCACCATTGAATTTGGCTTTGATGTAAAGTGATTTACAATATTCATATTCCATCCTTCTGATTTCCATTTCTAGATTACTTTCTGGAAAAAATTCAATAATTTTATTTAGATATAAAGATTTATCTTTTTCATATTGATACCTATGATTATCATCTTTACAATTATTTTCAATATATTCTAAAAATGACATATATGATTTTCGTTTTTTATCTCTATCTCTATTAACTTTATTATTGTTTTCTAATTGAAGGAATTCCCAATTAAAATATTTAGATTCAGATATATATTTGAAGATATCCTCTAGTTCATCAAACCCTTGAAGATATCTGTTATAATCTAAGCCTAAAAATTCAAAAACCCTAGGAAAGTCTTGTGAAATAAAAACTCTACCTATTTTTACACCTTTAAAATAATGGTCGTAAGTTAAACAGTTTTGTCCATATTTTAATCCAAAACCATGAGCTATTTTTCCTATATAATTCCCAAGGTCATTATCTGACATATAATGTAATGTAGACACATAATCTTTTTCATTAGTTGTTATTAAATCTATTTGTACCCCATCGTAATCAAAAGACCAACAAGAGCCATTATGGAAAATTTCCTCTGGTTGGAAATGCTCACTAATATAATCTCGTAAATTACCTACAAAATTATCATTAGAAATTATAATATCTATATCACCAAACGATTGCTTATTTTTGTAAAATCTAGGAATCCCAACATTTTTAAATGAAGTGTTTAATATACCAATTAATTTATTTGAAATTGAATCAAATTCCTCCCTTGTGCATCGTCTTGACGGTTGTTTTAAATTTTTTAATGCATTTCCACCCATTTATTTTATTTTTTTACGGTTCATTGTTCCTATTCTAGCTATTCTATATTCAAAATATATCTTTTCACCTTTAGCAATACTTTCGGCTATATCTAATATTTCTTTTAAGTATTTTATTCTACTTATGAATCCACCATCAAAAATTGTTTGTAATCCATAATTTTTAATTGGTACGCCTGAACATGTTGTTCCACTAGACTTACCATTATGAGATAATGCAAATTCTCCTTTATTAAAACCATCAAATTGTTCTTTGGTTAATTTATAAACCAATACTTTATTATTAAAAATAGTAGAAAACACCACCATCGAATTATGTTCTGGAAAATATTTTACATAATTTTTATATGTGTTATTGGTAGCAAA
>Ga0209085_1002322_pt1 | contig 10867 bp, 8 predicted proteins | sample C_131016_EF_Meta_FD_187310 | JGI IMG/M metagenome (GOLD analysis project Ga0209085, IMG submission 187310) | Freshwater microbial communities from Lake Croche, Canada to study carbon cycling - C_131016_EF_MetaG (SPAdes) (version 2) | ecosystem: Environmental > Aquatic > Freshwater > Lake | place...
CCCGGCGCTGGCCGGTGGTGATTTCGGCGCTGAGGTTCATGCCCGGGCTCAGGCCGATGCGTTTGCCATCCACATCGATGCTGGTTTGCTGCAGCGCCAGCACCGCCGGGAAGATGGCGCCTCGCTGCTCGTCGGTCACCGCATCGGCGCTCACGCTGCTGACGGTGGCGCCGACCGTGCCGTAGCGCGTGTACGGAAAGGTCTCCAGCTTGATCACCGCGGACTGGCCGGCGTTGACGAAGCCGATGTCCTTGTTGTCGATCACCACTTCGGCTGTGACCAGCGCGTCGCGCGGCACGATCACCATCAGCACCTGCGCGGGGGTGACCACGCCGCCTTCGGTGTACACCGCCACTTGCTGCACGGTGCCGGCCACCGGGGCCACCAGTTGCGTCAGTCGCTGGCGCTGTTCGGCCTTGCTGCGCTCTTGCGTGAGTTGCTGCCGCTTGAGTGCGGCTTGCGCCTGCCGATCGCCCAAGGCGCGCCGGGTCTCGGCCAGATAGGCCGCGCGTGCGTCCACGCTTTCGCGTTGCGCGGCCATGGCCTCTGCCAGACGCGCACGCTCGGTGAGCAGGTCCTGCTCGATGATGATGCGTTCGCGTTCGCGGTCCTGCCCCGCGTGGCCCGACATGAAGCCTTGCGCGCTCAGGCTCTTGACGTCGGCCTCACGCTGCCGCGCCAAAGGCAGCGTCGCCTCGAGCTTGGCGATCGAAGCGCGCGCCGTGGCAAGTTGGGCCTCGCGCTGTGCCACCTCCGAGCCCAGCCGCGCCAGACGCGCACTCACGTCGGCCCATTCGGCTTGCAGCTGGCCGCGCTCGAACGGGGTGTCGACCGGTTCGTCCGAGCTCCCGTCAGCGCCGGCGGCTGGCAGCGTCGAGTCGGGCGCGCGGTTGAGTCGCAATGCTTCGAGCAAGGCCGCACTGTGCCGTTCATCGGATGCCGCTGCGCGCCATTGCTCGGCCAGCGTGGCGCCGTCGGCCAGCGCGTTGGTGGCGTCCAGTTCCACCAGCACCTGACCCGCGCTCACGGCGTCGCCGTTTTTCACGCGCACCTGTCGCACCACGCTGGTTTCCAGCGGCTGCAGCGTCTTGGTCCGCTGGCTCACCACGATGCGTCCGGGCGCCACCGCCACGATGTCGACGTGGCCCAGACACGCCCACGCCAGTGCGGTCACAAACAGCGCGCAGATGGCCAAGGCGAAGCGTCGCGGCGCCGGATGCACGGGGGTTTCCTGCAGGCTCAGTGCCGCCGGCAAAAAAGCCGCTTCATCGGCGTGCCGCGCGGGCCCGGCCAGCTCGTGGCGGTGTTGCCAGACCATGGCGAAGACGGCGCCATAACGGCGCGCCAGCTCGCGCAGCGGATGCGTGGCATTGGGTCGGGGCGACACAGGCCCAGTCATCTCGCAGACCCCGTGTCCTTGGTGGAGTCAGTCGGCGCAGCGGCGCCGCCTTCTTGGAGGCGCCACAGATGCGCATACAAACCCTGTGGCCGCGACATCAGCTGCTCGTGCGTGCCGATGTCGACGATCCGGCCACGGTCCATCACCACGATGCGATGGACATGCCGCAGTGCGCTCAGGCGGTGTGTGATCAGCAGCACCGTGCGTGCGCGGCAGATCTGCGCCATGTTGCGCTGGATGATGTCTTCGCTTTCGTAGTCGAGCGCGCTGGTGGCTTCGTCAAGGATCAGGATGCGCGGGCGGCCAAACAGCGCGCGTGCAATGGCGATGCGCTGGCGTTGCCCGCCCGACAGGCTCGCGCCTTGTTCGCCCACCAGCGTGTCGTAGCCCTCGGGCAGCTGCGAGATGAAGTCGTGCGCGCCGGCCAGTTGCGCCGCCTGCACCACCTGCTCGATGGGGGCGGCCGGGTCGGCGATGGCGATGTTCTCGCGCACGCTGCGCTGGAACAGCCAGTTGTCTTGCAGCACCACGCCGATCTGCCGTCGCAGCTGCGCGGCATCGACCAGGGCGATGTCGATGCCGTCGATCAGCACGCGGCCCTGCTCGGGCGTGTGCAGCCGCTGTACCAGCCGCGTCAACGTGCTCTTGCCCGAGCCCGAGCGGCCGACGATGCCCACCACCTCGCCGGGCTGGATGTCGAGGCTGAAACCCTGCAAGGCCGGCGCGGCCTCGGGCCGGTAGCGAAAGCTCACCGCATCGAGCGTGATGCGACCCTTGATCGGCGGCAACTGCGCCGCGTGGCTGGGTGGCACTTCGGTGCGGGCGTTGAGCACATCGCCCAGCCTGGCCATCGAAATCCCGGTTTGCTGAAAGTCGGTCCACATCTGCGCCAGGCGCATCACCGGCTGGCTCACGCGTGCGGCAAACAGGTTGAAGGCCACGAACATGCCCACGGTCAGCCGGCCTTCCATCACCAGATGGGCGCCGTACCAAAGCGTGGCCGCGTTCACCAGCTTGCCGATGAGGCCCACGCCCTCCTGGGCCACGCTGGCCAGCGTTTGCGTGCGAAAGCTGGCCGACACATAGGCGGCCAGCTGCGTGTCCCAGCGGCGCGCCATCACTGGCTCAAGCGCGCTGGCCTTGACGGTCTGGATGCCGCTGATGGTTTCAACCAGCAGCGCCTGGTTTTCGGCGCCGCGGGCGAACTTCTCGCTGAGCCGTGCGCGCAAATGCGGCACCACCGCCAGGCTCAAGCCCACATACAACGGCAGCGACACCAGCACGATCAGCGTCAGCGGCACGCTGTACAGCAGCATCACCGCGATGAAGACCACCGAAAACATCACATCCAGCACCAGCGTCAGCGCGTTGCCGGTGAGAAAGCTTCGGATGTGCTCGAGCTCGCGCACCCGCGCCACCGAGTCGCCCACCCGCCGCGCCTGAAAGTAGGCCAGCGGCAACTGCACCAGATGGCGAAACAGCCGCGCGCCCAGTTCCACATCGATGCGGCTGGTGGTGTGGCTGAACACATAGGTTCGTAGCGTGCTGAGTGCGCTTTCGAACACCACCACGATCAGCAGCCCGATCACCAGCACGTCGAGCGTGGTCAAGCCGCGGTGCACCAGCACCTTGTCCATCACCACCTGAAAAAACAGCGGGCTGACCAGCGCGAACAGCTGCAAAAACAAGCTGATCAGCAGCACCTCGCCGAGCAGTCGCCGGTGCTTCACCAGGCTGGGGATGAACCAGCTGAAGTCGAAGGCCGCCAACTGACCGGCCAGCGAGGCGCGGCTGGTGATCAAGATGAGCTCGCCCGTCCACCGCTTCGCAAACACCTCCAGCGGCTCGATGGTCGGTCTTGCGCTGGCAGCCGCGCCGGGTTCCTGAAAGAGCACCCGCTGTCCATCGCATTGCGCCAGCACCACCACGCGCAGCCCGACCGGCTCGGTCTCTGAGCGCAGCACGGCGAGTGCCGGCAGTGCTACCAGATTCAGGCGATCGGGGCTGCTGCGGGTGAGTCTGGCCTTGAGGCCCAGTTGGCGAGCGGCCAGCAGCAGGTCATCGCAGTCGGGTTGGTGATTGGATGGCCATGCCAGTTGATGCGCCAGCGTGGCCGCATCGGCAGGCAGGTGGTGCAGCCGCGCCATGACGCAAAGCGCCAACAAAGCGGGGTGCGGTTCAGCGGTGTTTGAAGGGGTGTCGGCCTTGACTGCGCTCGGCAGTGGCTCGACTCGACGCGCCTGCTGTTGATGAGACAAGTACTGCTCCCCGAAAGCCGATCAACGGGCTTTGGGAAACAGTTTGCGCAAGGTTGAGTTTTTGGGAAATCCCCCTTTTTGGGGGGGTCAGGGCAAGGCGCTCAGGCCTTGATTCGGCGGCGCTGGGCGGCGGCGCCCAAGCTTCCCATGCCAATGATCAGCAGCAGCCAGGTGGCTGCCGGCAGTGTCGTGTCACCAGATGGTTGAGCCACCACCGGCGCGCCGAGCTGACGAGGCGTCTCGAGTGGCGCGTTGCCGGCGGCTTGGACGTTGCCGATGGCCAGTGACAGCCAGAGCAGTGCGGTGATGGACTTGATCATGATTTCAGAGGCATTCGACACGGCAGCATCTGAAGCGGGCCGTGAGACAACGTTTGCTAGTGAATGGATGCTAAAGGGCTACCGTGACGGTACCGCAAAGGTTGCATCGAGATAAATAGTCCGTAGGGGCTATGTCGGTGCGCTGTCGAGTGCGCCCACGGCACAAAAGAAAAAACCGGCCGCAAGGGCCGGTTCGGGTTGTGTGGGGCTGTTGCCGTCTTACTTGGGCCTGCGCCGGCGGGCCATGAAGGCCACGGCGCCCAGACCAGCCATCATCAGTGCGTAGGTCTCTGGCTCTGGCACGGCAGCAACGAGCGACACGTTGTCGAGCGATGCGCCGTAGGTGTTCGGTTGGGACACGGCTTCAAACCTCAAGGTGCCCGAACTCCCGTTGCCGACCAGATCGAATGTGTACTCGTGCCAGTCAGTCCAGTTGCCCGAGTGCCCCGATCCTGAACCGCTGTTGGTGTAGGCGCTCGAGCCGAGCTGCTCGTCGTTCCAGTACACATTGATCCGGTTGTCTGCGGACTGGCTGCCAGCCCGCGGCGAGTACCAGTAGCTGAGGTGATAGACCTGGTCCAGCGCAGTGTTCACCGTTTGCGCGATCCAGCTGTTGGTGGAGTTGCCGTTCTTGTTTTTGTCAAAGGTGGCGCCGTTGAAGTTGCCAAAGTGGGTGTCAAGTTCGATGAAGTTCGAGCCATCTTGAGCCATGCCAGCCACGTGGTTGCGAACTTCGACGCCGCTGGTCAGGTCGGTGTCCCAATCTGCCATGAACTTGGTGGCGCCCGAGGTGTTGCTGGCGCTGAGGTAGTTCTTGCCTGGCATGACCGTCCAGGTGCTGTTGGCGACGCCGGGCGACTCGAAGCTGCCGTTCTTGATGAGGTTGATGGGGGCGACTATTGGCACAGCTTGTGCGGCCAGCGGTGCTATGAAGGCCAGGGCGATGGCCAGTTTGATCGATGAATTCATGAGATTTATCCTTGCCGACTTGTTTATTGCGGATGTTCCAAAAACCATCCAGCGCGTGGTTAGAAGTGTTGGCCAGGGGCGCCCGAAATGACATCCCGCAACTGAGGGGGGTGGTTGGCTCTCGCCGTGACCTTGTGCACGTCTGGCGCGCTTTCATGGCGATGGGCGTTGTGGTTTACCGTTTGACCATGGACACGCGCATGGAGTCGAGATGAAGCTGCTGCTGAGGGTGGTCATCGTCAGCCTGTTGCTGAGCGCGCTCTCAGCGCGAGCGGGTGATCTGGAAGACGGTCTGGCCGCCTACGTGAAGCAGAAATATTCCCTCGCATTGCAGAAGTTCCGCAGTGCCGCGGACCAGGGTTCGGCCAACGCGCAGTTTTGCCTGGGTGTGATGTACGGCCTGGGGCAGGGCGTGGCCATTGACCCTGTGGTGGCTCTGCGTTGGTACCGGCTGGCAGCCCAGCAGGGTCTGGCGGTGGCGCAGCACAACGTGGGCAACGCTTACGCCGCCGGGTTGGGCGTTAAACAAGACTCCGCGCAGGCGGTGGGTTGGTACAAGCTGGCCGCGACGCAGGGGTTCGCTGCCGCGCAGTTCGCCCTTGGCAATGCCTATCTGAAGGGCGAGGGGGTCGAGCAGGATGTCGAAGAGGCATCGTCCTGGTACAAGATGTCCGCGGTGCAGGGCTATGCGCTGGCGCAGTTCGCTCTCGGGTCGCTGTACGACAGCGGAAAAGGCGAGGTCCACGATCCTGCGGAAGCCGTCTACTGGTACACCTTGGCAGCGCGCCAAGGTGACCCGGACGCCCAAATGAGCCTGGCCAATGCCTACCGAAAAGGCCAGGGCATCGAGAGCGACGACGCCGAGGCAGCGCGCTGGTACACGCGCTCGGCCGAGCAGGGGCTGGCTGCAGCGCAGTTCAATCTGGGTGTGTCTTACGCCCTCGGGCAGGGCGCTGCGCAGGATGCGGCCGAAGCCGTGCGTTGGTACAAGATGGCCGCGGTGCAGGGCCATGTGCCTGCGCAGGTCAACCTCGGTCTGAGCTATTTCGAGGGGCGCGGCGTGGCCAAGGACAACATCAGGGCCTCCATGTGGCTGCAGCTGGCTGCGGCCTCTGGCGACAAGGACGCGGCGCTCAACGCCGAGCTGGTGGCGCGCCAAATGACCCCGCCGCAGCTTGAGGAAGCCCAGCGACTGGCGCGCGATTGGCAGGCGCGAAAGGCCAGGGCCGCGCGCTGATGGCGATGGACCCTGCCACCGGCTTGTTGCGGCGCATGTTTCAAGCAGCCGTCGAAGCCGCCCAACCCGCGCGCTGCGTGCCGGCCTATCTGCCGGCCGCGCCCGAGGGCCGCTTGATCGTCATCGGCGCGGGCAAGGCCAGCGCAGAGATGGCGCGGGCTGTCGAGCACAACTGGCCTGGTCCCCTGGAAGGGCTGGTGGTGACCCGCTACGGCCACGCCGCGCCTTGCCGCCACATCGAGGTCATCGAGGCGGCCCATCCCGTGCCCGATGAGGCCGGCGTCATCGCCGCGCGGCGCATCCTTGAAAAAGTGCAGGGTCTCAGCGCCGACGACACGGTGCTGTGCCTGATCTCGGGCGGCGGCTCGTCGTTGCTCGCCCTGCCACTGGCCGGCATCACCTTGCAAGACAAGCAGTCGCTCGGCCGCCAGCTTTTGAAATCCGGCGCCAGCATCAGCGAGATCAACTGCGTGCGCCGCCATCTTTCGGCCATCAAGGGCGGCCGGCTCGCCGCCGCATGCCATCCGGCCCGGGTTGTCACCCTGCTGATTTCTGATGTGCCCGGCGACAACCCGTGCGACATCGCCTCCGGCCCCACTGTGGGGGACGCCACCACCTGCGCCGATGCCTTGGCGATCGTGCGCCGTTACGGCATCGCCTTGCCCAGCCACGTTCTCGAGGTGTTGAGCAGCGCGTGCGCCGAGTCCATCAAGCCCGGCGATGCGCGCTTGTCAGGCATCGAAACCCGCTTGATCGCCACGTCGCAGATGGCGCTCGATGCTGCCGCCCGCGTGGCGCAAGACGCGGGCATCAACGCTCACATCCTGAGCGACCGCATCGAAGGCGAATCGCGCGACGTGGGCAAGGTGATGGCCGCAATCGCCATTCAGGTGGCCCGACGCGGCCAGCCCTTCGAGCCACCATGCGTCTTGCTCTCGGGCGGCGAGACCACGGTCACGGTGCGCGGCGATGGTCGCGGCGGGCGCAACGTCGAATTCCTGCTCTCGTTGGCGCTGGCGCTGCAAGGCGAGCCAGCAGTGCACGCCTTGGCCGCCGACACCGACGGCGTGGACGGGCAAGAAGAAATTGCCGGCGCCTGCGTGTCACCCGACACGCTGCAGCGCGCACGCAGCCTGGGCATCGATCCCGCGGGCAGCCTCGAGCGCAATGACGCCCACGGTTTTTTCCAGGCCCTGGGCGACTGCGTCGTCACCGGCCCGACGCTCACCAACGTCAACGACTTCCGGGCGATCCTGATCGGCGGGTGATGGCACGCAGCCGCACCGCTGCGGCGTACCATGGCCCGCATGTTCAACCCACCCCACCCTGGCCTGACGCTGCGCGATGACGTGTTGCCGGCGCTTCAGTTGTCCGTCACGCAAGCGGCGCAGCAACTCGGCGTGTCGCGCGTGGCCTTGTCTCGGGTGTTGGACGGCCGCGCTGCCATCTCGCCTGAGATGGCCTTGCGCATCGAAGCGTGGCTGGGTGTTGACCGTGGCGGCGAGGCCCGTCTGTGGTTGGCAGAACAAAACGCCTACGACATGTGGCAAGCAGAACAACGCTTCAAGGACGCACCGATGCAGGTGCAACGCGCACCGATTGAACCTCCGGCCGCCGTGCGCGCTTGACGTCTGAGCGACTGCTGGCGGGGCCGCTACCCTCACCCCTGCCCTCTCCCGCCGTGCGAGAGAGGGAGCCAATGCAAGTCCTAGTTCCCGCGTCGCGGGAGATGGCTGTTCAAGTTCCCTCTCCCACGGGTGGGAGACGACTGCATGAATCCCCTCTCCCTTTGGGAGACGGCTATTCAAGTTCCCTCTCCCCGCGGGAGAGGGCCAGGGTGAGGGCCTGCGCCTCAACCACCCACCGTGACATCACCCGGCAGACCCTCGATGACACGGATGGCTGAACCCCACAAAGCAAAAACCGGCCACTGGGGCCGGCTTTGCTGCGTCGATGAACTGACGGTTTACTTCGCCTTGCGTCGCCTTGCAGCAGCACCCACCACAGCCAGACCGGCCAGCATCAGGGCGTAGGTTTCTGGTTCGGGGACGGGGGAGACGCTGACGCCATCGGTCGAGATGCGATTCAAGTTCGGCCAACTCTCAAAAATGAAGGTCGAAAACTCGCCACCCATCGGCGGAGCGAATCCGAAAGAGTCCGTCGTGGTCAGTTGCCCTGACCACAGCGTGACCACGTCGCCAGCCACAAGCCAGCCGACAGCGTCGTATAGGTTGGGGCCGTAGAAATAAAGATCGGTCGCCAAGACATCGGTATTGACGATGCCCGAATTCACCGTGTCCAGCGTCAGTGGCGAGCCGCCGTTTACTGAGTAGGTCATGGTCCCACTGACAGCAGGCCATGTTGCCGCGAACAGGTCACCGACACCCCGAAACGCAAAGATAGGTGCGTAAACAGTAGGTGTGGCCGTGATGGTGTACTCCACTGGCTGGTTCAAAGTGAAAACCACTTGGCTGCCGTTCCCACCAGAAAACGACAGGTTGGCCACTGCATGCGCAGAGGTGGACAACAAGCTGGCCAGCAGGCTAGCCAAGCCGAAGAAGATGATCTTTTTGTTCATAGTGGTGCTCTGTTTGTTCCAGCGTCCAAGGGCTGGTTGGGGTGGATGGGTTCTGCGCTAGGCCCAGTCTGAGCAGCCCATCACCAAATGTCGTGGAAACGGCTGTGGCTGAACACCCCCTGAATAGGGGGTTTTGAGGCAAGGACAAACCCGCACTTGGCGGGCCTGAGCCACTTTGCAACGCTGCCGCCTCAATCGAAGCCCCAGCAAGCGCATCGGGTGTGGCGTTTCTGGTGGGCTGAGACGGTACAAACCGCTGCCCCACTGGCGGCACGGCGCAGGTATGGCGCCTCATGAACCCCAGAAACAACAAAGCCCCGTCTTGTGAACGGGGCCAAGTGCTTGATTTGATTGGTGCCGGAGAAAGGAGTCGAACCCTCGACCTTCTCATTACGAATGAGCTGCTCTACCAACTGAGCTACACCGGCGAAAGCATCGAATTATAGGAGCCCGGTTGCTTGGCAGACTCCTGGTGATATGCGCTCACGAGTGCAACTTCGTTCTTCGAGCCGAGCATCACGCTCACGCGCTGGTGCAGGGCATCGGGCTGGATGTCGAGAATGCGCTGCTGGCCATTGGTGGCCGCGCCGCCGGCTTGCTCGACGATGAAGCCCATCGGGTTGGCCTCGTACATCAGGCGCAACTTGCCGGCTTTTTCAGGCTCGCGCTGGTCCCAGGGGTACATGAAGACGCCGCCGCGACACAGGATGCGGTGCACGTCGGCCACCATGCTGGCAATCCAGCGCATGTTGAAGTCCTTGCCGCGCACGCCTTCGCGGCCGGCCAGGCATTCGTCGATGTAGCGCCGCATCGGTGGCGCCCAGTGGCGCATGTTGCTCATGTTGATGGCGAACTCTTTGGTGTCTTCGGGGATGCGCACGTTGTCCTGTGTCAGCACGAACGAGCCGAGTTCGCGATCGAGGGTGAACATCGCCACGCCGGCGCCCAGCGTCAGCACCAGAGTGGTTTGCGGACCGTAGACGCAGTAGCCCGCGGCCACTTGCTGGCTGCCGGGTTGCAGAAAGTCGGCCTGGCTGACCGCGCCGATCGGATCCTGGCGCTTGAGCACCGAGAAGATGGTGCCCACGCTCACATTGACGTCGATGTTGCTCGAGCCGTCGAGCGGGTCGAACAGCAGCAGGTAGTCGCCCTGCGGAAAGCGGTCGGGCAGGTAGATGTCTTCCATCTCCTCGCTGGCCATGGCAGCCAGGTGGCCGCCCCACTCATTGGCCTCGATCAGCACCTCGTTGGCGATGATGTCGAGTTTTTTCTGTATCTCGCCTTGAACGTTCTCGCTGTGCGCGCTGCCCAGCACGTCGCCCAGAGCGCCCTTGTTGACGCTGACGCCGATGCGCTTGCACGCACGCGCCACCACCTCGATCAGCAGCCTCAGCTGCTCCGGGATGTTGTTGTGCGACCTCTGCTGCTCGATCAGGTACTGGGTCAGGCTGATGTGCTTGCTCATGGGAAGGCTCCTTCAGGCCAGCAGCGCACGCGAGATGATTTCGCGCACGTCGTTCGAAAGATCAGGTTTGGCGGCCACTCGACGCAGGGCTGCTTGCGCGGCACTGCGGTAGGGCTCGGCCAGGCGGCTCCATCGATCCATGATGCGGGCCATGCGAGCGGCCAGTTGCGGGTTGAAGGCGTCGAGCTCCAGCACCCGATCGGCCCAGAACACGTAGCCGGCCGCATCGCTGCGGTGGAAGGCCGCCGGATTCATCATGCACAGCGCGGCGATCAGGCTGCGCGCGCGGTTCGGGTTGCGAATCGAGAAGTCGGGGTGCTGCAACAGCTGCTGCGCGCGGGCAAACACGCGGCCTTCGGATTCAGGCGCGGTGGCCTGCATCGCGAACCATTTGTCGATGACCAGCGGCTCGCCCTTGAACAGCGCGTGAAAGCGCTCGAGTGCCGGTGCGGCCAGCTCGGCGTGCGAGTTGACCAAGGCTGCCAGGGCGCCGATGCGGTCGGTCATGTTGGCCGCGTCCTTGAAGCGCTGATAGGCGCGGCCCGGCCAGATGCCATCGCCTTGCGCCACCGCATCCAGGCACAGCATCGACAGCGCCAGATTGGCCAGCGCGCGCCGGCCCGACGACACCGGGTCCGGCG
>Ga0209085_1002323_pt1 | contig 10863 bp, 15 predicted proteins | sample C_131016_EF_Meta_FD_187310 | JGI IMG/M metagenome (GOLD analysis project Ga0209085, IMG submission 187310) | Freshwater microbial communities from Lake Croche, Canada to study carbon cycling - C_131016_EF_MetaG (SPAdes) (version 2) | ecosystem: Environmental > Aquatic > Freshwater > Lake...
CCTCTAAATGCACTCCAGCGACAGATCCTTTCACTTATGAAAATGCCTGAGTCTCTTTATCAGCTAGACTCTAAGCTGTGCAAGACTTAATTCCCTTTCACCCTCGTCAAATGAGCGAACCGACAGTAATTTGGTTAATTAACCCTGGACAAAGTAGTGATAATACCAGTGCTGTCATTGGCACTGTGAGAACCACATTTTCCTTTTAATTGTGGTTTATACACACTTACTTAGTGCATAAAAATTTACTAAATTTCCCCCTAGCTAAGTTTAGGGGGAGTCCAATAATGAAAGAAGCATTAATTACAGCAAATCTTGTGGGCTTAGCCGCCCAAAGGGATCTATTAAGCCACGATTTAAAAACCAAAACCAGTGCGGGGCGTTGACGTAGGCAGCGCGTAGGGTAGCCCCGCAATCCTAGTTTTGTGGCTTATCTGGTCTCAAATTGCTGTAAGTATTGGGAAATAACAAATTTATGAAAGTAGATAGTATCCTCCAGCATCGACTCAAACTTCAGGATGATCAGATCTACTCCCACCGATTCGTATGCTCTCAAGCGGTTAATTACTGTCTGAGGATCGCCAATCAACTGAGCCGATAAACCTAGATTAGCTTCAATCGTTTGCTTAATATCTAGTTTGTTATGAGCCACCGCATTAGGATCGATTTGTTCCCGAAAATAATTAATTTTTTTAGGATCAGCAGAACGATAAATATATTCTAATCTGGCTTGGGCCTCATTACTCGTAGCACGAACAATGGCAAATGCACTCATAGCTACTTTAATCTGACGTTGATAGCGCTCGCTAGCCAATTGTTTTACTTTTTTAACTAGTAAAGCAGTTTTTTCCAGATTGTCAGCGTTAATAAAAAGATAATCTCCTATACGGGCAGCTAAATCAATTGCCTGCTCAGACTCGCCGGCGATAAAAATTGGTGGTATCGATGTTGGTTGGTCTGCTATTCTACCGTTAGTAATTGTATAATACTTGCCCACATAATTAACATCTTTTTTAGTCCATAGTGCCTGAATAATATATAGATATTCTTCTAGTCGAGCATAGCGCTCGCCATGAGGTAGCCAGATATCTCCATAGCTCTCTACTTCCAATTTCCACCATCCAGCAATACCACTTAATCCGAATCTACCTTTACTGAGTTGATTCTGATTTGTCTGGGCGTAGCTCAGTAAATTAGCACTCAGCTTGGCGATAACTGCAGGTAACTTAAATCCAGGTTGCACAGCCGTGACAATATTAATCTTATTAGTGGCTAAACTAACTGCTGCAGCGGTGACCCATGCGTCAGTTACATCATAGTCAGGTCCATGTACGGCATTAAGATAGTGTTCAGGAATGTAATAGAAGTCATAGTTTAACCGCTCAGCTTGCACTGCTAACTCAACTAGATCTTGAATTGACCAATTCTTTTCTGAGTTGATAGTTCTCAACCAGCCACCACAAACGGGAGCCCAAATTCCAAACTGAAGCGACATAAAAAGTCTCCAATACCTATATATAAGTGACGAACAATTCTTAAGAGTCATCAATTTATCATGTTCCTTTTGGGGTATGCAGTTTTTGATTATACATAAATACTAGTTGTCTATCACGATTTGGAATAAGCTAAAGGGAGCTTCACCTGCCTCTTGTGTCAATACTTCTTGGTTAAGATTTAAGCAGTACTTAAAATGATAAAAGAAAGAGGGGCTTTTTTGAGACCTGTTCCTCTGTGGATTGGTTTTTTGGCAGGAAACTTGGAGCGAGGTTTTTTGACAACTCTGGGATTAGTTCTTCCTAAGGGGGGAGGAATTTGTTCATCCAAAATATCTATAATGAGCTTCCTAAAAAAAAAGGTAATTGTTCTGATGTGAGTGTTTGAAAATCAGAAATGGAGCGTTTAATTACATTAAGAGAACCGGTAAAACCTAAACGTAAGGGGGATATTTCAGCTTGTTCTGCCGCTTCAAACATGAGAGAACGCACAGCATAATGTCCCAACAACCAACCATAAATTTCCTGCACTACCATTTGAGGTTTGAGTGAACTCCTAGGGGTTTTGCGTCCATTAAGATGTGTTTTTAATTCATCTATTGTACTTTCGCGTTTCCCACCGCGGTGATGATATTCTGTGGCTAACAAGGGAGCAGGAAAAAGACTAATATCCATCTTTCCTAGTAATTAGACGATAAGTTTTTTCTTCCGTCTCTTCTTTTATAGTGTACTCAATTATTCTTACTTGAATTTTGCGGTGCGACCCCGGACGGGTTTCCCGTCCTTGGGCACGCGCACCAAGAAAAGTGTAACCTTTTTTCTTGGATTTACCATCTGGGTAAATCCAACTTAAATATGATCCATCTTCTAAAACTTGTTCTACTGGAAACTTGACATTAGCCGGTACGCGCCCTAAGTACTGACAACCTTGTTGAAGTGTCATATGAACCATAGCATAGGAATGTAGTCCTCTATCCCACATTAAAAGCATTCCCACTGCCCAAAGGCCAGAAAAACAGTCACAGAACGCAATAGTCTTTTTGCTCTAACCCTCTCGCCCATCTTATAAGGACACATGAAGGCATCCACTATTAAATGTGTCCCAGCCTCTATAAGCAAAACTAAACGTACTTTTGGAAAAGATGCCTTAGTTCCCAAGCGACTACCCGGATAGCCAAACACTCTAGCATTGGCTACACTACCCTTGAACATCCATTACTGTTCCATCTACTGCCATTACCCTTAATCCACCTAAAAAGGCACCCACTGTTTTTAATGAGGCTCTACTCTATCGAACAATTTACTCATCACCATTGGACAGACTCTCATTCTGGCTTCCGTAATAGATGAACTATTTGGGACTTGCCAGTATTGTCCCAGTAGAGTCCACTGTCTACTCAACCCATTAACTAAATTTTTGAGAACTGTTCTCATGCAATCTAATGACCAGAGATTCATCGCTATGACTAAGCTTACTACTAATTCTGACGGCAGCTTGCGTTGGCGTTCTTCCACACTATTTGTTTCTTTAAGTACTTCTGCAACAAGCTCAGATGGAATTACCGTTTCTATTGCTTGAAACACATCTACTGATTCTATGACTGGCGAGATTAAAGAAAATTCTTTTAGCTGCATTTACCTATCAGGCTAGGATATTTATTTAATACCTATTTTACCTTCCATTGGACTTAACCAAGAAGTATTGACGCATGGCATGGCTTTAATTTTGAAACATGAGTTGATAAATTGTGAAAAATATCAATCTTTTTTAAAACATTGTAATCAATGTCGACAAGAATTACAACAAACAGAATTATCTTTTTTATCACCACCTGCACAACGTTCTCAATGCCGTTATTTTAATATTGAAAAACTCGTTAATTGGGCTATTAAATTGTTAGAATCTTCTTGGAATATTTTCAGGGTAAACGCATCTTAATTTAATGGTTAAATATGGTATGATTAAATGTTAACTAAATTTTAAAAATATAGTAAATTTGACGGCTTTAATGAACCAATGGAATAAAACAACAAAAGCCGTGCATTTTTATATAAGTAGTTTAGAAAATAATGCAGAGAAAATAGCTAAAGCTATACGGAGTCATTGGCAAATTGAAAATAATTTACATTGGATATTAGATGTAACTTTTTGTGAAGATAATAGTCGGATACGTAGAAATAATTCTCCTGAAAATTTTTCTTTGCTACGTCGTTTAGCTGTGAATTTACTCAAACAAGAAACAACTTTTAAGGGAAGTTTTAAAATGAAACGTTACAAAGCAGCAATGGATAATGACTATTTAATGAAAGTTTTAACATCTGCTAGTTAATTGGCAGCAAAACAAAAAAACTAATAAAATTAAATATTTCAATGTTTGTTTAATCTTAGAAGAACAAATACAGTTTGGCATGGAAAATTTTATGTCTAAAAAATAGATTGATAACCTTTTTTCTCTTCTTATTATCTATACGTAAATGTAGATTTTTGTCAAGTTAAGTTAGATGCGTTTACCCTGGGAATATTTTGATTAAATTAGTTCCAAATATTGAAAAAGATCTTCTTTTTCAAAAAATAGTAGACAAGTTGGGATGGTTATTTGAATATAAATCAGATTTAGAACGTTGGAGTCTTATGGTAAAGATGACACGAACTCTTGAAATTCAACTTAAACATTTTGGATTAAATAAAGAATCTCTCGCCACTTTTGAAAATACAGTATCTTCTTTTACCGATACTTCCCTTAAGGATTTTAAACAAAATATTGTTAATTATTTAGTAAAAGAAACTAGTAAGATTAGCAGTAAAGATACTTTCTTAGCAACTACCCTTCGGGCGACTAGTCCCTCTGGGACGTTCCCGTCTACAGATGTTCTAGAATCTCTTTTTGGAAAATATAAAAATTTCTCAGCCCGTTCACCACTAAACCAAATAAATCAATTATTATTTACGATTGTTTTGTCTACTACAAATTTAACAGCAAATTTTCTTAAAGAAGCATTGGAAACTATAAGATTTGTTGACGTTGAAAATTGGGCAAATCAAATTTTTGGTTCATCCGCACTGTCTAAACGAAAAACCTTATTTTCGGCTTCTGTTGATGACATAGAATTTGTATGAAGTTATTTAGCTTATTTTGTATCAAAATCAACATCCTAGATTGGCACTCCTGCTTGTTCACCCAAACCCCGTGGAAAGTCCTCTGGTTGGCCTAAAGATAAGAAACGCAACCCGCGAAAAATCGTTATCCTGTGGTCAAAAAAAGATATTCGCCCGCGACTAAAGAACACTCACGAAGCCAGTTAACGAACATTTTTCTTTTTTCTCATCGATAATCAGTATATACTACATGACTGGTTTACTTTAGGCTGTCTATTAGTCTAAACTTAAGATAGAAAAATTACTAGTTTAACTGCGTTTTAGCTTAACCTGAGTACCCTACGGGGACTGCGTCTACGGGATAAGGGAAACAAGAAAAGGAGGTGGGTGATAAGCTGAAAGATTTCTAAAAATTAGATGTGTTTGCCCTGTGATTTGTGTTACGATTCTATTGGAGTTTGGGGATAAACAATGAAATTTTCAACTTTATTAGTAGCGAGCGCTTGTTTTGTAAGCTCGATCTCGATTTTTGCCGATTAAAGCCAATTCCTTACACAATAGCTCTATTGAAATTGCTCAGTCTCGTACACCTCAGAAGACTTATATGACTCCCCAAAAAAACTAATGTTTCATTAAAATAGACTATGGAAAAAATTGAGAAATTACGGCAATTTTTACGGTGGTTTTGGCAAGTCGCTAAACGCTACTGGTGCTCTCAAGAGCGGTTTCGCGCATGGGGATTATTAGCAACAGTTGTTATTTTTATCATTCTCGCTGAAACCACTAGCGCCTTATTCAATCGCTATCTAGGAGAGTTTACTACGGCTCTAACCAATAAACAATTAGATAAATTCCATCATTCTCTGGTATTGTTTGGGGGAACCTTACTGTTTTTGCTGACTTTCTTGATTATTCGGCGCTTTATTCAAAATAAACTAGAACTCTACTGGCGAGAGTGGTTGACGAAAGATTTCCTCAATCGTTACTTTGCTGATCGCGCTTTTTATCAAGTTAATGGCAATAAAGAGATTGACAACCCAGATCAGCGTATTTCTGAGGATATCGAGTCTTTTATCCAAAAAACTCTCTTTTACTCTCTTGATCTGGGCGAAACTATTCTTAGGGGTTTTCTTTTTTTTAGTATTCTCTGGAGTATTAACCAAAAGCTGGTTTTTGTAGCTATTCTCACTGCTTTGGTACAAACATTAGTTAGTTTTTTCATCGGTCGGATTCTCACGCCGTTAAACTTCAAAAACCTGCAATATCAAGCGGATTTTCGTTATAGTTTAGTTCACGTTCGTAACAACAGCGAATCAATCGCTTTTTACAAAGGAGAAGAACAGGAACAAGGAGTGGTTCAAGCGAAATTCTCCCAATTACTTGCGGTTCTCCATGCCAAAATCCTTCCCAGTAGTGTTTTAGTAGCAATCAATGTGGGTTTATCTTTGTCTGTTGTTATTGTTGCCTATCTCTTTCTTGCGCCACAATATTTTGCAGGCCAGATCTCCTTTGGCGATATTACTCGTTCCATTCCGGCTTTTACAACAATTGTAGGAGTTTTTGGCTGGTTTTCTCATTCTTTTGAAGGGTTAACACTTTTTGCGGCTGTTATCAAACGACTAGGAACCTTTGCCGATTATTTACAGCAAAATCAACAATTTCCTTCTTCAGAATCTGTGATTAATACTTTAATTGAACCTCGTTTTGCTCTGAGTCATGTTACGGTGAAAACCCCAGATCAAAAACGGGTGCTAGTAGAAGATTTATCGACAGAAATTCCTAAGAGCGAGGGGATTTTGCTTATGGGGGCTTCTGGTTCAGGAAAAAGCTCAATTTTACGAGCCGTTGCCGGTTTATGGGACAAAGGCGCAGGCTATATTTACCGTCCCAACACCGCCGAGATTTTATTTATTCCCCAACGTCCCTATATGGTGTTAGGTTCCCTGAGAAATCAAATCCTCTATCCCCATACTAATCGAGAAATGAGCGATACTAAGCTACAGGATGTTCTAGACCAGGTGAATTTGACCGATTTGGTTGACCGTGTGGGGGGTTTAGACGTAGAACTCAATTGGGCAGATGTTTTATCTTTAGGGGAACAGCAACGATTAGGGTTTGCTCGACTTTTTTTACATAATCCTCATTATGCGGTGTTGGATGAATCTACCAGTGCGTTAGATGTAGCCAATGAAAAACATCTTTATCATAAATTACGAGAGGCGGATATTACCTATATTAGTGTCGGTCATCGTCCGACTTTGATTCCCTTTCATCAATTAATTGTCGAGATTTTAGGACATGGAAAATGGCGATTTTTATCGCCCGATGAGTCTCAGGGAACTTCGGTTCTAAATAGTTGAAACCCTATTGCTAAAAACGGGGAATTTCTTGCTATATAGCGGTGTGCAATTGAGTGAGATATATTATACTAAGTAGATCAGCATAAATAAAGGTAACTGCCAGAAAAAAAGGAGACAGCAGTCAGCAGTCAGCAGTCGGCTGATAACTGATAACTGATAGCTGATAGCTATATGGAGTCAGGAGTAGGAAAGGAATTTTTTACGTCCATTAAGATGCGTTTTTAGTTCATCTATCGTACTTTCAATTTCCCATCTTTGATGGTATTCTCTAGCTAATAAGGAAGCAGGAAAAAGAGTAATATCCATCAAACTAGTAATTAGACGATAAGTTTTTTCTTCTATTTCTTCTTTAATAGTATACTCAATTATTCGCACCTGAATTTTGCGGTGCGACCCCGGACGGGTTTCCCGTCCTTGGGCACGCGCACCAAGAAAAGTGCAACCTTTTTTCCTAGATTTACCATCTGGGTAAATCCAACTTAAATATGATCCATCTTCTAAAATTTGTTCTACTGGAAATTTGACATTGGCAGGTACCCGTCCTAAATAATGACTACCTTGTTGGAGTGTTAGATAGACCATTGAATAGGAATGTAATCCTCTATCCCACATTAATAACATTCCTTCCGTAACCGAGCGTAACAGTTTTTTGCTCTAACCCTCTCACCCATCTTATAAGGACACATTAAGGCATCAACAATTAGATGTGTTCCTGCCTCTATGAGAAGCAACTTTACGAACTTTTGGGAAAGCGGCCCAGCGTCCCAGAACGACTACCTGGATAGCCAAACACCCGGGCATTAGCTGAACTATCCGGAACATCCATGACTGTTCCATCTACTGCCATTACCCTTAAACCTCCTAAAAATGCCCCTATTGTTTGCAAGGAAGCTCTCGGCGAGCGCGACTCTATCGAACAATTTACTCATGACCATTGGCCCGACTCTCATTCTAGCCTCGGTAATTGATGAACTATTTGGGACTTGCTAATATTGTCCCAGTAGAGTCCACTGTCGACTTAATCCGTTGACTAAATTTTTTAAAACTGTTCTCATGGAATCCAATGACCAGAGATTGATCGCAATGACCAAGCTCACTACTAATTCAGAGGACAACTTACGTTGGCGTTCTTCCACACTATTTGTCTTTTTTAGTACTTACGTAATTAGTTCTGATGGTATGATTGTCTCTATTGCTTGGAAAACATCTACTGATTCTATTACCGGTGAAATTAAGGAGAATTCTTTTAGCTGCATTTATCTATCAGGCTATTCTTTTAACCCTTAGTTTATCTTCTTTTTGACTTAACCAAGAAGTATTGCCTCTTGTGTCATATGTTCTTTTAAACCCTTGGTCAGTACCAAGATTCCCTTATGTCCCACGAAGACTTCAAAACACCCCACACCCTACCCCCTTTCAAGGGTAGATAAGCTAAAAGGATCTTAAGCTGCATTAACAGCATTGCGTTTATTTTTTCGCTTTTTACTCCATTTTATAATTAAGAGACCTTCATTCAACAGTTGATTAACTATTTTTTCTAGTTCTTCTTTAGTTTTAAATTCTCTGTGAGCAATATATTCTTTAGCAGAATGCCAGACTAGTTCTATTAAGTTATAATCTGGACTATAAGGCGGCAAATACTCTAGCTTAATATTGGGTAATTCTTTTTCTATTTTCTCAACCATTTCTTGCTTTTTATGATAACTGCCATTATCCAGCAAAATTATAATTTTTGGACCATTTTCTGAAAAATCTTCTGCTTTATTTGCTGCCTCTACCCATTCTTTTATAATTTCTTTATAAAAACTATTTATTTGTTCATAAAAACTTACTGACCTTTGGTCAGAAAAATCGGAATTACCTTGTTCAATCATAAAACAAATACGTTTTTTATCGGTACTTCTTAAGGCACCCATGACATTTACACGTCCTCTCCTTCTAATTCCATTAACCTTTTTACGTTTTCCTTTTTTTGTCCATTGTCTCCTTCTTATCACTCTCAAACTAAATCCACATTCATCCCAAAACCATACTTGATAATTATTTGGCTGTTCTTTAGCTAATCTTAAATAATTATCTAACTTAACTTTAAAATTTTTTCTTTCTTCTTGATTTTGTTTGTCTTCTAAACTAGACTTCCCAAAGATATACACATATTTATTTTTTTTTAATATTCTTCTTATTCGAGAACTACTTAAACTAATTTTTGTTTCTTTTTCTAAATGTTCTGCCAATCTAGCTGCTGTCCATCTCCCAAATTCATAGCCAAATTCTTTTGGTTCTTTGTCTATTATTTCTAAAAGTAATTTAATATATTCTGTGGTGACTTTTTTATAATTACCCTTGCTTCTTCCATCTTGTAAACTGTCTAAATTACTTGGGTCTCCTTGTTTGAACCAATAAGCCACCGTTCTTAAAGAACAACCAATAAAATCTGCTATCTCTTGTTGTGTTTTTCCATCATTCAACAACAAAAATATCAATATTCTTTCCCTAACATCTGCTTTTTCTTCTATTTTTAAAGCTTGTTGTAAATTACTTTTTTCTTCTGTAGACAGAAAACCTTTCGCCGGCATTTTCCAATCTCTTTTTACTTAACTATTATCATTTTATGCGATTTAGGAGCCTTTTAGCTTATTTTACATTCTGGTGTTGACAAGACTTGGGAGACTTGGGAAACTTGGAAGACTTGGAAGATTGTTCTATTAAAAAATAGGCTTTTTTCTTAATTTGTACTGTTAAAAAGCGAATATTATACTGTTTTTCTTCCTTGTCCACTTTCCTACCTTGTCCTCCTTGTCTGCACTACACCCAATTTTTAAAAACCTACCCCCGACACCCTACCTCCTACCCGAAGGCTCTTAGGTTGCCTACTAGCACTTTCCCTGTTGCCCGTTATTCCAGAATGGCATAGAGAAAATGGTTTTTGGTATATCGAACTACTACATCATTGAGTGTCTACCATGTAAATTAAGAACAAATAACTAAATATCGGTCAAATTGTGGCAGTTTATAAACAAATTTTTGGCCGATGAGAGTTACAGCAAATGTAAATCTCGTTACGCCACAACTTAAAAACCAAAACCCATGCGGGGCTTCGCCCCGCCCCCTGGTTAAGCAAGCTTATCTGGTCTCAAATTGCTGTAGGTAACTTACCTGTGAAGGACTCTCAAGCATCTAGGCAGTAATAGCTCTAAGTTTAGAGAAATTTGCTCTCGTTTGAGCGAGGGAAAGAAATACATTAAGGAGAAATTATTGATGGAAGCGATTAGTCTGGTTAAAGCAACCCCACTTGGGAATATTGAGGGTGTGATCACTCTAATTGCATTAGGACTACTCATGTTGACCATTGCCTATTACGCCAAGTGGAAACTAGTTAAAAACACCCACGATTTCGTTATTGCTGGTCGCAAGTTAGGGTTAGGATTTGGAATTGCCGGATTACTCTCGGTCTGGACTTGGGTAATTGGGATATTACTACCGATGGGGGTCACTTTTCAGTACGGATTATCGGGATTGTTTTGGTTTACTGTCCCCAATGGTGCCGCAGTTATGGCGGTGATTCCTTTTGCTAAAAAGTTAAGGCGACTGATGCCACACGGTTATACTATTAGTGAATTTATATCAGCGCGTTATGCAGGGGCAAAATTGGCTCGCATTGTCGTAGTAGCGGGCATCTTGTTTGGGGCAGTCCAAATTGTGACGGTCAATCTTAAGGGTGCTTCCCTGGTGGTGTCCGCGATCTTCGGTCTCCCACAACCAGTGGTTGCCACCATAATCTCGATTAGGGACTTGCAATCTAAAGAAATACCATTTAAACTGAAGTAAGACGAAATTTTAGAATCCTATTGTGGCACGTTTAAAAATAGAACTAGATGAACAAATCAAAGATACTCTCCTTGATGCTTCTATC
>Ga0209085_1002329_pt1 | contig 10850 bp, 11 predicted proteins | sample C_131016_EF_Meta_FD_187310 | JGI IMG/M metagenome (GOLD analysis project Ga0209085, IMG submission 187310) | Freshwater microbial communities from Lake Croche, Canada to study carbon cycling - C_131016_EF_MetaG (SPAdes) (version 2) | ecosystem: Environmental > Aquatic > Freshwater > Lake...
AATCTTCCTTGTTTTTATATTTCTTTTCTCAAAACCCTATTTTTGAGATTTTTAGGTCTTCTCCTTTTCTAACACAGTTTGTGCCTGAAAACAATTCCCCTTTTTTGTGGCAAAATTAACACTCCAGGACTAGCCTATCAGACGGGAGACAAATCAGAGCTAGGCGAGTATATAGATAGGTTACTGACCAAAGCAATCATTGAACTAGCCATTAAGTATCAAGCGGGCAGTATTGTGCTTCCTAGTCTTAAAGACATCAGAGAGAGTCTAGACATCGAATTACAAACAAGAGCACAAGAGAAGATTCCCAACTGCCTAGAAGCCCAGAAAAGTTACATGAAACAATACCGCCTAAGCATTCACCAATGGAGCTATGACAGATTGATTCAGAATATCAAAGCCGCCGCGCATTGTAGCAGACTATCTATAGAACAAGGGCAACAGCCTGTGAGGGGTAGCCCAACAGAACAAGCGAAGGACTTGGCTATATCTGCCTACTCCTTACGCCAGCGTATGAGTTAGATAATAGTACCTTGACAAGTTAATAGTTTTCTAACAGCGCCGCAGGTCAAGTTAATAACCTCTGACCTGTGTTAAATGAGGGTTAGTTTGGTAGATAAACTCTGCCTTGCTTTCTGACCCTGGTAGCTACTCATCCCGAAGCTGCTATCTTACGAGATAGGACATAAGGCGCGCACCCAGCAAGAGGACACGGATGTACCGTTTAGTGGCTATCAAATCACCTTCGAGCAAGAAGGAATCCTTTCTTAGTTTATTTTGACGAAGTAGAAGTGGGGTTCAATTACCCCACCCCTTTGTCAAGATGCTCAAACTAAGCTATAGCTTAGATGCTAAGTTATATCTTGAATGGCATAACCTCGTCTAGATAGATTCTAAGCCTGATACTTTAGGGATTTGCCAAAATCATCTCTAGGCTCAAGTGCTATAAATTGTTTTAGACGATGGGGGTTTCAGCCGCCATTCTCATAGGGAATGGATTGAAAGCATAAGTACTTTGGTCTTACTGGAATTACATACCAGTTTCAACTGCCATTCTCATAGGGAATGGATTGAAAGAAAAGAATTTGAACTGTAACCTAGAAGGATTGAAAGGCGCACCACTTTAGGGTTGATATCTATAAACCCTAAACCCACAGCCATTTAGACGACAATAACTTGTCACAGGCTCTTAAACGACAGTAATTTATTACAACGACACTTAATGTGGCAAGATGACACTAATCTGTCACTGGTGACAAATAATGTGGCACTGTACATTACATCAATCTATCGGAACGGTGGGATTTGAACCCACGACCCCCACTACCCCAAAGTGGTGCGCTACCAAGCTGCGCTACGTCCCGTCTACTCACAATTCAACATTATAACTGTTATTTTCCTCTGCTGTCAAGAAACTTTCTAGGGACTTGGATAATTCTTGTACTTCAGCACTAGTCCAGTTACCTTCTCCTCGCCGACCTTGGTTGAGTAAAAGCCTGAGAGAGTAAGCATCAGGATAGCCTTCTACCTCCAACCAAATGAGATCACTTTCGATCTCACAGGTGATCTTTTCTTCCTCCATCAACTCATTTTTTAGCTCCTTGACACTAGCAACAAGTTTTGCTAGTAATCTACAGAAATCTTTAAATTCAGCTTCCGTTAATTCTAAAGCCCAGTTATCTCCGCCTAGAAGTGCCTTATAGAGGGTAGCTGTAGGCTTCCAACCCCAACGCCATCCTTCCCCTTTGTGTAAGAAACCTTGAGTCATGGCTGTAAAAGATTTGCATCTCCAGGTTTAGAGAGAGTTGGTTTAGAAGGGGTGACTGGATTTGGTGTATTCGAGGGAGTTTGGGCTGGACTAGGAGTGATAGGAGGTGCATAGATAGAAACAATCAAGTCTAAAAGGGAGCGTCTTTGAGAGCGTTTAAGACTGCGAATACTTTTAATATCTGCCTCCATTGGGTTTGTTTGCAGCGTCAGATGGCCTGGATAGCGATCAGCTTTGATTGGTTCATTGACACCTAGATAGTCAGCCATTGTCAATTGCCAGTCTATCCGAAATTCAGTAGAACGCTGTTTCACATCTTGATGGTAACGAATAAAACGACTGATTAAAGTACTATCTGGGCTAACTTCTCCTGTCTCCAAACGTCGATAATCATTATTTTTGGGTAAATAAGTTAGAGTTTGGTAGACAGTAACAGCAACAGACTCAGGACGCAACGAAGAAGTACTCTGGGCTAAACTAGAAGGTATCCCGACCAAGATTAGACAGGTGAAACAAGCTAGTAAGCAGTACAATATGTATTTTCGTTGCATAGTCAATTATTCAGCAATAATTTCAGGTTGAGTCAACTCATCTGACATTTCAATTATCGCCAGAATAGGAGGCTTCATGTAGTAGTTGTCTTCAAAATATCCCTCATAACGACGACGTTTCGCTCGATTAGCCACTTGTACCGTGATTTTGTAGCGGTTGGCTGCGGCTTGCATCAATTCTTCTGAACGATACATGATTTGAGTGGAATCAAAGTTGGCTCTTCTTTGCATGAGGTCTCTAGTTTGACTTAGGCTTTCATCTTTGATTATAGGCTAGTAACCATCTAAAATTACTTCTTCGGACAGGTGTTCTTGCCTTTTGATTCCCCAAAAAAATACTAGAAGGTCTTGAAAAACCCTCTAGTGTTAATATACTGTATACTATTTGAGATAGAATTTGCGTTTCAAACCCCCAATTAAGCCTAGTCCTGCTAAGACCCCTAAGACAGAAGATGGTTCGGGTACTCTGACAGCAGCAGGTGCGAAAGCGTAGAACTGGTTGTTGTAAATCCCATCTTGGTTTTGATATCCCGTGCCCCAATAGACAGTCCCGTTGGCGATGGCAGCACCAGAATTAACCGAGCCACCGCCCGCATAGCTCCACTCGATTTGACCAGTGGCAGCATTTAAGGCGAAGAAGTTCGGCGCGTTAGGTGCTGTTCGTCTCGCGAATAAACTTGATCCTACATAGACAACGCCGTTAGCAACACTGACTGCGCCAGTATCTAGGGCGTTCGCACCGTTTGGGTCTGCGGTTTCCCAAAGGACATCACCTGTGGCGGGATCCAGAGCGCCCCAGAAGCCACCTGTAGTCGTCCTACCATTAAGAAGCGTAACTGCTTGGTGACTGGTATTGGCATTCGCAAAGTAGACACTATGCCCATCCGTCGCCGAACCCCATAGTAACCCTCCCAGATATCCGCCTGGACCTGTATGCGTTGTCCAGAGAATATGGCCATTACTAGGATTCATCCCATAAATTGCACCACTCTTTTGTCCAGCTACTAGAACATCCTGTGTTGTACCACCAATCTTCTGGGATGGGATCAGTATCGTCCCCTGTCCAAAATCAGCATCTGGACTTGGAGGGTTTGGGCAGTTAGTGTTGCCAGTTAAGCAGCCAAGATTCGAGGCGTCACTGCCCCCCTTGTCTGCCCACTGAACTGCGCCTGTTTGCAAATTAAGAGAGAGGACTGAATCTACATAGTTAGTAGAATTATTTGCCCCATTTTGAGGAGTTGTATAGTTGTTACCTGTTGTGATGTATAAAGAGTTGCGGTCTTCATCCACCACTGGCGTGCTTCCCCAGACTGCATTGCCAGTATCCCCAGGCGGCGTGGTGTAGGTCTGCCACTCAATCTGCCCAGTAGCAATATTCAGTGCCTCGACACTACCTCGGAAGGTGCAGCAATTATAACTGGGATTATATGCTGCGGTTTCTTCCGATGACGACACCCCTATATAGGCGATGCCATTATCGATAACAGGCGATTGGGTTATGATTGCATTGGGATTAGAATCCAGCTGTTGCTTCCACAACAACGATCCAGTATTCTTATCAAATGCCAGCTCATACGCTCCCTTTTGAGTTCCCACCAGTAAGGTGTTGCCAGAAATTGTTGGTGTGGTACGAGAATCGGTATTAATGCCTGTGACTGCGCTCAGATTGACTGACCAGTTAGGTGTGCCAGTATTGGCATTAAGATCATAAAGATCCCTACTACTATCAGGTATATACACCGAATTATCTAAAACGGCAGGTGTGGCTGAAATATACCCGCCCGCTGGAAAAACCCACTCAGGTGTTAATGTATTGACATTAGACGAGTTAATCGTGGTTTCGTTGGGTTGATCTCGCCAGTTGTTCAGATTTTGCCCAGACATTGTCCAATCAGCAGTATTTGCCAGGACTGCATTATTTGCCTTACCGAACACAACCAAGACAGTAACCACACAAAAAGCGACCGAGATGATTTTGTTCATAATTTAACAATAATTTATGTTGAACTAAGCGACTCCCTTGCGAGAGCCACTCGTCTGCAAAACCGTGCTTGAGACTTTCGCCTCACACGGCTCCTCTCTATTACAACCTTTGTCATAGGTACGTCTCGTCTTTTTCCTTTTGCTTCTTTTTGGCTTGAATGAGTTGAGGTAAATTTCTCCCTCTTCTTCTGTTAGTATAGATAATGGTCTTTTCTCGTCTTTCCCAGGTTTTGGAATGTATATTCGTCTAGCTGGTAGAGGTTTTGACTTGAGGTTAAGATTCTTTGCTAGAACTATTCGTTCTATGGGCATGATGGATTTTATCCCATCTATACCTGCTGTTCTGTTCCCTGTGTTATCTTGAGTTACCTGTCTTGTTGCTAGCAGTTTGGCGCTCCATGAGCGCAACAGTGTTTTTTGTAATCTGCGTAATCGCTTTATGTTTCCACTAATTTCCGCTTGATAAATCCGCTTTTGAAGCTTGAATACTCTCTTTTGGATTTTCGCCCAATTAAGATTTTTCCATTCCACAATCTTGGTTGCCCAACCTGTATTAAACATATATACTTTATTAAGTAGCTTTATCATTTGTAGTATAGTGTGTACGTCAGCATATATTAGGAGTTACCCTAATCTTTCGCTTTTTACACAATCCCACCCTCTATGTCATGCGGTTAGCACCTGCTTAAGTCTCGAACTCCTTAAGAGAGCATATAGGGTTAATTCGTTCCTTATACCAATACTATATATCCTTAGCTGTCCTAACTCCCCCAGATTAATTTGGGAATATTGTTAAGTACTGGCAAATTACTTAACCTCTAATCTTTGCCTTTTGGCTCCAGTGAGTAGTTCCTGATTAATTGTTTTGTTAGCCTTATTTCACTGGTTCAATGTTTTGAGGGTTTTATAGCATTCCTGTTCGTCAGCATAGATACTTTTGCTAGAGGGGCACCAATTTAGGCTGTTAGTGTTGCCCCCATTTAACCTTTGCACTCTGGGATTGATGGCTATTCTCTACCCATAAGGTTATGCTTTCACCTTAATATCCGAAGGGATGAGGTTTTCACTCACATTGGTATAAAATTGTCAAGGTACAGTTTTATCTGTTTCCTAGCTAGCCGTCCCTACTATCTATATTTACGTATAGATGTATTTAGGCTAAACGAGTCGCACTTGCCACTAATTGACGCTTGATAAATTCTCTTTTGAAGCTTGAATATACTCTTTTGGATTGTTTTCCAATTGATTTTATTCCATTCCACAATCTCAGTTGTCTGACTTGTATTAGACATATATACTTCTATTTGTGACTTTATCTTTCGTAATATAGTGTGTACGTCAGCATATATTGGATATTAATCCAATCATTCGCTTCTTACACAATCCCGTCTTATACGTCATATGGTTAGCACCTACTCAGGTTTTCGACCTCCCCGAGAGAACGTATAAGGTTTATTCGTTCCTCATATCAATTGTTTGTATCTTTAGCTGTCCTAAATCCCCCAGATTAATTTGGGAATATTGATAATTACGGATGGATAATTATCCTCTAATCTTTGCCTTTTGGCTCCAGTGTCTTGATGCAATCTAAATTGTTTTAGCCTTATTTCACTGGTCAACCTTATTGAGGGTTTTATAGGATTCCTGTTCGTCAGCATAGATACTTGCTAGTGGGTCACCGATTTAGGCTGTCAGTGTTGCCCCCTTTTAACCCTGCTTTACGGATTGATGGCTAGTCGCTACCGTAAGGGTTATGCTTTCACGCCAATATTCGGGCGGCTAGGGCTTTCACCTAGATTGATATAAAGTTGTCAATGTACTGTCTCCAGTTACTTTGCTAGTCGTCCTTACTCCTTATAGATGTATTTAGACTAAACGAATCGCACCCAGCCACAGGTTTTATACTCAACAGAACGGTTATTTTTTTGAAACTTTGGATATCCTTTTTTACCAGCTTTTTTAGACTTACAATTATCGGAGAATCTCTTAATAGCGAAAGCAGTTCTTTCTGCTGCACCCTATCTAGCCATCGAGTTCAGCTTATCAGCAAACTCAAATTCATTAGCTAAGACAGCAGTATATTTACTTAGGTCGTAAGGTTTAATTCCTTGATTGTCCATCCAAAATCGTAGGCATTTGTTACGAATGAATTGAGTCACTCGTATAGCTTCGTCAATCTTTTCAAATTGGCAAGACTTACCTTTGGCTTTGAACTCGTAAACAACAATTAGGTCAACTCCGACCTAAATATATTTATGTTAACCTAGTTTTAGGGATTGTGGCAGCCCCTAAAAGAAAAGTTGTAATAGATTGTGTAGACAATTTGACGTTGACGTAGGCAGCCCGTAGGGTCTTGGAACAATTATCCCTCATTCATCCCCCACTAAAGATGGGGGTTTTCTGAGAGTTATTGATAAATGTTATAAAAGGTAACAAAAGTAATAATCAAACATAGGAACCACAATATTTATATCAATATATTTATGATAAGGTAGTGAGCATTTAAGTTGCATACTAGAAAATCCGCCCTAACCCCTAACACCTACTAAAACCCATTACAATGCGTTTTAGCTGACAAATTGGGATAAACTTAATGTTGGCTTATTTACATTTTATTTACTCGCTATCGAATGGAAATTGGACAAAAAGTTAAGGTATATCGCCTCCGGGACCGCGTATCTAACGAGATCGCTGATAAATTGGGCAAGGTTGGGGTCGTCAAAGCATTTAAAATGACTGACGGTAGTGGTGTGGGTGCTATTGTCGAATTTCAAGATAAAAGCGCTACTTGGTTTTTTGAAGACGAACTAAGACCTTTAGAATAGTCTTAGGTATAATCACATTCTTAAAGAAACTATGTCCCTCATTCTGACATTTTTGGGTAAAGGCGGGAGTGGTCGCACAACTTTGGCTATAGCCAGTGCTAAACGACTGGCTACAGCTGGAGCTAAGGTACTGCTAGCCACGGAAGTAAGTAATCTATCGCTCTTAGCTAGTTTAGGGATCTCTCCCTCATCTTCCCCTGCGGAAATAGAAACTAATCTCTTCTCAGTACAATTAAGTACAACAGCTATTTTAGAAAAGCAGTGGGAAGAAATCAAAATACTAGACAGAAAATATTTACAGTCACCAGTCCTTCAGGGGATCTATGGACAGGAACTGCCAGTGTTACCTGGGATGGATGATGCGTTAATTCTCACTGCTCTACGTGAGTATGACAAATCAGGAAAATATGATGTGATCATCTATGATGGTACGGGAGATCTGAGAACCTTAAGACTCTTGGCTATGCCAGAAGCACTCAGTGGTTATGTAAGGCGCTTTCGTTCTATCATCGCAGAATCAGATCTAGTTAGGTTAGTCTGGCCTATCCTGCAACCAGTCTTAGGAACTGTTTTTAGTAGTAATTGGGACAGCCTAACACAAAATTCTCCGGGTACAAACAATGAATTTTTAGAAGAGGGAAAGGCAGCAGTAAATGATCCTCAAAGGGTAAAAGCCTATCTAGTGACAACGCATGAACTGACATCTCTGAAAATAGCCAAATATCTCTGGGGAAATGCCCAACTAGCAGGGGTAACTGTAGCAGGAGTCTTCCTCAACCAAGCTACTCTAGAAGACTCCATAGCTGATGAATTTTCCCCGTTGCCTATTACAAAAGTACCTAGCACCCAAGACGACTGGTCAAGGTTAGTAGCGTCCTTGCCAGATCTCAGGGAACCTCTCAAGGCACCTAAACCGCTAGAAATAGACGAAGCTAACCGCATCGTCAAGGTATTTTTACCAGGGTTTGCCAAAAAAGAGGTAAAACTCACACAACAGGGAGACATAATAACCCTAGAAGCAGGGGAAGTACGCCGCAATATTCCGCTTACATCCACACTGAAGGGAAAAGCGGTAACAGGTGCTAAATTTCAAGAAGGCTATCTAATCATTTCTTTCTAACTATGTCTAATTCTCCTACTCCAGAAGAAAGTAATAACAGCGCCAAAACCAGACAACTACTAGGTATGAAAGGAGCAGCATCGGGTGAAAAATCTATCTGGAAAATTCGTCTCCAGTTGATGAAGCCTATTACCTGGATACCCCTAATATGGGGTGTTGTCTGTGGCGCTGCTTCTTCAGGTAATTATACCTGGTCACCAGAAGATATACTAAAGGCTTTGACATGTATGCTCTTATCAGGTCCTCTGATGACAGGCTATACCCAGACACTCAATGATTACTATGACAGGGAAATAGATGCTATCAATGAACCCTATCGTCCCATCCCTTCTGGTGCTATCTCCACTAAGCAGGTGATCAGCCAAATAGTCATACTTTTAGCAGGTGGTCTAGGTGTGGCTTATTTCTTGGATGTTTGGGCAGATCATGAAACCCCGATCATACTCTATCTGACTCTAGGAGGTACTTTCATTGCCTATATTTATTCTGCGCCTCCCTTGAAACTAAAACAAAATGGCTGGTTAGGTAATTATGCTCTAGGAGCTAGTTACATTGCTCTACCTTGGTGGGCAGGTCATGCTCTTTTTGGTGAGTTGAACTGGACTATCGTGGTCTTGACCCTTTTCTATAGCTTAGCTGGATTGGGTATTGCCGTAGTCAATGACTTTAAGAGTGTAGAGGGAGATAGCCAGTTAGGGTTAAAGTCGCTTCCCGTTACCTTTGGTATTCAAAAGGCAGCATGGATCTGTGTCTTGATGATCGATATCTTCCAAGCAGGCATCGCTCTTTATCTTATTTATATTGGACAAAATCTCTCTGCTACGATTCTCCTACTCTTCATCATTCCTCAGATTACTTTTCAGGATATGTATTTCCTGCGAGATCCCTTGAAAAATGATGTCAAGTATCAAGCAAGTGCTCAACCTTTCTTGGTTTTAGGTATGTTAGTAGCTGGTTTAGCCTTAGGTCATGCAGGTATATAATGTCAGAACTTTTACAAACTCCACTCTATGTCCTTCTTTCCTCCCAAAAAGGAGCTAAGTTTGTTCCCTTTTCTGGTTGGTCAATGCCTATTCAATTTACAGGCATTTTACAAGAACATCAAGCAGTCCGCGAGTCTGTAGGACTGTTTGATATCTCTCACATGGGTAAATTTATCCTAAGAGGGAAAGAGGTTATTACAGAACTAGAGAAACTGGTTCCCTCAGATCTCTCCCGTTTAGAGAAAGGTCAGGCACAATATACAGTCCTGCTGAATGAGGAAGCAGGCATCATAGATGATTTAATCATTTACTATCAAACTCCTGAAGAAGTTTTCCTGATCGTCAATGCAGGTACTTTAGAGAAGGATAAGCAATGGTTACTCAATCACCTAACCTCCACTAGCTTAGAGGATCTATCCCCAGAGAAGGTTCTTTTAGCCCTGCAAGGACCAAAATCTCTAGAATATCTACAACCCTATCTAGAAGAGTCTCTAGGACACTTAAAAGCCTTTGGACATATCAAAACTAGTATCAAGGGCGAAACAGCCTTTATCGCTCGTACAGGCTATACAGGAGAGGATGGTTTTGAAATAATGGTTAGTCCTGCTATAGGGGAATATCTCTGGCAGGAACTGACTGCTGCAGGAGTAACTTCTTGCGGACTAGGTGCTAGAGATACCCTCCGTCTAGAAGCGGCTATGTGTCTCTATGGACAGGATATGGATGAGACAATAAACCCTTTAGAAGCAGGTTTGGGCTGGTTAGTGCATTTAGACCGTAAAGGGGAGTTTATAGGCAGATCTGTCTTAGAAGCCCAAAAAGCACAAGGAGTCTCTCGTCGTCTGGTGGCACTAGAAATGACGGAACGGAATATTGCCCGGCATGGTTATTCAGTTATTAGTCAAGGGGAAAAAGTAGGGGAGATCACTAGTGGAACTTACTCGCCAACTCTTTCTAAACCTATTGCTTTGGCTTATGTTCCTACGCCACTCTCTACAGTAGGACAGTCTTTATCTGTAGAGATTAGGGGAAAATTACAACCTGCTAAAGTTGTTAAAAAGCCTTTCTATCGTAGGTTGACAACCTCTTAAAAAGCAATTGAGGCTAGTCCAAAAAAGCGATCGCCTGATTTCGTCCTTGATGTTTAGCAGCATACAACGCCTGATCAGCCCTCGCAATTAAATCCTCTGGACTAAGCTGGGGGCTAGGAATGAGACTGGCAACACCTAAACTCAAGGTAACATACTGACTCACTTTAGATTGAGCATGGGGGATGGTGAGCAGTGCGATCGCTTTTTTGATCTTCTCAGCCACAGTTAACGCCCCTTGAAGGTTGGTATTGAGCAAAATAACGACAAATTCCTCACCACCGTAACGACAAACTAGATCTGTGGCACGTTGCGGTATTTTCGCAATGACCTGGGCTATTTGGATTAAGCAATCATCTCCGCCTTGATGTCCGTAATGGTCGTTATAGCTTTTAAAATAGTCAATATACTTTAGGCGTTCATAATCTGAGATTTACTAAACTTCTGAAATTTTAAGGTCAGCAAAGAATCAAGCTCCTTTTTATATTTTAAATGAGCTTCATTTAGGCATCCAAAAATAGCTGAAGAAAAT
>Ga0209085_1002331_pt1 | contig 10846 bp, 7 predicted proteins | sample C_131016_EF_Meta_FD_187310 | JGI IMG/M metagenome (GOLD analysis project Ga0209085, IMG submission 187310) | Freshwater microbial communities from Lake Croche, Canada to study carbon cycling - C_131016_EF_MetaG (SPAdes) (version 2) | ecosystem: Environmental > Aquatic > Freshwater > Lake | place...
GATGATGTTACAAACTAGTCTCTCTATTGATACATCCAAGCCGATGGATTCTTTAGAAAAATTAGTCAAACTCAATTCTGCTAAGGCAGCATTGAATAATGTCATGAAATACATTGATTCGACTAATTAATCGACAGTAACGACTTTGGCCAGATTTTTTGGAAAATCACAATTGACACCCCTTTCAATTCCTAGATTATAACTCAACATTTGTAAAACACAATTTGCTAATAGACCTCCAAATGTTTTATTGTAGCTAATTACAATATCACCATAATTCATATCACTAATTCTCACTACATGGGCTTCTCTTGCTTTTATTTCTTGAAAACAATTCGCATTTTTTTCACGAAATTCATCGTCAATATCCAACAATACAATAGGTAATTCTTTGTCTATTAAAGCAAGTGGCCCATGTTTTAAAGAAGATGACGAATAACCTTCAGCGTGAATATAAGAAACCTCTTTTATTTTTAACGCACCTTCTAGTGCTATTGCTTGAGATGAACCTTTTCCCAATACAAAAATAGAATTCTTATTACAATTGTGAACTAGACTCGGCAATTTCTGATAGCATTCGGAAATAACGGCGCTCATTTGAAATGATAAATTCATAAGGTCACCTAGAATTTGCTCTCTCTTTTCTTCATTATTATGTTTATTTTGTGAAAACCAAACAGCAATTAATACTAATATGATACATTGATTTGTAAATGATTTGGTGGAGGCTACAGCGACTTCTCTACCGGCGTTCAAATATACACCACAATCAGTTTCACGAGCAATCATTGAATCGACTACATTGACAACTCCAATTGTAATTAAATTATGATCTTTGGCTATTTGAATACGCCGATATAAATCTCGCGTTTCACCAGATTGTGAAACAAGTATTAACGCCGTTTTTCCAGATCTTGGTATATCTTTATAATTAAAATCCGCGCCGTCATAAATGGAAACGGTATCAAAAATATCCAAAGATTTGAATACATTAATTGCCCATAAACTCGAATAGTAAGAAGTACCACAACCGAGTAATATAATATGATTTATCTCTAATAATTTCATTTTACAAGAATCCAGCCCACCAAATTTAACGGTTTTGTTACTTTCTATTCGTCCACCATTATTCATAGCACGTATGATAGTTTCTGGCTGTTCACAAATTTCTTTTAATAACCAGGTTTTATAGCCAGATGGCTCTAACTCAATTTCACTTGATTTTTTATAATTAATTTTATAATTATGTATATCTTTATTATACTTGATAATATTATTCTCTTTGGATATTTCGATCAAATCATTGTTGTTTAATATTATATATTTTTTAATATTATTCGCAAAAGCAATTTGTTCGGATGCGACAATCACGTAATCATTTTCAATGCCTAATAAAAGCGGGGATCCGTTTCTCGTTACCCAAATACGGTTCGGAAAATCTTTGTGTATAATAGTAAGCGCCCATGTACCTAACAAACGTTCTACTGTATTACTAATAGCATTTTCTACAGATAACCCCTGATCTAAGTAATATCCGATCATAACAGCAACAACCTCAGTATCTGTTTGGGATTTAAAAACAAGACCATGCGATAATAATTCATCTTTTAATTCCTGATAATTTTCAATAATTCCGTTGTGAACCAAAGCAATACGATCTTTATTATCATGATGTGGATGTGAATTTTCATTTGTCGGAGGTCCGTGAGTACTCCATCTAGTATGTAATATAGCAATAGATGAATCAATTATGGGTTTTGATAATAGTTCATTTTCTAATAATTCAATGGAAGGTGTAGATTTGGTGGAAGCATATTTAATAGTATTCAATTTGTTTTGTTCAATATAAGAAATACCACAACTGTCATATCCTCTATTCAATAGTAATTTTATCCCCGTTAGAGAGACACCTTGAAAATTATCTTTACCTAAAATAGCAAATATCCCACACATTTTGTAATAATAATTCGCAATATTATTATTACACTTCATGGAACATAAATGTTCACTTCATTGTCTTTGTAATATCCCTTATCCACTAAATTTTGAGTAAAATCAGCACCTCCCCAATTCTCATCCATTGGATTCGGACTATATAGTAAATGTTCTTCTTGAGTATTCATTTCATCTAAAGGGGTTTTTGTTCCAATATAATAAGATGTTTGATCATAAGCAGGATAAGAATTTTTATTATAAGGAGGATCATTTCTAGTAGCATCTACTAAAAGTGTTGGTGTTGGACCTGTTGATATATTATGATTCATTTCATCCTCTGTTATTAAATTTCCTGTTGAAGTAGCAATACTTTCTGGCTGTTGACTTTGTCCTTGACCTAAAATAGTTGAAGGTAAACCGCCCTGAGGTTCTGATACACTAGGTCTCACTTTGTACGTCATATTCCCTTGCGCATCATAACTTTGTTGGAGATATAAAACAGGACATCGAATGCCTTGGCTTCTCTGCCAATCTAAAAATTCTGTATAATCTTCTAAATTCTCAAATTCAACTGGGTTTACACCAGGTACCTTTGCTATTTTAGAATTGTACAAATAAATTCTAGAACCCTTTTGTATTAAAAGATTCGGGCATCGCGTTCCACCAGCATTGTTTGTGAACATCTCTGTGATATATTTTGATTCACTCGTTTTTGCGTAAAAATAGAGTCCAATAAGAAATATTAATATAAATAATAATGTAGATAAAGTCATATATATTATAATATATATAATTTTAATTTTGATTTATTTTATATTGTTGTATAAATATATAAAATCGGTAATGATTATTTTACATATGAATCCTACAAGTAGTATAAAAGAAAAAAAACAGTTTGATAAATATGTAGCACAAGGAAAAGATATTTTTGTTTTTTTTTATTTAGAAGGTTGTGGACCATGTAATGCTACTAAACCTGAATGGAAAAAAATGGAAAATGTTCTTTCCAGTAAATATAAAAACAATGATCATGTTATTTTAGCAGAAATAGATCAATCTATTATGAATGATTTACATAGTATAAAAATGATACAACCACGAGGGTTCCCTTCTATCCATCATATAACTAGAAAAGGAAAAGAGGTAAATGAATATGAGAATGATGAAAAATTAACTATAAAAGATAGAAGTGTTGATTCTTTTGTCGAATGGGTTGAAACGAATCTATTGAATATGAAAAAAAACCGGAATCATAAAAAACAAAAAGGCGGAAAATGGTCATTAAAATACAAACGTAGCATTAATTGTCGCCATCCTCGAGGATTCTCTCAAAAGCAACATTGTAAATATGGTAGAACTAAAAAAATTCGAGCGCGTTTGTTATAATTTTCATATTATACATATGTCAAAATTATAGGACTACCAGCAATGGTTGCTGAAACATTGTATTTCATAAAGCGACATAATACTTAGCAAACAAAATTTTCTTTTGCGTATCCAATAACAGCACATGCTATTCTTTTTCCAGCATGTCCTGTTGTCAAACTATCGGAATGACCACCTTCACCACAATCATCTGGATCCGCGTGAATAATCAATCCACGTCCAATTATATTCGCTTTACTACCACGTAATTTAATAACATCATCTGCTGTCGTATAGTAAGCACTACCGTTTTTATCAGTCACAAGATTACCTAAATCTCCAACGTGTCTCTCCTTTGCGCCAGGACAACCATGATTTTTATTGTATGGATTAAAGTGAGCACACATACTTGTGCACTGATCCGTCAAATCTCCTGATTCATGTACATGGAACCCATGTAGACTATTTTTATTCAAACCAGTTAATTGAATATTGATAATAACTGTGTCATTTTTAAGGTCTTCAATAAAATGTACAACCCCTTTTATTTTACCAGAATTGAATACAGCTACAGCAAGTATTGGTTTTTTATTCATTATATAATTATCTATTATTTTTCTTAATAAAAATGAATCGAATAAATGAGATAAACGGATGTTTATATAATAAAACAATAAAACAAAATGGAACATATTTTCAGAATTTGTGATTTCAATATTTACAATAAAAATAATGAAAGTGATGAATTTGGGAGTAGTGACGATGAAAAAACAAATAAATATATGGATTCCGGAACATTTATAATACAAATGTTTGGTTTAAATGAAAAAGGCGAAACTTGTTCGATTTTAGTAGAAGACTTTAAACCATTCTTTTATGTTATGGTAGACGACAATTGGAATACACATACAAAAGAATGCTTTTTAAGTTATATAAAACAAAAAATAGGTAAATATTATGAAAAATCTATTACTGACTGTATTATTATTAAACGAAAAAAATTATATGGGTTTGATGGTGGAAAAGAGCATAAGTTTATAAAATTTGAATTTAATAATGTAGCCGCTTTTAATAAAACAAAAAATTTATGGTATAGTGATTACAGCAAAGGCCATTATTTATTAAAAAACGGTTTTGTTTTTCAAAATACAAATACAAAACTATATGAAGCAAATATCCCACCACTTTTAAGATTCTTTCATATTCGAGATATTAGCCCGTCAGGATGGGTAGCATTACCAAAAAACAAAACAATAGAAATAACCAACAACAAAAAAACGACATGTAATTATGAATATATGATTAATTTTAAACACGTTGTCCCTTTAAATAACATGGAAACACGTGTTCCATATAAAATTATGAGTTTTGATATTGAGGCTAGTAGTAGTCACGGTGATTTTCCTATTCCAGTGAAATCGTATAAAAAATTAGCAACTAATATTGCGGAATATTTCGAAAAATTAAAAATGGATATCTCTGTAGATTTATGTAAAAATATCTTAAGACGCATTATTTTAGCAGCATTTGGTTATGAAACAATGGAGACAATTGATATTGTTTATCCAAAGCGTAGTCTTATACCCAAAAATAAGGAAGAAGTACAAAAATTATGCGAAACATGGTTTGAAACTACTGTTATTAGTAATAATATAGATAATACAAAAGATGATGTAACTACAATCGAATCAATCTTTGAAAAATTAGCAATGGATGAAGATGAACAATTAGATGACGATAAATGGTATAATAAAAAAAACAATGTAAAAACGAGTAGAGTTCAAAAAACAACTATTATTGACATTATATTTGACAAAAATCTTGATCGTACTAGCAAAATTAACGAATTGAATCGTTCGCTTAATTCAGTTTTTCCAAAATTAGAGGGTGATAAGGTAACCTTTATCGGCTCTACTTTTATGAATTATGGCGATCAAGAACCATTTAAGAATCATTGTATTGTTTTAAATACATGTTCAGACTTGCCCACACCAAATAGTCTTGTAGAATCTTATGAAACCGAACGCGAAGTATTACTTGCTTGGCAACGATTGGTTGAAAAAGAAAATCCCGATATCGTTATTGGGTATAACATATTCGGTTTTGATTATGAGTTCATGTTTCGTCGTGCTGAAGAAAATAATTGTAGTGAACAATTTTTGAGATTATCACGTAATATTGGTGAAATATGCGGTACAAAAGATAAAGATACGAATCGATACAAGATTGAAGAAAGTAGTATTACAATAGCAAGTGGACAACATGATCTAAAATTTATTAAAATGAACGGGCGCTTACAGATTGATTTATATAACTTCTTTCGTCGTGAAGAGAATCTCACTTCATACAAGCTAGATTATGTGGCTGGTCACTTTATTGGTGATTATGTTAAAAGTTATGATCATTGCTCATTTAAAACAGAAATTAAAACAACAAATCTCACCGGTTTATTAGAAGGTAGTTTTATTCATTTGGAGGAAATAGGGCACTCTGTTGATTATTACGATGACGGTGCTAAATTCAAGGTGACTTCTATAAACAAAGAAGACTGTAAATTTAAAATAGAAGGAATTGTAAATCCTGATATGAAGAAAAAAGTGCGTTGGTGTTTAGCAAAAGATGATGTTACGCCAAAAGATATATTTAAAATGACAAATGGAAGTGCTTATGATCGATCAATTATAGCAAAATACTGTATTCAGGATTGTAACCTGGTTCATTATTTGTTCAATAAAGTAGATGTTTTGACCGGATTTATAGAAATGGCAAAAATCTGTAGTGTTCCGATTAATTTCCTTGTAATGCGTGGACAAGGTATAAAATTAACAAGTTATGTCGCTAAAAAATGCCGTGAAAAAAGAACACTTATTCCGGTTATTGAAAAAGGAAATATGGATGAGGGATATGAGGGAGCTATTGTCTTGGACCCAAAATGTGATTTATATTTAGACAATCCAGTCGCATGTGTAGATTATGCTTCTTTATATCCAAGTTCAATGATTAGTGAAAATCTATCACACGACAGCAAAGTTTGGACAAAAGAATATGATTTAGACGGGTCTTTAATCAAAGAAACTGGTGAAAAAGATAGATCAGGTGAATTTATGTATGATAATTTACCGGGTTATGAGTATGTTAATATTACATATGATACTTTTAAATATACACGCAAAACACCAAAGGCTGCTGCTGAGAAAGTAAAGTCTGGTTATAAAATTTGTAGATTTGCGCAGTTTCCCGAAGGTAAATCTGCTATTATGCCGTCTATTTTGGAGGAATTATTAATAGCTAGAAAAACAACGCGTAAATTGATTCCGCAACAATCAGATGAATTTATGAAGAATGTTTTGGATAAGAGACAATTAGGATACAAAGTGACTGCTAATTCTTTATATGGTCAATGTGGTGCTAAAACAAGTACTTTTTATGAAAAAGATATAGCAGCATGTACAACAGCAACAGGACGATTGTTGTTGACATATGCTAAAAAAATAATCGAAGAATGTTATGGAGATTCAATATGCAATACCAAAGATCATGGTCCTGTTTTAACAAAAGCCGAATACATTTATGGAGACAGTGTTGCTAATTATACACCTGTTTATATTAAAAAGGGGGATAAAATTGAAGCTATAACTATTGAAAACTTGGCTAAAAAATATGGTAAAGATTTATGGGTAACATGTCGTGAAGAAGGAAAGGAGGAAAAGGAGTTCTGTGAGTTTATTGATTTAGAAACATGGAGTGAAAAAGGTTGGACAAAATTACATAGGGTTATACGTCATCAATTAGCATCTCATAAAAAAATGATAAGGGTTGTTACTAATAGTGCTATTGTTGATGTAACAGATGACCACTCTTTACTATTAAAAAACGGTACTGAAATATCACCCAAACATGTAACAATAGGTGATAAATTGTTACATTATAAATTACCTTTTATTGACAATAAAGAAAAATACATTATTAATGTATTCGATATTTCAATTACAGAAAAACAACTTGAAATGGCAAAATTTATAGCTTACTATCAGTCCATGGGAATTTCTACAAAAATAGTTAAAATGAATTATTCAGTACCTAATTATTATAAAGTAGAATTAATTAACAAATATTTAATATATGAGAATGATATTGAAAATTGTAATAGTGTTAATAGTCTAGATGAAATACCTTATGAAGGGTTTGTATATGATTTAACGACCGAAAATCATCATTTCGCGGCTGGAATAGGTAATATGATTGTTCATAACACAGATTCAGTGTTCTTTACCTTCAATTTACACACACCAGAAGGCAAACCAATTCGAGGTAAAGAAGCATTGGAAATTACAATTGAGTTAGCACAAGAAGCTGGACATTTGGCGTCTAGTCTATTGAAAGGGCCACACGATCTTGAATATGAGAAAACGTTCATGCCGTTTTGTTTACTTTCAAAGAAAAGATATGTTGGCATGCTTTATGAAACAGATCCAAATAAATGTAAAAGAAAGGAAATGGGAATTGTCTTGAAACGTAGAGATAACGCACCCATTGTAAAAGATATTTATGGTGGTATAATAGATATTTTGATGAAAGAACAGAATATCAATTCAGCAATGGAATTTTTGAGAAATTCGCTACAAAATATAGTAGATGAAAAATATCCAATGGATAAATTAATTATAACAAAGTCGCTGCGGTCTGGTTATAAAAACCCACAATCAATCGCACATAAAGTATTATCTGATAGAATAACTGCTCGTGATCCAGGAAATAAACCTAGTTCAGGCGATCGAATTCCGTTCGTGTATGTTAACACAACTAATAAGAAAGCCCTTCAAGGAGATAAAATAGAAACACCTACTTTTGTTAAAGAAAATAAATTAAAAATTGACTATTCGTTTTATATAACAAATCAAATCATGAAACCAGTACAACAAGTATTTGCGCTGGTTTTGGAAAAAATATGGGAAATACAAGGTAAGAAATTGACAAAAATGGCCAAATACAAGAAAGAACTCGAAGTTCTGAAAAATAAATATAATGATCCAAGCGAGAGAGAGAAACTAGAAGACAAGATTGAAGATTTGCGTAATAAAGAAGTGAAAACGCTATTATTTGACAAATATTTGAGAGAAACAAATAACGAAAAACAAGGAAATAAAAGTATAACGTCCTTCTTTACATTGGGTAAAGTTGTTTGAGTTGTTTGAAATATTCATGAAACACGTAGACATGGTTTTTAGATTATAATTAATTTTATAAAAATGAGACAAAATATAAAATTAATTTTTTCTTTTCGTAGTGTTTAACAAGATCTATCTAGATGTTGTTTACGCAAAGATTGTAGTTTTGGTTTTACATCCCTTGTAACTTTTTTTTCGAAAAGTTGTTTTACCATATTACTCAAATAAGAAAATGATTTTTCCAAGTTAAATAATCTATTATCAATTTCATGTTTTTTGTTACTTCTAATAGATTCTAAATCTGAAGTTGTAGTACTTGTGGACTCATCGTCACATTCAATCGATTCTTCTTGTTCTTCTTCTTGTAATGACATGGCTGTTGATATAGTTAGTGTATCTTTTTTCGTAGAAACGTCGATGTCGTCATTCAATTCAACAAACTCTGAATATCCTTTTGCTTGTTCCCAATTTTCAATAAAATATTCTTGCTCAAGACGACATAAAATAGCCCTTACACTTCTTTTATGTATTTTAGCAATTTCTTGAATTGACATTTCCAATAATTCATATTCTCTTTGTAATTGAATAAGTTCATTTACAGTCCATCTAAAGTGTGATCTTTTTATAGTAGTCATTTTTGTGTATGATTTATTTTAGAGTTGTATCTTTATATCATTTAGAACAATTATTTAGATATTTGCTAGGTTATCAGTTTCTTCTATTCGAAAAAAATGAATTAAATAGTGGTTGAAAATTATTGGTTGTAAAATTCGTATTGGATATATCACTAAAATTTTCAAAGAACAGATTTTCGAACGATGCTATAGTTTGTTCATTCATATTATTAGGTGTTACCGAAAATGTATAAAACTGACGACGCGGGTTTGGATTTCTCTCTCTGTTTCTTGATTGAGAACTATTTTCTTCATTCGTATGTTCATTCGTGGATGTATTTGTTGTGTCGTTTCCATTAACATTGTAATTTCTAATATCATATCTACACACAGGACATCTTGTATTTCTAGTAAACCAAGACATCAATGGATCTGTGTTAAAAATATGTCTACAAGGAATTATCATTGTCACTTGGGAAGAATCGGTAAAATTTTCTAATGAAATAGGGCAACTTGTATTAGTTGGATTCAAAATATCACTGTATACAGTGTTCCTAGTAGCACGTTGTATTTCTGATTGCGTTGGAAATACATCAATTGGTTGTAAAAATAAATCCATTAGTCTTTGTAAATCGTCGTTGTTACCGTCAAATCTTGTAATGTCAGAATTTTGATTATTATTTGAAGATAATGGTAAATATTGTAGTCCTTCGATAATATAAGGGATATTATTTATATAAATTCGATTGTTATTTGGATTACTGTTATTATCATTGTTAATAGGGGTACTAGGATTAATATTACTATTTTGTTCACTTGACAATGTATTTCTCTCTCTATCTCTTCTATTAAATATATTCATTATTGAAGCCCTAATTTCATTATTTTGGTCAATTAAATTCAAAATAGTTCTCCAATTATCATTATACATTGTATTCAAAATATTGATAAATAATATGTCAGAATTATTCATATCACTAAAAATATTATTCGACATTTATTATTATAATATATAAATGATATTAAATCTGTTTAAATAAATACAAACATATAATGTAAATAATATTAATAAATGAAAAATGAAAATTATGCTGATAAAGGCTTAAGTGGGTTAGCAAATTTAGGTAACACATGTTTTATCAATTCATGTATTCAAATCATTTCTCATACATATGAATTAAATGATTTCTTAGAAAATGAAAAAAATTACGAAAAAAAAATTAAAAATAAATGCGATTCGGCTTTATTAATAGAATGGAATAATTTAAGAAAATTATTGTGGGAAAATAATTGCGTAGTAGCACCTAGTAAATTTATTAAAACAATTCAAAAGGTTGCTGAACTAAAAGATATAGAGATTTTTACAGGATATTCACAAAACGATGTTTCAGAATTCTTATTATTCCTGATCGATTGTTTTCACAACTCTTTATCGAGAGAAATAAAAATAAACATTTCGGGTAATTCTGAAAATGAAACTGATGAACTCGCTATTCGGTGTTTTAATATGGTTAAAAATATGTATACGAAAGAATACTCTGAAATATGGAATATGTTTTATGCGATTCACGTTTCTGAGATCACAATAATTGAAACAGGAAAAAAAATTAACCAAACACCTGAACCGTATTTTATTGTCGATTTACCTATTCCCGAAAATAATAAAAGTCCAACATTAATTGATTGTTTCAATTTGTATGTTGATGGTGAAGAATTAAAAGGTGATTGTGGTTGGTATAATGAAGACACCAAAGAAAAAATAGA
>Ga0209085_1002336_pt1 | contig 10836 bp, 9 predicted proteins | sample C_131016_EF_Meta_FD_187310 | JGI IMG/M metagenome (GOLD analysis project Ga0209085, IMG submission 187310) | Freshwater microbial communities from Lake Croche, Canada to study carbon cycling - C_131016_EF_MetaG (SPAdes) (version 2) | ecosystem: Environmental > Aquatic > Freshwater > Lake | place...
AAAATCTTTCATATCCTTTTTTAAGCAAATGCCCATTTAATTTATATTCTTCCATGCGGGCCGCAAGCTTTGCTTTAGTTGCTGGTATTTGACTCACATTTGTAACATTATATTTGGTCAATAACGTTGCAATTCGTTTCGCTACCACTTCTGGGACATGAACAGGATTGGTAATACCATCCCCGTATTTTTCAATATAAGTTTTACGTAGCTTCTCATTTGCTTCAGCGACCTTCACGGGATCAGCATAATAATCTCTGAATTTCTGTCTATTTTCTTCTGTTTGAGCAACACATGCTACCCCATATTTTTCTAAATTAGTGATATCACGTTTTTTATTTGCAGCTTCTTGTTGTTCTTTTGTAACTAATTTTTTTGCAGATTTAACCGATTCTGACACATTGTTTCTAGTACAAGCACAAACCGCCGCAGGCCCACACCCTATATATCCCGTGTAGTAAGTTTGAAAATTTTTAGTATTACCATTTTCACATATATTTGACAATTGATTTACTGCACTATAAATCATTTCTGCAAAATTTTCAGTTTTAACTAAACTATTCTCCATCACCCATGCAAACATCTCTGGAGAATTTTTAATCATTTTAGAGTAATGTTTTGGCTTGGTGTTAACCAATTCTAAGATTTTGTCTTTCATTTTAGTATCCATCAGGTTTGTACTATTATTTACTTTTATGGAAACGTTGTCAACAAAAAACCCGCCGAAGCGGGTTCTTTGTTTGATACTAAGTGTTTCTTGTGAATTACTTGTAAGAAACGTTGGCAGAGGTGATTGCAACCTTGCCCAAATAGTCGGAAGCATTCCCTAGGGATGATGCTGAATTGTCTAATTGTACATAACCATAGCGGGTCAAGAACCCCACTACTGGCTCGAATGTTGCTGGGTCAAGCACAACGCCAGAGCTCATTAGAGGAATATATGGGCAGTAAAACGCAGCTGCATCAGCTTCGCTAGCACCTTTATATCCGATAAGAACTTGGTTAGCATCATCAGAATCACTCTTATATGCGTCAACATAAATGCGCATTGCGCCATTCAATGTACCAACAAACTTGGTGTTTGTAGGAGCTTCGAATGTGCCCTCGGTTGTACGAGCAAATGCGGATGTTGTTGCACTTTGTAGAATGGTCAAAGCTTGGTTAGAAACCACAGCCCAGTTACCAGCTCCACGACGTGTACGCTGAGCGATCAAGTTAGATACGCGGTTGATCTGAATTGCCAAAGCAGCATGCTCATCACCAACGAAGGTAGCTGTACCAGAAACTAAGGACTGGTCATAGGTTTCTTCGATGTTGGCTAGACTACGGAGACTGGCCAAGATTTCTTGGTCAATTTCAGCAGTGATTTCTTGAGCTAGAGCGGCCATGATTTCTGCTTCGATGTCAATACCTTGTTGGGCTTGTGCATCTTGAGCAGCCTCAAATGTCCAACGAGCTGAGAGCTTGCGGCTCTTGGCTTCTACTGGGGTCTTGAGGATCTGGATACTCATACGCTTACCTGGTGTACCTTCCAATGCGGATGTACTGTTGGCTTTTGGTGATGCATCAACATTGTTACCACTGTAAGCGGCAGCAATCTTGAATGGGCTCAATGCCTCTTCGCCTGCTACAACATTGTCACCATTGTCGGCATAACGCACACGTAATGTGTGGATCTGTCCAACTGGACCTGTCATTGGCTGAACGCCGATGATTTCGTTGGCGATAACTGTTGGCATTACACGGCGAATAACTGGTAGAATAACGCGGTTTAGTGTTGCTACGTTACCAGCACTTGTTGCACCAGCGGTTGCGCTTTCAGCCAAGTACTTACGTGTGTTTTCTAAGCATACGCCCATACTAGCACGACGGTTACCTTGTAGGCCTTCAAGCAGAGCGTCTTTGGTCTCGGACCATCTTTCGTTTAATAATTTTGACATTTTTATATTGTCTCCTTGAAATATTATTTTAGACCCGCTAATTTGCGGATGTCCAAAATGTTGTCGAAGCCTACCTCTGGTTTTGCTTCGCGATTACCAGTTACTTCACTGCTCTCAGTCAATGCTACTTTTTGGGTTACGCGTTGACGATTGCCTTCCATTACTGCAGGTAGGTATTTATCGAAAGCATCAGCTAGTTTCTTGGTCTGTACAGACTCAAGAAGGTCTTGCATCAACTCTCGTTTGCTAGCATCCAACGGAGCTAGTAACTCAGCCATAACACTTTTGCGCTCCATCAAATCCTTGGTGATACGTAATTCACGCTCACGGGACTCAACTAAAGACGCCTTTTCTGTTACAGACTGTTTGGCTTCTGCCAATTCTTGATCCTTTTTCTGAATAATCTTCAACAATTTACTTGTCTCTGACTTTTCATTGAGGTACGATCCGGCAAACTCTTGTGCAAATGCTTCATAAATTTTGCGACCAAAGTCATTGTTGCGTGCGTCATTGATATCTTCTTTCAGCTGGCTGATTTCGGAATTCAATTTTTTAGTCACGGTTGCTTCAACAATCTTGGCACTACGTTTAATAAAGTTTTGCTTGATATCCTCAAATTTGTTACGTGCTTCACGAACTAGTTTGACCTTGGTCTCGGCTAGATCTTGTTTGTCACGTGCAAATTCATGAATTTCTTTGCTTAGAGCATGTACAATAAATTGCTCTAATTTTCCAAAGTTTTCTGCAACAACGTTGCGGTCTTTTTGGAATTCCACTACTTCTTTACCCAATCGATTGATAACAAACTGTTCCATCATTCCGGAATGTTTTGCCATCTTTTCTTGATATGCTACACGGGCCTCGGCCAATGCTTGCTTATCTTGATACAATTCGGTCATTTCTGCGACCAATCTTTCGCTTAACATGCGATCAATTGCTTCAACCATCATGCTTTTATCATGATTATACTTTTGAGCAAATTCTTCGCGTAGTTCGGCTGTGACTTGGTCGCGATTCTCTTGAATCTTTTGTGTGTATGCAGATTCAATATCAGCACGTACTTGCTCTGACATTACACCTGATTCCACTAGTTGTTTGAATGCGTCCAACATCATGTGTTTCTCCTTATTTTAGGCCCTTGATGACATTAATAATACTTTCTTTAATGTATTGTTGAGCCTTGGGGTCTTCCTTTACTTCGTTTGCAACATTCCAAGCACGATATCCACCACGTGTATTCATGATGTGCTCATAAACCGGGGTTGGGTAGGCGCCTGGTGCGCTTGGCTGGGCAACAACATCAACCGTAATAATTTCGAAATCGGATACATGACCATTAGCATCATTGACATTACCACTGCCTCTGCTGCTAACACCCAGTTTTACACCACTTTCAAGCATAGTACGAATTAAATTGCCCATTGGAGTTGGCAAAATTTTCATCTTGCCATATCCATTAGGACCTTCCATCCACATTTGTGTGATCATGTGGCTGACACGGTCCAAATTTACTTTTAAATCATCTGGATGATCTGCTTCACCTAGTACTGAATAACCATTTTGAATTTGGTCATTGAGTGTTTTAACAGCACGCTCAATTTCATCCACTGGGTAGATACGTTGATTGGCATTACGGACACCACCTTGGATGGCAATTCCCTTTAAATACAGTGATTTGCCATCCTTGTCGTCCGATTCTAATATAATATTAGATTGGTTAAAACTTAAATGCTCTCTGAGGTAAGATGATTTCATCCAAGTTCTCGGTTATTTGTTGCCTGACTCAATGCTGCGTGTGTTACCGGCTGCCTTAACTGTTTCGCCAGTACCTGCACCAGCTGGTTGGAACTCAGCCTCTGACTTCATTGGGCCTTTGGTTCCGGTTGGGGCCTTGGTGTACCCTGCAGCTTTTGCGCCGGGAGCACTGTTGGCCATAGCATCCTTGGCAAACTTTTCACTCTTTTCAGGAGTTACACCGCGGTTTACTGACCCTGGCTTGGTTCCGGTGTTGCTCTGTCCCTCTGACTCACCTTGTGCAATGTTTTTAGCATCGGCGGAGGAACTAACTTTTTCTAGTTTGGCAACTGGGCTAGAACCTTCTTTAGGAGCTGAAACTTTTTCGCCAGTGCCTGCACCAAGATAACGACCTTGTTGATGTTGAGCACCTTTGGCATAATCAGCATCAGATACTGCATCAACATACTCACGAGTCATGCGACGGCCTTCGCCAATCCACTCATCAGTCTCTTGTTCTTCTTCTTCATCTTCTTCATCTTCTTCTGAAGATGCTTCTGAATGAGCAGCTTCTAGTTCAGCAAATGCTTTCTCTAGGTCAGCCATGGCATCCTTGATGTCCAAGATTGCTTCTTCTTCGTCTGACTCAGATTCGTCATCAACTGGCAATCCACCAGCGACATCATCATCTTGGTCATCATGCTTGGCATCAATTTCCATTCCCAATTCATCAGTAGCGTCAGCAGAGCTTCCACTCTTGAATGGGTCGGTGTCATCATGGTCTTCGGTTTCATAAGACTCTTCGACTTCTTCTTCTTCCATCTCGCCTTGTTCTTCAGCGATCAAGTTTTCATAAATTGTGCGGGATTTTTCAACAACGATCTCATGAAATAGTTCGTTGGCTTTATCCATTTCTTCATTTACTAGATAATCTAGCAGTTGTTCAAATTTTGTAGACATTCTCTGATTCTCCTTAATTGGGTGTACGGCGAGGCTGTATCTGTATCTATATTTAATACAGTTTTAAAATACATAGGCGAAATAGGCCAAAAATGACGATTTTTGACTTGAATAGATGCAGGAGGAGATCTGCGACTGGTTGTTATACAATTCTATTTATGCTTTTTATGATTTTTTACATTCCACCCGATTCTGGCTGAGGTACTGCATACATTTTTCTAACCAGCCCAAGATCTTCTTCACGTTCATGTTGATGTGCCTCGCCAGCACGCCTCAACTCATTGATCATCTTTAATGTCAATCTAGTTTTACGCAAATCAGTTCTACGTAGCACAGAGGTGATATCATCTTGACTCAGATATCTATCGTCTTCCTGTGGACCACGTTGGTCTTGATCAAAGTATATAAATTCTCTTAACAGCATAGTACTGTTATTTATACTTTTTAACCGGCGGGTGGGGGTGGCGTGGCAGAACCCTCTCCTGCTGGAGCAGAACCCGGCGCACTGGCAACAACCGGTGCATTTTCAGCTCCAGGTTCTGCTAGATCAGGTGGGATATCTGGACTGCTTAATCCGGCCATGTCACTGGCCATATTATTAGCAGTGATTCCAGCACCACGTAATTCTGCACTGGCAGATAAATTGGTACCAGTATCAATGTTTTCCTCACGCCACATTGATTCATTTTCTGCAATTTCCTCTGCAGTCATGCCCAAGAATCTCTTCATCGCAAATCGTTTGCTCATAAAAGGTACACCGACCATGGTCTGGAATGTACTAACCCGTGCAGTATCCATTTCAGCTTGGCGAAATGCAGCAAAGTTCTGGGGAGGATTAAATTGTAGATCAAATAGATTATAATCAACATTGATACCCTGATTATGCAGGTATAATTTGAATTCATCATCAAATGGTCCAGTAATCAAACTTTGCAGACGTTCACAATACTTGTTAAATCTCAATTCTTGAATAAAAGCAGTGCCCACACGGCCGTCATTGAAATTACTGCCACCATCATCAGATCCAGTGGGCAAATAACTACTGGGAATACGCAATGCACGGAATAATTTGTTGGTAAAATACTTTAAATCATCAATTTCACCCAGATTGGTACCGCCGGGTAAGATTTCTACTTTGGAACCACGACCATCACTGGATTGTGGAAAGAAGTAATCCTCATTTATTGAAAGTGGATTGTATCCCGCATCAACTACACTTTGACTGCCACCTGTGACACTGGGGATTCTGCGTTGATTGACTTCATTCTTGACACGTTCCACAAAACTCATGGCCAAATGACTGGGTAAATTACCCACATCAATATAGAATACACGACGCTCTGGTGCACGTTGTACTCTATATATAATGATACTGTCTTCCAACAGTTCTTTTTGTTTGAATACTTTAAAAATACTCTCCATCAAGCTGTTGCCAAATGGATAATTGTTGTCAATACCCTCACTCATGCTAATATGGATTACATGTTCGGCAGCAATGGCATATTGGTTTTGATTTTGGGTAAATCTGCTTCCTGCCATATTAGTCGGATATGATCCAACCATACCACGTGACCCACCAGCACCACCTTGTCCAGTACCATAACTACCACCGTATTGACTGCCCCCACCCTGTACATTACTGGGTTGAATAGCAGTGGTGGCTAATGTTTCAAGATTGGGGTTAAAATCTCTGATCAAGTATTGTTCAGGTTTCTTGCCTTCGCTTTCGTTGACAATAATTTTGTCTACTTTGGCGGGATCCACATACATCCAAGTTTGGGTTTCTGGATCACGCACAAAGAAACTGTCGCCATACTTGAGTGCATTGCGTACAATTTTAAATATTCTAGTATTGAATTTGTTTAACTTGCACCATTGCTGCAAATATTTCTTGATAATCTTGATTTCAGTGGTAGTAGCTTGTTCTTTAAAGAAAATCTGAAAGGGTGTACCATTTTCATCATTTTGTTGTGTGCAGAATTCAGCCAAGATATCAAATGCAGCATTGACCTCACTGTCTGCATCCATGGTATCATATTGACCATAGCGTTCTAGTCGATTGGGATGTCCGGCATAGACATCTGGAAGATAGCTACTATAATTAGTTCTGCTGGCACTGGATCCAGACCCACTATTGGTACTACCACTGACTGGGCCTAATTTACCAGTAGTGCTTACTGGAGTAAAGTATTTTTTCCATGCCATGATGATTAATCCTTGAATTCTTGTTTAAGCAAAAGCATTGCCATTCAATGCTTTAGTTGCTCTGTGAGTTTTGTCGGTGTTGTCAGCAGTATCTTTGAGATATTTTACTGCTTCAGCTATCTGTGTATTTAACCGTTGCATTTCTCTGTGTAAATTTTCTGTTCCAAGTACCGGGCCGGGCATAAATTCCGTGGTATTTTTAACAGATTTATTGTCACTGGTCACAGATTGATTGGAAGTTTCTTTGGTTAAACTGGCAATCATGCTGGATAACTTACTCAATGGCATTACGGCTTCTGGTCCAGCTTCGCCGATAATTGCCTTGGTGGCTTTATTTACAATACCACCCGCTGCCATCATAGGCACTGATTGATCGAATGTGTCCGAAGTGTCTTTTTTTGCTGGTTTTGGTGGAGATGAAGGTCCCATAGCCCATTCACCCAGTGATTTACCAAGACTACCACCACCAAACGTGCCCAACGCACCACCAATTAGACCACCAATAACTGTGCCAACAACTGGAACCAGTAGTGATCCTATTGCAGCACCTGCCGCAGCACCTGCCACTCCTCCAGCAAAACCACCACCAGCTTCACCCACTGCACCACCTTTTTCTTTGGTGACCTCTTCTTTGGTAATTGCTCCAGCTTTTTGTTTTTCTGATATATCAGACAGATCGCTGTATAATCCATATGCACTTGTTACTGCACTTAATACTCCGCCCATTTTAGCAAACGATCTTGCGGCTTTGCCAGCAGTGCTCAGTGCTTTGCTAAATTTTGAGGTTTTTCCTGCTGCTGCCAAATCTTTTTCGGCTTCACCAGCAATACTACCAAGATCACCACCTAATCCACCGCCTTTTCCGCCTAATCCACCGGATGACTCTTGAACCCACATTGGGTTTGCAGGCGAAGATCCACGACCAATCATTTCTTCACGAAGTTTTGCCAGTGATTTTTGTTTTTCAACTAATTCTAATGCCTTGGTGGCCAGAACATATGCTCCAATACCCACCACTGCCAGAGAGAATGCTCCAATCAGTCGCTTGGTATGATCTGATAATTCACCCATCCACTTGGCCATACCAGATGCCATTTCACCAAGACGCATAAAAATCGGTGTTATATCTTTGACTATTGGGGTTATCAAACCCAATAGAGACTGTCCTAACTCGTTTACTCCTTGATTCAATTTGGCCATTTCAGCAGCTTGGCTTTCATGTCTTTTATCTAACTCATCTTGTCGTTTTTTATCTCTTTTTGCAAAATCTTCATCTGTTACCATGCCAGCCATTCTATTTTTAGCTGCCGTTATGGTAACATCATTCATTTTCTTCAAACTATCATTGGTACTAAATGCGGCCAATGGAATTCTAGCCAATGCATCGCCCGCTTCTCTTTGACTTTTTGCTGAAGCAGCTCTAAATTGAGCACTATCTGCGCCGTATTGTTTTGCTATAGCTTGTAGATTAGAAACCGTTTGACCTGCTTGCCCCGCGGTTGCCATCATCATCTTTCCGGCTTCTCCGGTAACTGCACGTCCCTGTGCCTGAGCTAATACAATATCTCTGCCTGCTTGACCATATAATGTACCAGCTTCGTTCATGGCAGCAGTAAATGCCATCTGATCTTCTTTGCTCATTCTAGACATTGTCATCTGAACGTCAGCTTCAAACATGGCCTGTTTTAATTGTTTCTCTTGCTCTTCTCTGCCTTTACCAGTTATTTCCGCTAATCTATCTAATTGATCTAGGTAACCCAGAGTACTTTCCTGCAAAACTTTGGATGTTGCAAGTTCTTTGGTATCTTTTACTCCCATGAGTCCAATAAAGGTAGCCATACTCTGGTTTGCACCTTCCATGGTGTATCCCATGGATGCTATTTGCATTCCCACGTCACCACTTAACATATTATGACTAAATTTGGCAAACGCCACGGCGCCATCATTGACACTGCCGCCCATTCTAGAAAATAATTCGCTATTACTCTTTATAAGATTACCAAATTGATCCAATGTCAAATAAGTACCTGCCGCAGCCTGTCTCAAATCAGTTAAACTACCGGAAAAATTAGCTCCGGCGTTGGTCATCATTTGATATGCTTTGAGATTGGCTTCTTGGAATGATGCAGCACGAGATAAAATATCAACGAAAATTCCAGTACTTATAGCAAGCTTTCCAACTATTCCAGGGATTTCATTAAAAACAGAAATTGATTTGCCAAATGTAGAAAGTAAATCACTGGTCTGGGCAGTGCCTGCAATAAGCTTTTGTCCTGCAGTATCCAAACCAACAAAAACAGCTTTGACTTTGGTGGTGGTGTTTTGTAATTCTTTTAATTCTTGGTCTGTCTTTTTTATTTCTGCATCAAGAGTTTTTAATGCATCAGCATTATTATTCAATGCAGAAGCATTGTTTGTAACTGCGGTTTGAGATTTTTTTATCTCGTCCTGAAACTTTTTTAATTCTGTTTCTTTGACACCAGCTGCCAAGGCAAGTTTGACCAGATTTTGGGAATCTATTTTGGCAATGGCCAGCAGAGACTTTAATGTGGCTTCAGTGGCCGCATTATTCAGCTCTACGTCATTATCACCTATTCGTCCAGTTACTTGTTCAGCCATTGTTTTTCCATGATTATATGCGTAGATAAATACTTGCAATAAGCGTTATCTAACAACTTATTTATCAGGGGTAAAAAACCATGCAAACAACGATCCAAGGAATGCCTACACCAGCTAATCCACTGTCCATGTTTATGCGACAGCCAAAAATTTATATTAGATTGCCCAGTGGGGGCAAGTTTTGGCCATCTGGCAGTTTAATCATGTCTGACACTGGTGAATTCCCTGTATATTCCATGACAGCCAAAGATGAACTCATGTTAAAAGTGCCTGATGCACTGATGAATGGTCAAGCTGTGGTGGATGTCATTCAAAACTGTATCCCCAACATTAAAAATGCATGGGACACTCCTAGTATTGACATGGATCTTATTCTAATTGCTATTAGACTGGCCACTTATGGGGAAATGATGGAAACACCACTTAAGTTTGGTGATGACCTAGAATTAAAGTATAATGTAGACTTACGTATTGTCATGGATTCATTATTAAACCAAATTCATTGGGATCAAGCTGTGCCAGTTAATGACAGTTTAACCGTGTTTGTCAAACCATTGACATATAAACACATGACTCAAGCTGCTATTCAGACATTTGAAACCCAAAAGATTATGCAAGTGGTCAATGATGACAAAATTGATGAAGAAGCCAAAGTCAAGTTGTTCAAAGAAAGTTTTAGTAAATTATCAGATGCCACCATTGGAGTCATTCATCATAGTATTAGTAGAATTGATACCATAAATGGCAGCACTGACAATCCAGAACATATTCGTGAATTTATTGATAATGTGGACAAGGACATCTTTAACAAGATTCAAGCACATCTAGAAACCATGCGAGATATCAACACCATCAAACCCATGACTATTCCTGTCACTGATGAGATGCGTGAAATTGGTATCACTGGTGATACAGTTGAAATCCCATTGACATTTGATCCATCAACTTTTTTCGTATAAGGCTTTTGTATCTAGATGGCCCAGAAATTGAAAAGACCATCAAACAGTATGATGATGATACAAAAGCCATTAAAGAAGAACTGTTAAAAATATCATGGTATATGCGGGGTGGCATGAGTTACAGTGAAAGCCACCTGCTGACATATGACGAACGTCAATTGGTTGGTAAGTTGATTGAAGAGAACTTGCAAACCACCAAGGATTCTGGGCTTCCGTTCTTCTAGATATCTTTGCCCAAGAAATTACTATGGAATTCTGTGATAGAATTCTTTTTAATTTTCTTACTTTCAGGTAATCCCATAGCAGCTCTGGCTTTTTTAAGAGCAGGCATAGAAAGTTCTTGACCAATTGCCAATTTATCTAATGCAGCAACAACATCTGGTGCTGCAGGATTGCCATTTGAATCTAACCATTGTGGA
>Ga0209085_1002337_pt1 | contig 10834 bp, 6 predicted proteins | sample C_131016_EF_Meta_FD_187310 | JGI IMG/M metagenome (GOLD analysis project Ga0209085, IMG submission 187310) | Freshwater microbial communities from Lake Croche, Canada to study carbon cycling - C_131016_EF_MetaG (SPAdes) (version 2) | ecosystem: Environmental > Aquatic > Freshwater > Lake | place...
TTCAGTACCAACACAATTGATGACTTGAGAAGTGCCAGCACAGTCAGTCACCCACAATGAACTAACTTCAATAGGAGCAAATGTAGTGAATGTAATTTGTGGATTATTATCACCTGTACCACCACCATCACTTACTTCTGATGCAAACTTAAATCTTGCATCAGTATGTTCCCAGACGAAACCAGACTTCTTCGCAGTAGTCGCATGATAATTAAAGAGAACGCCCAAGTCCCAAGTAGTTGCACCACTTGGTACTTCTCCGTTAACTCTACCAAGTTCAATGGTACGATCTTCAACGGTCAGTGAATCTGTATTAACTTGAGTTGTTGTACCATTAACGTAAAGATTTCCACCAACAGTCAAATCACTAGAAACACCAACATTACCTGTTACTGCTGAAAGTGTAATCGCAGTTGTTCCATCAGATGCCTGAATGTCATTACCACCAACTTTAAGATCACCAGCAAATGTGGTGAGAGTATTAGAAGTTAAAGTGATATTTGTATTGCCATCAGATGCCTGAATGTCATTACCACCAACTTTAAGATCACCAGCAACTGTTACATTTCCAGTAGTATTTACAAGAGTTAATGCAGTGGTGCCATCAGATGCCTTAATGTCATTACCACCAACTTGAACATTACCACCAACACTTAATTTGTTGGTTGATGGATTGAATGATACACCACTACCAACTCTTAAGGTTGCACCATTTTGTCCAGCTGCATTACTAACAAAAGTTAAGTAATAATCTCCAGGATTTGAACTTCCTGTTGTATCAACTGTTGTTGCTCTAGTAGCAGTAGAAATTGTACCAACTACAGATTGTGCAAAGGTTGTGGTTCCATTTACAGTAATGATGTCTCCAGCTGCATCACCAAGATTTACGTTACCATTGAAAGTTGAGATTCCAGTAACAGTTAAATCAGTGAAAGTATTTGGAGCATTAGCAACTGCTGCTTCAATTGTTGCAGTTGTTGTTGCATCAAGAGAAGCAATATTTTTAAGTTGGAATGCACTTGAAACAATTTGAGTTGCTCCAATACTGACTGATCCAACGGTAGCAATACCGGAGACATTTAGTGAATTTGCACCAAGAGTGGTGAAATTACCAGCAGCTGCTGTAGTTAATCCAATGGTTGTACTATTGATTAAACCGCCTTGAATATTAACACTTGTAATGGTGGCAACACCAGTCAATGTTGCATTATCAAAAGTTGCACTTGCGGTTACACTAGACCATTCCAGGATACCATCTGCATTAGTCTTAAGGAAATATCCATCAGATGCAGTTGCTGGGAATGTATAAGTAGTAACTCCTACAAGAGAATCAGGAGATTTTAATGCAATATAACTTGTTCCATTATTGGTTCCTTCAACCAAATTGAGTTGACTACCTTTTGAAGCAGTCTCTTTGGTCCAATATCTATGAGAACCTACAAATTTGTTATTATTAGTAGTACTATCAATACCCACATAAAGATCAAATGTATCTGTTGTGAGTGCTGGTTCACCTGCCCTTAGTCCTGGGAGATTTGTATAATTACCTCTTTTAAATTGAATAATTGGAGATGAAACTGACATTTTAGTAAATTTATAAATTACCTGAAATATTTATAAATTTTGAGCATTTAAAATATGTTGTTGTTTTATTTGCAATAAACATTACAATTAGAAACTTCCACCATCAACATCAATACGATTATCTAAATCTTTATCCAACAAATCTTTAAAATCATCAGGTAATCCTGGAGATTCTGGTTCTGTTGCTGCCTTAGAAAGAACCTCATCAGGATTAACTGCTTTATAAGTTTGAGTCACAGAATCATACATAACAATATAACTATCTTTAATTCCAGTTATATCAACATCTATTAAATCTGAGAACTTGACTTTTGCTGTTAAAGCCCCATCTGTACCACCAGTTCCTAGAGATATAGTATCTGTAACAATTACTGACCCACTATAAACTTTTATATACGTAGTATCCAAATTTATAACTACATCATAAAAATTTCTACCAGAAATTAATTGAGCAGTGGTTCTAGCATCCATTTGAATTTTAATTTCACTTGTTGCAGTCGTAATAGCAGTCACAAAAGATGTATACAATTGTGAAGTGGGATGCTTACGAATTTTAGCAATTGCAGTATATCCTTCTAGTGCAAATAAAGAACCATCAGAATTTTTAATAATAAATTTAGATTCAAAATCAGTTCCTCTTTCAATTGCTAATGCTAGATTGACTACAGGTACTGTTGACATTGTAGGAATTTTTTAATTATTTATATATTTTAATTAGGAAGTATACATATATGTTCTCACATCTGTCACATCGTTTATTGATTCAAATCTTTCTATAGTTTCTTTATTCACCAAGTCAGGATGAACCCACCAATCTTCAAATGGACAGAAATCATTTCCTGATACATTTGAAACAACCAATTTATATCCCATCAATTCCATATATTTTCTGGACTTGGAACGATAAGAATTTGTTATGTCAACATAATAATCGTGCTCATAAGTAACGATTGAAAACTTATATTCATCAAAAGGAATTGAAAGTAATGCCTCAAATGTTGTTTTAGATGGTTCAATATCTACTTGCAAGTAATCAATTACATTTGTATTGTACTCCTTTAATAACTTACTATAATTAATTTGTGTTGCATCTTTACACAAAATTTTATTCTTTCTCTGTTCTTTAAACATCTTACACAGATCTTCTTTAATCTCAATAGATACTCCATTCCATCCAAATTTAGTTTCCAAAAGTGCAGTATTGCTTTGATAGAATGGTTGTTGTGCTCCAATTTCCAAATAAGTTCCATTCTTTTTACCGTTAAGAACAGCAAGAATAAACATATCTTGAAAGATTTGTGAGTAATTTTTTTCAATAGTTTCTAATCCATCAAACTTATATTTCACTTTCTCATATCTAGACTTATCATATTTAATCTGTTGTTCTGGCACATTAGAAGCAAGACGCATCAAATTATCAGCCACTGATTTATAATGAATCTCATCAAGATCATAATTATTCTTCAAATCTTGAAAAATCTTTCTTGATTCATCTCCTTTTCCCCACCACCATCCAGAAATTGCCTTTTCAAACAATAATCCATATTTTCCCGGATATTCAACATCAACCATCAATGGTTCACAATCAAAATCACAAACTTCTAATGCTTCAGATGCGCGAGAATAACATTCTGACCAGTCGTTTCTCTTTTCATAAAATCTACTTAGTAAGAAATGTGCTTCAGGTCTTTTAGGTAAAATAGATATTGCCTGAAGAAGTAAAGATTTTGATGTACCATCTCTAGTTCCTTGTAAATCATAACAATAATAACATTTAATTAATGCAAGATACTGCATATCAATATCATCTTCTCTTTCTGCACATCTCAAGAAATATGAAAGTGCTGGTGCAGTATGACCTTCTCTTTCATACCAAAGTCCCAATTCAAAATTAGTTTCTGGATTTTCTGGATCTAGCGCATAATTTGTTAATAATTTTTCTAATTCAGTTTTTTGATTGTTCATAAGAGTTTCAATATTAAAGTTTGTTCCTTGAGTTTTCCACCAACTATAAACATACTCGGAAGAATATATATGATTTGGTTTTTGTCCATTCTCAATCTCAAGATCATTTATATCGGTCGTAGAAATATCAACATTCTCAACAAACATGGGGAATGTATAAACCTTTCCAACATTAGTGAATAAAATATTTTCACCAATCGGCATTATATTCAGATTTTTAAGTTCAAGATGAAAAGTATTTTCAATACAATAATTATCAATTAGTTTTTTGGCATAATCACGATTTAGAATATATGCAGTTTGTGACCAGTCATTCCACTTCCGATCTCTGAAATAGACTCTATCAAAATTGCCACGAATCGTCATTAACTGAATACATTCCCAATCTTCTGGAAGTCTTTCAATAAATTCTTGCCAAGTAAAGTTCCAATAATCTACAGTTCTGAGACTTAAATCATCTTCACAAAAAAATGCATAGTCAGATTCTTCACTATAATACCACTTCTTGATTGCTTTCAAATGCGAAACAATACATCCCTGTGTTGGTCCAGTAAGTTGATAAACATACTTACCAGTAATGAAATCATTTGATTCAGAAAACTTTTTTGATTTTATAGCATTAGGAACAATTCCATATTTTGCAAATTCACTTTCAATCTTCTCTTGACGATCAGTACATTCTTCAAGAGTGACATAATAAACAGGAGGAAAATTTTGTAGTTTATTCATAAATAAAATCCTCAATTAATTTTTGTGAAACGCGAAGTAAATATGCTGCATTATCTTGAAATCCAAATGTAATCAAAAAGTCATTACCATATTCGCACATACCAACAGCAAATTCAATTTCTGCTTCCAAAAAAGAAAATTGTTTAGATACTTTTATATTACTCCAATCTTTATCCCACATAACAAATCTGTGACGATAAGTACCATCTTTTCGGTCTTGCTCACTTCTGTGTAAAAATGTTTCGTGACAAAGGCAAAAATATTTGTCTTTCCAAGAGATAACTTGAGATCCACCTCTCAAATCAGCACATTCAAGATCTTTCCATTCCTTTTCAATTACTGAAACTGTAGTGTTTGTTTCAATATCATATCTAACAATATGTGTTCCATTTGTCCACTTTACAAAATGATATGGCATATCCAAAATTGGCATCCAATTCTTATTGCAATACTCAATATCATCACCAGGAGCAGGAATACGATGCTGTGAAATTTCCTTTACACCATTTTCGGTAATTTCAATTTCTGATAGTTCCATTCTACCAGTACCTATAGTGTCAAGATCTCTTCTTACACCACAAATATAAAGTTTTCCATCCCAACGAACAATACGTGCATCTTCCAATCCAACAAATTCCCAAAGTTCTTTATCAGGAAACTCTGATGTATCAATACGATGATTGGATTTAATTTTCATATTCTCATCCATTTCGCACATATAATTCCAAGTGCGAAGACGAATATCATTTTCTGGATGAATATAAACTAATGGACCCCAATGATGCTCATATTTCTTTTTTTCTGAATGATAAAGAGTATAGTTAATATTACGAAGATTTACAAAAATCTTGCCATCATCATTGTAGATAGATGGATTTGTAAGTGATGGTCCTTTTAAATCTGATGATTGAATAATCAATGGATGAATACTTCCACCATTTTCCAATGAAAGTTTAACGAAATTCATAAAATAATCAATAATATTTCTTACATGCTATGTATTATAGCATTAAATTAGTTAAAAATCAATTGTATATGGATAAGATCTTCCCGGTCCCCACATAATACGTACTGCTCCCGATCCACCATTACCACCAGCACCACCTATTTTTCCTGCACCTCCTCCTCCGCCAAAATTTCCCCCATTACCACCATTAATTGTTGTACTATTACTTCCCGAAGTACCACCAGATCCTCCACCTCCACCATTTCCAAAATTAAGGTTTAAAGTTCCATTAAATGTACTATCTGTTGAGATTCCAACCCCTCCTCCACCTCCGCTAGCTATAGTACCAGGTGAAGTATTTCCAAAATATCCCCCAGCACCGCCACCTCCACTTGTTGTTGGATTTGTAAAAAAGGTTGCACCATCAAAATCCCTCACATTACCACCGTTACCACCAGCATTAATCCAACCAGCAGCACCACCTCCACCGCTACTCCGATAATCATTACCCATCCCACCCTGTCCACCATCAAATTTTGTATCACCGACACTACCAGCAGCAGTTCCTCCAGAACTTTGAGTTGTCGTACTAATACCTCCACCAAATCCACCTTCTGCTGATAGTAAAATTGTTGCTCCGCTTGCAATAGAACTAGTTCCACCATTTGAACCATCCGCACCATTTGCACCACCTGGTCCTCCAGATCCAACAACAATGGTTATTGTTTCTCCAGGAACAACAGAAATATTATTTGCATATGATAATGCCCCTCCTCCTCCCGCTTGTCTTGTTTTAGTTACATTTCCTCCACCACCTCCACCACCCCCACCAACTGCACTAGAAGAAATTTCAAAAACAGTTGCGGGAATTTCCAAACTATAAGTTCCTGCAGTAGTAAATGTCTGCTGACCTGATGTATTAATAAATCCAAGCATTATTGATGGAATAGTCATAGGATATTAAAAAATACCAGCACCAGAAATTACATAATTTCCAGAGCTAACACACAATACTGTTGCAATACCTTTTTGTGCAAGGGATCTGCTACCCGTTTTATTTGTTCCTGCAAGCATTAAAGTCACTCCAGATCCGGTACTAATTGTAGAATTACTGGTAGAACTATTAAATAGGACTACGTTCATACCAGCCGTAAAAACATTATTAATAACTGCCGTTCCAGTAAATGAAACAAATTTACCATTATCATCAGATATAATGGAGACAGAAGTACCACTTGAACCTGCTGGTATTGTTGCTGGACCAAAAATACCTTGAGTACCTTGAGAACCTTGAAAAGAAGTACCTTGAGTACCTTGAGCACCTTGATTACCCAATCCTTGAATACCTTGAGAACCTTGAATAGAACTACCTTGAGTACCTTGAGCACCTTGACGACCTTGAGTTCCTTGAAAATTACCTTGAATACCTTGAGAACCTTGAATAGAACTACCTTGAGTACCTTGATTGCCTTGAATAGAACTACCTTGAGTACCTTGAGAACCTTGATTGCTTAATCCTTGAATACCTTGAGCACCTTGAATAGAACTACCTTGAGTACCTTGAGAACCTTGATTGCTTAATCCTTGAATACCTTGAGCACCTTGAATAGAACTACCTTGAGTACCTTGAGAACCTTGATTGCTTAATCCTTGAATACCTTGAGAACCTTGATTACTTAATCCTTGAGTACCTTGAGAACCTTGATTGCTCAATCCTTGAGTACCTTGAGAACCTTGACCAGCAATACCTTGAGTACCTTGAGAACCTTGAAAAGAAGTACCTTGAGTACCTTGAGAACCTTGACCAGCAATACCTTGAGTACCTTGATTACCTTGAATAGAACTACCTTGAGTACCTTGAGTACCTTGAGAACCTTGACCAGCAATACCTTGAATACCTTGAGCACCTTGAATAGAACTACCTTGAGTACCTTGAGAACCTTGACCAGCAATACCTTGAGCACCTTGAATAGAACTACCTTGAGCACCTTGAAAAGAACTACCTTGAGTACCTTGAGAACCTTGATTGCTTAATCCTTGAATACCTTGAGCACCTTGAATAGAACTACCTTGAGTACCTTGAGAACCTTGACCAGCAATACCTTGAGCACCTTGAATAGAACTACCTTGAGTACCTTGATTACTTAATCCTTGAGTACCTTGAGTACCTTGATTACTTAATCCTTGAGTACCTTGAGTACCTTGATTACTTAATCCTTGAGTACCTTGAATACCTTGAGAACCTTGATTACTTAATCCTTGAGTACCTTGAGTACCTTGAGTACCTTGAGTACCTTGAGTACCTTGAGTACCTTGATGACCTTGAGTACCTTGACCACCTTGGTTATAAGATTCTCCACTCAATCCTTGAGTACCTTGAGTACCTTGATTAAAAGATTGTCCACTCAATCCTTGAGAACCTTGACCAGGAGTACCTTGAGTACCTTGCAATCCTTGTGGACCCTGACAACCTTGAATACCTTGAGAACCTTGATTACTTAATCCTTGAGTACCTTGAGTACCTTGAGTACCTTGAGTACCTTGACGACCTTGAGTTCCTTGATTAAAAGATTCTCCACTCAATCCTTGAGTGCCTTGAGTTCCTTGAGTGCCTTGAGTTCCTTGAGTGCCTTGAGTTCCTTGAGTGCCTTGAGTTCCTTGAGTCAGTTCTTTCCAATATCTATCAGAGTTTGTAGAACCATCAATAGTTACCAAAGAATAATATTTTGATGCTGCAGGAACTGTTTTTTCTCCAGGGTAACCTAAATTAGGTTCTGCTTCTTCCAATCCAAGATATTTGTACCTATCAGTACTGATTCCAGAAAATGGTCTAACTTTCTTTTTTCCGCTATTATAATCCACCATAATTATGCAATGCTATTTTCTAAAATACTACAAACAAATTCCATTTGTAATGGTGCAACTAATCCACCATTTAAATAAGTATGAGCAATACCTACAATAGATCCAGCATTTGTAGTGAATATTGTAGATGTACCAACATTAGTTATAGTAAAAGATTGTTGTGGTGATGGAAAAATAGTTGTCGTAATTCCAGTACTTCCAGAACAGGTAAATGCTAACCCACTCATTGTAACTTGATCATTTACACTAAAATTATGATTACTAAATGTAGTAATTGTTGTAATTCCAGTATTATTATCATATAAACAATTTCTAATACTTACTATTCCAGTTTGAACACCCTTAATTACGATTGAATCTGAAATTAAAGAAGTTCTTTCAAGTACCAGTCTACCGTCAATAATTCTTAAATTGTCATTTGGTGGAATTTCAGTTTCTTTTAGGACCCTAATATCTCTAATATTTCCTGTTTTATTTGTTTTTCTTCTATGAGTAAATGTGATAGTAGGATATGTATTTATACCAACATTGGAAACTTGTGCCAATAAAACAATCGCAGATACTCCAGTTGGTGTAGTATATACTGTTTGCTCTCCTGGAGCAACTGGAACTGCGATTGTTATGAACTTATTGATTGGTGCTACTGCCATTTTACCTCAGTGCTAGAATTAAAGGTGTAACTTCTGCTTGTATTGCTTTACTGAAATCTCTTCCTGTAATTGAAGCAGTCGTTTGATTAATTTGAATGCCTCCACCAATATTAAAATTACCTCGTTGATCAGTACTTGTGTATGGTATTTGAGCACCATCCAAGGCAACGACTTCATTTGATTTTATTGGTACTCCACCGCTTTGTGGGGTTGAATTATTTATAGATGTCCCAGCACCAATATATTCAAAAGAATGTCCACTAGTAAGAATGCGACTAATTCTCCTAAGTTCAAATGCTGTACCTGCAGATACCGAATAAGGTATAAATTCATTGAATATAACTGTGGTAACACCAACATTATTTCCACCTACTGTTCTATTTAATGGAAGAGTTGGTGATGTTGGATTGATTGCAAATGTTACGATTCCAACTAAAGTATTAATTGCATCTTGAACATTTGAACAAGCATATGGAGATGTATTTATAGGATCTCCTTGAAGAGAAAGATTTTGAACTTGTGTGTATATATTAAGATTAGGAATATATTCATTTTTTACAATATCTTGATTTGTTATGACTTGGTTTGCAAGATCTCTTGCTCTCTGATAAGTATAAATTGATTCTCTCTGCTCACCAGCAAGAAGTGCTGGATGATCAATATAATATTTAGCCGCATCATAAGTCTTATCATTTCCACCGAATTGAAGATTATGGCATATTTGTTTTAATACTAATTTGACATCATCCACACATTTCTGATTTCCAGTGGGAATTGAAAATGATGGATTTGTTCCAGGACTAACTTTATAATAATAAAGCATTCTATCAACTGCTTCTGTTGCAATAAAGTCAAGATTATCCAGAATTAAATTTACCGCATCGGCATATCTTCCATTAGGACCAACAGCAAGTGTTGATTCTGATGCTTCCAAAACTGTATAATAAATTGATTCCATTGTGGTAACTAAATCATTTGTTGGAGTACCATTAATTTTAACTCCAATATTCTGAGTTGCTAAGTAATTTCTTCCAGCATTCACAACATCAACCGCAATAATGGATCCGCCATCACTTATTGATGGAGAAACTTCTGCAATAATTCCTTCTGGTCCCAATGGAATATTTTCATTTGTATTGATATCATAAATTGTAACATCTGGTGGAGATACTTGACTATATCCAGATCCACCATCAATAACATCAACCTTCAATAGGCGCTTCATTGGCTCACTAGTAATTCCGGTTGCTACAGTATCATTATAATCATCAAGATTTAACTTAAAAAATAGTGCCTGACCATCATAAGGTTTTCTTATGTCAAGGAATTCATCACTCACATTTGTAAAAACAATTGTATCAGTTTCTTGTGTTGTTGAGGTAAGAACATTTCCGGTAAATTCGGTTCTACCAACTCCAACTGCATATAATCCATAATTACCAAATGATGAGTTTGAGTTTGTAAGGTCACACTGACCACCAGAATCCACATATACTGCAATATCAGATGCAATTGTGAATAGTGAAACCAATTGAGCATATCCACTATTAGTAATTGAGACTCCAATACCCGCTTCATTATATTGAGTGAATGCATCAAGAACCATACATTTTAAGTTTGCTCCAATAGATGAGGCAGTTGCATGATCACCATTAATCTTCATACCAATACTCTTGGTCATAAAGTTAGTACAGTTCCGAACATATGGACTCTTCCATCTTCCAGTTGGTCCCTCTGTCGCTGGTCCTGGAGCAATATATCCACTTATAGCATATTCTGATGGATTTGTTGGTGGGAATGCAACTGCTCCTGCACCAGTATGAGCAACGGAGATATTTGATCCTGCAAAGGATAGATTCTCAATTAGACAACCTCTTCTAACATGAAAAACATCTTTGGTTGGATTATTTGGAATAACAGTAACCAATCTTAGATCTTGTCCAGATAAACAAACATCAGTTCTAAGACCGATTGGATTATTCTCATAATAAACACCAGAACGAACAATAATTGTATCTCCCGATTGAGCAATTGATGCTCCTGCACCAATTGTTCTTTTTGCATCACCCTCCAATAATCCACTATTAGAATCGTT
>Ga0209085_1002339_pt1 | contig 10833 bp, 6 predicted proteins | sample C_131016_EF_Meta_FD_187310 | JGI IMG/M metagenome (GOLD analysis project Ga0209085, IMG submission 187310) | Freshwater microbial communities from Lake Croche, Canada to study carbon cycling - C_131016_EF_MetaG (SPAdes) (version 2) | ecosystem: Environmental > Aquatic > Freshwater > Lake | place...
TTGATTTATTCTCGAAGTTATTTCAAAGATGATGTTTCAGCCGTTAAGGCTTATAATTCGTGCGATATCGTTGTAGTACCAAGCACTCAAGATAATTCTCCAAGTGTGATTACAGAAGCTTTAATGTGTGGTGTTCCTGTCGTAAGCACGAATGTAGGGGGAATTAGAGAAGTCCTAAATAAATTTAATTTACCAACAATCGAACCACGAAACCCAAGAATCTTGGCAGAAACTTTAATCAATTTTTCTAAAAAAGACTCAAGCTATAATATATCAAATGTTGCAAAAAAGATTTTTTCATACGAATCGTCTAGTACTAGACATTTACAAATTTATGAAAAAGCTTTAGCCAATTTTAAAGATAATTCGATCAATTAGATTACTTCTCACCTTTTCCCTTACTCCTAATTTATCAAACAGCCATGAGATTTTGGTTGAAAAAATATGACGAAAACTAATATTATATAAATTCTTTCTATACCACTGATCAATTTCTATATTTTGAATAGGTTTAGTGCGGAATTTAGTATAATTCTGAGTTGGAAATTCTAGCCATTTTGAAAACCCTCGTGTATGAGTTGCATGACTGTCCCCACCGATATTACTAACTAAATTACTTGCTGGAAGCAGGGCTTTAGCTCCTATTTGATTAAATATATATGCAAGTGGTATATCCCAAGCATCGATATAGCCTTCAAGAGAACGCCTTGCACCGCTCCGCCAAAAGCAATATTCGATATATGAATCTCCTTTTACTTTTTTGTTAATTTGTTTAAAATCTAGAATCAGTGAAGCTATGATTTTCCATTTAGACTTTGATGTAGCCCAGCCCCAAATGAGTGGATACTTTGATAAACAAGGAAGACTTCTAGTTATTTCTGAAGGTGCAAATTGATTTCCAGATATCAATAATATTTTTTTATCATTAGTTAAATACTTTTTAGAATCTCTTATCCAAATAAAAAAATCTTCTGTGGGTAAGCAATCATCCTCAATTATCACCGCAAATTCTTCTTGAGTAAACACCCAGTCGCATGCAGATAAAACTGACGCAGCAGCTCCCAGGTTAAATTCTGAAATTTTAGTGAATATAAAATTTGGGTACTTTTTCTTAAATCTGTTAGCAATAGCAATACAACTATCTACATCATGTCGAGAAGTTTGCTTGGCAGGTCCATCGATTGCTACGTAGATTTTATCGATATTGGCAATTAAACACGCTTCGATTATCAATTCTAAATTTAAAGATCTTTTATACGCGACTATCAGAGCAACTAACTTTGAAATAAAGCGCCTCCACGTCTTGTTGATTTCTCGATTATACCTTACTTCTAGTAATCTAATATCATGGCAAAAAAATTACTAAATATTTTAATGCTAGGAATTAACTTTATCTATAGTATTATTGATTTACCATTTCGAATTAGAAATTTTTACCTTCGAGCCAGACGAAATCTTTCACTTTTTACACAAGATAATACTCGTAGTGACAGTCAATCTGCTTTTTATGAAAGGGCTGTTAACAATATTATTTCTAAGAAAACACAATTAAGGCGATTCCGAAGAGTTTATGACTATCGGGAAATTTTAGAGCATTTAGACTATAAAGACGGTAAAAAGTACTTAAGTGAAATTAAAAATAAAAATTCACAAATATTAAATCAAGTCAATAAATTTTCGGTAAATGACAGATTTGGGAAGCCTAGAAAATTTTTTTATCCAGAAATCGGCAAGTTAAGCCCAACTACACTCCGTTATATCTTTGTTGCAACAGATCTATATTCAAAGTTCAATATGAATAGGATTAAGAAAATTGTCGAGATCGGAGCTGGATACGGCGGTCAAATTTCTATTCTTAATTCCTTAGACTTAAATACTCAAAATGAATATTTCATTTTTGACTTACCTGATGTGCAAATTTTAATTAAGCATTATTTATCGAATATGAAACTTTCTTCAATTAGTTTTTTAAATATTAAAGAAATTAACAAGATAGATTATGATTTAGTAATTAGCAATTATGCATTTTCTGAACTGCCTATTTATTTACAAGAAACGTATTTAGAGAAAGTTTTAATGTTTTCTAAAAACGGCTATCTAATTATGAACAGCGGCGCAGGTGATAAAACTGGTAGATCAGCAGGTAAATTAAGCATTGAATGCCTAAAAGAAAGAATTCCACATTTGGAAGTTTATCCAGAAAGTCCGCTCACAGGGCCAGATAACTATTTATTAATATGGCGGGATCAAACAATAAAATGAATAATCAAAGTGAAGGTAAGCTATTAATTATTGTTCCAGTGACTAAAATGGCTGGGAAACTGAAGAATTTTCGAACTTGGGTTAGCAGTATTCCAATCCAAAGCGTCAAGGTACTTGTAGTTCATGATTACGCGGATAATGCAACATCAAAAGAGTTAAAGAAAATTATTGCGTTTCATGCGGCAAAGAATATTGAATTAATCGAAGAAAAAGTGCAAAGCCCGGGAGCCGCCAGAAATATTGGATTGCGTGAAGAGAGTTTTGAGTGGATTTCCTTTGTTGATAGCGACGATTTAGTTGATGTTTCTATATTGCTAAAAATGATTGAGGATGCTCCATCTGATACCGATATAATTATTGGTGATTATGCAATAAACTCATCGAATGGTTCAAAAAATATAAAAACTTCTGAGTGTATTGACCCAAAAATGAGTATTGCTATGGATCCTGGATTTTGGAGAATGATATTTCGTCGAGAAATTATTGGCTCGGTTCGCTTTACATCATATAAAATGGGAGAAGATCAGCTTTTTTTACTCGCCTTAGATTTTTTTAACAGAAAATTATTTTTTTCAAGTTTTTCACCGTACACATATTTTAAAAATATCGAAGGTCAACTAACCTCTAGTTTTGATAATTTAAAAGATATTACAAATGTAATAAAGCACACAATTGCTATATATAATAAGTCAGACTATTCAATTCAAAAATATGTAGGTATGATTTTATTAAAACAAATTATTACTGAGTTTAAAACCTATTGCCTTAAAAATTTATTTAAGGCAATCTTTAAAATAGTTTCTAGTATTTCCCAAATTAAATTAAAATTACTCCCAATACTATTTAAAAACTTAGTTTTAATTTTATTTAGAATGACAAATATAAAATCTAAAACAACTTTTGTAGTTCTTACTGGCGGGTTAGGAAACCAATTATTTCAATATGCGGCTGCCCTTTCCAGGAATTCATCAAAAATTATAATCGATAGGAATCTTGGTAAACCTCGCCTTAATGATCAAGAATTTCCTGCACTCACCGATTTTGAATTAGTCACTAAATTAAGCCTTTCACCAGGCGTAAAACATCATAAATTTTTTCTAAAATGTTCAAATTATATAATTAGGTCGGGAATGAATCCAGTTGGAATCGAAAAAACAAAAGCATTTAATTTTTTGATAAAAATTTGCTTCTCAATTATTTTTAGCATTTTGCTAAAAACTCGATTAACATTGATTCAGGCTAAAGATAATGGTTATTTTGAAATGGGAGAGGTAATGAAAAATGATTTACTTATTGGTTATTTCCAATCATATAAATGGGCAAATGAAAACGAAGTTAAATCTCAGCTATGTAGTATTGAATTGAAAAAACAATCCGAAAATTTAACCAATTTTCTCACTCAGTATATAGGTAAGTCCATACTATCAATCCATATAAGACTGGGTGATTACAAAAGCCAATATGATTTTGGAGTGATTGATAGATCTTATTATCAAAATGCCATAAACTTCGCGAAGTCAAAGATTGCTTTTGATTGTATCTGGTTGTTTTCCGATGAGCCCTCTGAGGCGTTGGACTTACTCCCAAATGAAATAATTGATCAAATAATAGTTGTGCCAAATTTTAATGGAAGCGCTGCTGAAACTTTAGAAGCAATGCGGTATTGTAAATCATACATTATTGCAAATTCTAGTTTAAGTTGGTGGGGAGCTTTCTTGAATTATGGATCAGAAGCACCACTTGTAATCGCACCGAAACCTTGGTTCAAAAATTCAAAAGAACCTAGTTTGATAATAAATCCTTCCTGGATTCGCCTGCCAGCCTGGCCAAATCTAGATAATTGAATGGATAATGATGATGTTTAGATTCTCAATGAAAGGTCAACCTAATCAGTTAAGAAAAGTTCTTAACATTTTACCCATTAAAGATCAAAAAAAGATTTTTCAAGTCATGATTTTGCAAGTTTTTATGGGATTTGTAGACCTATTAGGTGTAGGCGTAGTTGGAATCATTGGCGCACTTGCAGTGAGTGGAATCCAATCAAATGTACCCGGAAGTCGTGTTAATTGGTTTTTATCTTTTTTTAAGTTAGAAAATCTAACATTCCAAACCCAAGTTGCAGTGCTTGGAGTGTTTGCTACCTTAATACTAATATTTCGCACTATTTTTTCGGTTGTATTTACTAAAAGAACTCTATATTTTCTTAGTCGACGAGGGGCATTATTGACGGCTAATCTACTTTCACGGTTGTTATCACAACCTTTAATAAAAATTCAGCAATATACTTCCCAGGATCTCGTATATGCACTAACTACCGGCGTAAATTCAATAACTTTAGGCGTAATTGGAAATGGAGTCATTTTAATTTCAGATCTGTCTTTACTAATGGTACTGGGAGTAGGTTTAGTCCTGATTGATTTTAGAATCGCAGTATTAAGTATTGGATTATTTTCAGTAATATCTATGTTTTTATATATACTAATGCATTCACGATCAGAGAAATTAGGTAAAGAATCATCTGAAATTGCTATTAAGAGTAATGAATTAATTATTGAAGTTATAACTGCTTATCGCGAGTCGGTTGTTAGAAATCGAAGAGATTATTATTTTAGAGAAATAGGAAAGCTCAGGTCGATAAACGCTTCTAACTTGGCAGAGTTAGCATTTATGCCAAATGTTAGTAAATACGTAATTGAAATTACTGTTGTTGTGAGTGCTTTAGGAATTAGTGCTGCACAGTTTTGGTTGACAGATGCTTCTCATGCAATTGCTACATTAACTATTTTTTTGGCTGCAGGTACCAGGATCGCACCAGCATTTATGCGATTACAGCAAGGCGCATTACAGATAAAAAGTAGCTTAGGGATTGCAATTCCTACATTGAGATTGATTGATTCGCTCGGAAATTTGGACACCATCCCTAAATCAGAAGATAAGGTTTCTATAAGTCATATTGGTTTTCACGGAAAAGTCGAAATCACAAATGTAAATTTAAGATACCCGGGTCAAGAAAATCAGGCACTAAATAATATTTCATTTACAGTTAACGAAGGCTCCTCCACCGCGTTAGTAGGTGCTTCTGGAGCTGGTAAAACTTCACTCGCAGACATAATTCTTGGCGTAATTGAACCTAGTTCTGGAAAAGTTGAGATATCTGGCCTTACTCCCAATGCGGTTGTAACTAAATGGCCTGGTGTAATTGGGTACGTGCCACAGGACGTGGTAATAATCAATGGTTCAATTCGCCAAAATGTTGCCTTTGGTTTCCCTAATGATTTAATATCGGACGAATTAGTGATGGACGCAATCATAGCTGCGCAACTTCAAGATTTCCTTAAAACTTTGAAAAACGGTCTTGAGTCTCAAGTGGGTGAGCGAGGAACCAAAATAAGTGGTGGGCAGCGGCAAAGAATTGGAGTTGCACGGGCGCTTTATACCAAACCGAAATTACTAGTTCTTGATGAGGCAACCAGTGCACTTGACGGAGAAACTGAGTCAAACATAAATAATGCAATTCAATCATTGAGGGGAAAGACGACAATTTTAGTGATAGCACACCGCTTATCGACTATTCGAAATTTTGACCAAATTATATACATGGAGAAAGGCAGAATTATCTCTAAAGGTAATTTTAAAGAGCTAAGAGATGCTGTACCAGATTTTGATAAACAAGCAAAATTAATGGGTCTTTAAACTAATAGTATTTAGCAGGAAATCTAACTTTAATTTGATAAAAAATGGTGTTGTTCTCTAGAACTATATGGTTAGACTCCATGCGAAGTAGTCTTTTATGGGTCGATTTAACCTGATTCCCCTAATACGAGAAAATTCGGCAAAATTGGTCATTCAAGAGGGCAACATTTACCTCCTTTTGGTGTCTTACTAAGTAGAGGGGTCAAGACGTTGGCTCATCGAAAGCGGGAAATCACAGTGTCACTTCGTAAGAAGGCTCAGGCCCCAGCGACTGTTGCCGCGTGGTCTGTTTCTGATTTATCCGCCCTGTATACCCAAAACCGCTCATCACTTATCGCTCAAGCCCGTCGAATTCTTCGAAGCGATGCTGATGCATCAGAGGTTGTCCAAGATGCTTTCCTTAAATTTATCTTGGCTGCCCCAGAGCTAGATACTGCAGATCGTGCTTTGGCATATCTGCGCACCACCGTCAACAACTTATGCCTGAATGTAATTCGAGCAACGGGATCTCGCCCTAATTTAGTTGCTATTGATTCAGATGCAACACAGGAGCGCCTATCTGAGATTGCTGCGGAAAATCACACCCCAATGGATGCAATACTTGCTGCAGCAGAGGATGCTTCAATTATTCGTGAAGCACTATCTAGGCTTTCTAAAACACAACGTACCGCACTAGTTATGTGGGAGGTTGAAGGTCGTACCACGAAAGAGATTGCAACTGCAATTGGCACAAGTGAGAAAAATGTTCGCCATGTCGTGCAACGTGCACGCGCTTCATTTATTCGTGTATTAACTGAATGGGTAGTTGATGAGAAAACTGGTTTTACCGCACTTGATTCATTATCTGGAACATATAAGAAAGCGGCAGAGCTTGCTAAGAAATCTTCAAAGGTTGCACTCTCATTGCTAATTGTATTGGTTGCATTCCTAGGCTTTAACTCTGTAACAGGAACTGAATTCAACACCGGTACTGCAGTTTCAAACTTTACTCAAGAAGCTCCTATTACAACTCAAATTGTTCCAGTTACACCAGCACCATCTGCCGTAGCCGAGGATCTTTCTAACCAAAAGTTAGTTGCTGATAACTCTGCGATTGCATTCCGAGCATCTACATCACTCTTTGCTGGTCTTTCAAAGGATGGCCTACCAACTAGTTTTACAATTTCAGATAGCGCAGGAAATGTTGGCTCTCTTGGTATCTCCCAACAATCAACAGTTGTTAATCCAGATGGATATGTCTTAGTTTCATATCTGCAATCACAGGGTAGTGATCAAGTAAATGCACTGCTATCTCAAACAATTACCGTAGACGGCTCTGGCACCTCTTACTATGTAACCCCATCAGTAACTGTGGCTGGCTCCTGGTTCCCACTGACTCAAGCTGGCTCAGCCTCCACCATTAACCGCCTCTCTAACGGTAATTACCTGCTAATTGCCACCATATATATAGATTCAACCATCGATTCAGCCCTATCGGTTGGGCCTGAGAGCGGACTTGATGTCGATGCAATACCAAATACCATTACTACCCGTATAATTTTGAACTCTAGCAAGAGTTCAATCCTTGCTCAGGCGGTCAGTATTGGTGCCAAAGGGGTCAAATAAATGACACCTAACAAACAGGTTTCTCCTGCAATCCGGATATTGCGGGGGGAAAGAGATGCGTCAGCACGTGCGACTCATCTCGAAGCCGTAACTAGGAAATACCTAGTAACGACTATCGAAAGGAAACAAATGTCTACAAAGACAAACTTCAAGCGCATTGCGCTTGTTGCTGTTGCTGCATTAGGCCTGGGTGTTCTTAGCTCAGTTCCTTCGCAAGCAGCTTTCTCTGGTACGTCTGGTTCGCAGTTGACGTTAACTGTCACCAACGGTACTGGAACACTATCTGGTTCAAGATCAGACTCAACAACTGCAGGAACATTCTCTGTTTCTGGTTTTGCTTTAGCTCTGGCTGACTCAATTACAATCCAAGCTGTAGCTCTCACACGTCCGTCTGGTTCAGCAGCAGCACCTAAATTGCTGTTTACTTTGGCAGATACTTCTACTAGCACAGATTTAACAGCTGTAAGAGGATTTGATGGAACAAATCAAAAAGTAATTCTTTCTACAACTGATACAGCAACAACTGTGGCGGTAGGAAATGCGGTAAACGGACCAGCCCTTTTGGCAGCTAGGTTCTTTGCTTACCAAGAATCATTAACGCCTACAAACGATACCCGCGTAGCTGGTGTGTATACATATAGAATCGTCGCTACCCCAACAACTGGCAGTGCTCCTGCTCAGACTGCGGATATATCAATTACTATTGGTGCGCTTGCAAGCGCTGGAACTACTGCGGCTGCAGGTTCAAGCGGAGCGACAATTGCTAGCGGTGCTGGCAGCTTGCCATCTACATTCACTTTAGGGCAAGTTGACTCTACGTTAGCGGTTGCTGCAACTGCGTCTGCGTCTGCCTCAGCGGTAGTTCGCGTCTACCTCAAAAACGATGCTGGGGGCACTGGAATTAAGGACTCGCTGACAGTTACATTAGACAAGGGAACATTTGGCACATCTGGTGCCGGTTCGAAATCTTCTGTAATTGCATATGATCAGTCCGCTACTGGTGCAAATCCTTATCTAGATATAAGCCTTTATCCAGATGGAACAACAGGAACCGGAACTCTTAGTATCGTAACTAAAAATGCTGGTACTTTTACAAAGACAATCACTTGGGTTTCAACTACTCCGGCCTCAATTACTAACGCATTGAGAACCTCAGTAATTTCAGTTGGCTCCACAAGCGGTGTTGTAAGAGGTCAAGAGCTCGATGCAGGATCAAACAATTTCGGTTTATCAACCTCTTTGTTTGCCTACTCAAGTGATACATCAGTTATCAGCAACTATGGAACGGCTTGTGCCACACCTACGCTGGACGGCGGACAGTACTATTCATCCTGTTCATTAACAGGCGTGAAGGCTGGAACTGCCACAATCACACTTAGGGATGCCTCTACAATTGCGGCATCAACTGCTGGTGTGGTTTCAAATGGTGTTTCTGTGCGCGTTTCAACAGGTGTAGCAACATCTGTAAAGTTAACAACTGACAAATCATCATACGCGCCAGGTGAGAAGGGCTACTTGATCATTACTGTTAACGATGCAGCTGGTCTTGTAATGCCTGCCGGCACTTATGCCAACTTGTTTGATTCAAGAGGAATTCAGGTATCGTCAGGTGTCTCAGCGGCATCTACGCTAATCTCTTCTATCGACACAATTACTGGCAAAATCACTTACAACAGTGATGTATTTGCCAAGTCCTCATGGACTACTGCAAGATCTAGTGCTACATCAATCGCACCAAGCTCATCTGATCCAATCGCTTTCGTGTTGTTCTATGCACCTACAGCGGCAGGATCCTTCACCTTCACAGCAACTGGTGATACATCACTACCAGCTGCTAACCGAGTTGCAGTAACAGCAACAGCTACAGTTGCAGATAGTGCATCAGCTGCACTTGCTGCAGTTTCTGCTCTAGCGGTTACTGTTGCTTCTCTTAAGACTCTTATCACCACATTAACTAATTTGGTGCTTAAGATTCAAAAGAAGGTTAAGGCTTAATTTGGCCTTATAGCCAAAAAGTAAACGGGCGAGCCCGGTTCCTAGAAATAGGGGCCGGGCTCGCTCTATTAGGTAGAGTAGGAATATGAAAAAAGTGAAACACTTAAGTAAGTCAGCCGAGGAAAGTCCAGTCAGATGGATCTTTGGTGGCTTGGCTGCCATCACGCTCTATTTTCAAACAAATTTGTCAGATCCTTTTAATTCACCAAAGCTGTGGATCGTACTAATTGTCGCGGCATGGTTAGTTGGATATATCGTAAGTTTTAGAAATATAGTTTTTACAAATAAGGAACTTAAACTAACTTTTTATTTATCGGCATTTTTTATTTTATTTTCGCTAATTGCCACTGCATTTACCGACTTTAAATACATTGCATTCTTTGGAGAAACTCAGCGCCGAAATGGATTTTTTGCTTACATATCACTTGCGATTATATTGCTCGCGACATCAATTTTTATTAGACTTTTTAATGTAAAAAGATTATTTATCACCGTTTACTTTATTGCAACTACTTTGGCAGCATATGCTTTTATGCAGACAACGGGGAAGGATTTTGTTAAATGGAGTAATCCATACAATGAAATAATTGGCACGGTGGGAAACCCTAACTTTGCTGCTGCGGTAATGGCGATTTTGGGTGTATTGATGTTTTCAGTAATTTTTATTAAAGATTTTTCAATTTATTATCGAATATATGCCGGGATCCTCACCTTATGTCTCCTAGGATTAATTTACCGATCTAATGCCCGACAAGGGTTACTGTCTTATGCCTTAGGAATCGGCATATTTTTGGTTGTTTGGATCTATGGCAGGAACAATAGATTAGGGGTCATAGCTGCTGGTAGCGGGCTTGTGGTCTTTATTGTTGCAGTTTTAGGAATGCTTCAAATTGGACCATTAGAAAAGTACCTTTATAAACCATCGGTAAGTATTCGTGGATATTACTGGCGTGCAGGTATTGAGATGTTAAACCATCACCCATTATTTGGTGTGGGCATGGATAGGTATGGCGCCTATTTCAAACAATACCGTGAGGTTGGATATCCCTTAAGTTATGGTTTTGATATCACCAGTTCAAATGCTCATAATACTTTTATTCAACTTTTTGCAACGGGTGGTATTTTCCTGGGCGCAACTTATTTAGTATTAAATGCCTATATTTTACGGCGAGCAGTTGTTGGACTTAAAAATCTGACCGGAGATAACCGACTACTCCTTGCGGGTATTTTTTCTGCGTGGATTGCGTTTCATGCTCAATCCTTGGTTTCGATAGATAA
>Ga0209085_1002340_pt1 | contig 10831 bp, 12 predicted proteins | sample C_131016_EF_Meta_FD_187310 | JGI IMG/M metagenome (GOLD analysis project Ga0209085, IMG submission 187310) | Freshwater microbial communities from Lake Croche, Canada to study carbon cycling - C_131016_EF_MetaG (SPAdes) (version 2) | ecosystem: Environmental > Aquatic > Freshwater > Lake...
TTGGGTCAACAACATTACGAAGGCCAAAGCTAATTGTTACTGCATCAACAGATGCATCTTTGAACGGCAACTTGGTCGCATCAGCAAAGATAAATTCAAGTTCGGGGTGACGCTTGCGACCGACGGCTAGCATCCCTTCGCTGAAATCACTTGCAATAACTTTTACGCCAGGCTTGGCGAACACGATAGATGAAGAACCAGTGCCCGCAGCTAGATCAAGAACGGTTTGACCAGATTGCGGATTAACAGCCTTGAGGACCCTCTTGCGCCAAACCCGGTCTTGCCCTAGGGAGAGTAGGTCGTTAGTGCGGTCATAGTTTTCGGCTACCGAATCAAACATGGCCGCGACTTCTTGAGGCTTTTTGGCCAAATCCGCTTTACTCACCAGTCAAGTCTAATCTCGACCAGGTGCACCAATGTTCTAGTGCTCTTTTGACTCTCGGCGAAGCCTAAGTGCGCTGAGACCAGTCAACCCAAGCAGTAGCAGTGCTAGGAGTGCAAGGGCTTCACCAAAGTAGATTGCGCCATCTAAAAACTCATCTGCTGGAGTCTTTTTAGTAAGGATTAGGTCTCTGATCTGAATTGGATCGCCTTTGGCAGGGTTTAGCTTCGTTGGAACTAAGGTTTGCTTCTCGTTTGGGCTAATCAAGGTAATACCAAGTTGAGTGGAAACAAATTCTTGAGCTTCTTCTTTTACTGACGTCGGTGAAGAGGTGTCTTCAACTTCGCCAAGCGAAGATACCGCTGGTGTTGGCTGCGGTTGAGCAGGCACTATTGGTAATTCGTAAGTGCTAGGGTCTGGAACGACACCTGGCCGAATCACAATTTGCGGAACACCGACCTGGTCGACTTCCCCGTATTGGTCTTCAAGCTTCTTGTGCTTTGGACTAGGGTCATAGGCCGGCTTATCAGGTTTATTTGCTTTCAAATCACCTGAATCTTCTTGGCCGGAATCAAAAATCTGCTCCCAACCCGAATCACTCTCAGAGTCATCTTCAGCCAACGCTGTTTGTGGAAAAGCCAGTATTGAAAGGAAGATAACCGTGGTAGCGATGTATAGCGGCTTACGCACGGGGCCTCCTCAGCGTGGCTTTGAATTTGATGGACTTGAGTCAAGAATATCCCCTCAGCGCTAAGCGAAATAGACTGATTAGGTCCTTTCACAGATAACACTCAGCCGAAGCAGAACGCCTTGAATTCCTCTCCTCAACCAGCTCTTAGGGTAAGCACCAAGCCGTATTCCCTAGGCCAATTGGGGGTTACCGAATTCACCCACCTGATCAATAACTCCAGCTCTGTATTTATCAACCAGAATCAAGGACTTATTGGTTTTGGTGAAGAGACCAGAATTGAAAGCACCGGGGCAAACCGAGTAGCGGAGCTAAACGCAGCGTGGCAGAGCCTTTGCCAATCAGCTGAAATTGACGACTCAATCCAAGCCCCAGGCTCTGGACTTATCGCCTTTGGCTCAATTGCATTTGCTGACTCGAGCCAGGCTAAAAGCGTTCTCGTTATTCCAAAGGTCATAGTTGGCCTTAGCCAGGAGAAGCTCTGGGTCACCACCATCAACACCACTGAAGAACAAGCACTGCAGATCATCCAAGTTCCGGCGGCTGAAAAACATGCGCTGCGCTTCGAACCAGGAGCAATCAGCCCTGAAGATTTCCAAGTAAATATTCAAGCCGCACTCAAACAAATATCGGATGGAGAAATCCAAAAAGTAGTACTGGCTAGAGATTTAGTGAGTAATACACCGATTGACTTTGACTATTCATTTGCTCTAAAAACACTGGCCAAGAAGTTCAATAGTTGCTTTACATATTCAGTTGATGGCCTGTTTGGAGCTAGCCCGGAATTACTAGTTAAGGTATCCCACTCACAAGTGTCAGCTCGAGTGCTAGCCGGAACAGCTGGCCGAGGCACAGATCCAGGCGTAGATGAAGCAATCGGCAAAGCATTGGTTTCATCACATAAAAACCTGGAGGAGCACAAATTTGCAGTTGAGTCCCTGGTCGATGCACTGGAGCCATTGGCTCTAGATATCGATGCTGATGAAACCCCATTCAGCCTTTCCCTACCGAATCTTTGGCACCTGGCCAGTGATGTCCATGCCGTTCTAAAAGCCGAGACCACTTCATTACAAGTAGTTAGAGCGCTGCACCCATCAGCCGCAGTTGCGGGTACACCAAGAATAAAAGCGCTTGAAGTTATCAGTCACATAGAAAATACCGACCGAGGAAGATACGCCGGTCCCGTTGGTTGGATTGGGGCAGATGGTGATGGTGTTTGGGCAATTGCACTTAGAGGAGCTCAGCATGATAAAAACACAAACACCATCAGAGCCTTTGCCGGCTGTGGAATTGTTTCTGAATCCGACCCAGAGGCAGAGTTGGCTGAAACTAATCTAAAGTTCAAGCCAATCCTTGAAGCACTTAGCTAGTCAAGAATTATCTCAATAACCAATCGGCTATTTCTCTGCAATGCCTCCGTGAGTGCAGCAACATTTTTCACTTGCAGATATTCCCAGCCATACGCTGAAGCCAAGCCCCTAATACTTGCTGTCTGTGGAGTTTGAAAGACTCTGGTGAAGATATCTTCACTAACAGTTTCCTTTACTTCTAACTTGCTGAAGATCTTGCCGCCGTTGTCATTGACCACAACAATTTGAAGATCCAAATCACCATCTTGAGGGTCAATAGCTAGTGATGATGCATCGTGGAAGAAAGTCAAATCTCCCAGCAATGCCCTAACTGGCTTGCCGGTCTGAATAGCGATACCGGTTGCTGTTGCGATGGTGCCATCAATTCCTGACAACCCTCGATTAGCCCAAGCCGAAACCTTGTTACCAGGTGCATAGAAATCTGCTTCACGAATCAGCTGAGATGCGCCTAAAACAATTTCTTTACCGGAATTCCAAATAGTTTCAACAATTGCTCTGCGGTCGAATTCTCCACTTGCTGGTTGTGAATAAATGGCTTGGCTTTGATTCCATGCATCAAACCAAAACGGATCACCGTTTTCACCAACAAGGGGAGACTGAATCTGGGTAACGTTCGTACCGATGGCAAATTGCCCCATCTTTGAATGCCTTACCAAAACCTGAACATCATCACGCTTGAGTAATGCAATAACCGATCTGGATAAAGTTGGCTTGCCATAAACGACTACCTGCTTAATTTTGCCGACCAATTCTTTGTCGTTATCAAGCACAAAACGATATCCCAACATAGTGCTAGCTAAATGCCTAACTCCAGAAGTTGGTTCAGCAAGAACTGGAACTCCAAGTGCGGCTATCTCATCTTCAAACTCTGAACTATTTGCACCAGCAACAACCACGGTTGGTATGCTCAGGTTGATTGAAGTTTCCCCGATCTCTGTCAGCGAAGTAGTTTCAACTGGCACTGGCATATCCAGGGTCTGCAAAATCTCAACTGCGTTTGGAGAGTTAGAGGAAAGTGGTTCACGGAATTGCAAATTCAGCTGAATAACTTTTCCGCTCCAAGCCTCAAGCGCTGCGTTTTCAACTAATGACCTAGCCTTCTCAGCTAGATCTGTTCCTCCGTCTGGAGCTGGGACATCAATGCAGGTGACCGCATCATTGAAAATGCCAACCTGATTAGTGGTTTGGTTTGAACCTTTACCTCTGAGCTCAACTGGTCTATCGGCGGTTAGCAGAATCAGCGGAAGGCCAGAGTGATGTGCTTCTAGAACTGCTGGATGTAAATTGGCTACGGCTGTTCCAGATGTTGTGATGATTACCTGCGGCCCGCCGTAAACCGAAGCTCCAAGAGCTGAGAAACCTAGCGAGCGCTCATCTAATCGGATATGTAGATCTAGTTCACCAGCTTCAGCTAATTGAGCGCTGGCAATGGCTAGTGCTTGTGATCTGGCACCGGGAGCTAACCAGACTGGTCTTCCCCAAGCTGCGAACTGAGCCATCAGGTGAGCAGCAAACACCTGTGCAGGAGAATCAACCATCCTTGTTGTCTTTATCCTGTCTAAGCCGGTCTGCTAAGTCCTGCAGGAAAGCTGGGTCATCATCTGGAGCTCTAGGAGTAGATCGCTTTGCGCCCTGCCCTGATTCACCGTCTATTGGCCTACCAATGGTGATGTATAGCAGTGGTCCAGCTAGCGGAAGCGCTAAGCACAGCAGCACCCAGAGGGATTTAGGTAGAACGCGGACCTGCTTAGCATCAGCACTGGCTGCATAGACAGTTGAGAAGATGTGCAGAATAACCAATGCAACAATGATGGTTAGTTCGATACGGTTCATGGATTAACTCTAAGCCAATAGACAAACATAGACTTATCCGGTGAAGAACGCTTGGCTCAAATACACCGTCTACCGTCTAGGGATGTTCGCCATCCTCACCACAGCCCTAGGTCTTCTAGGTGTTCCCATTCTCTTTGCAGTGCTTCTAGCAGGCATGATTTCCTTCGCAATATCAATAATTTTCTTGAGCAAACTAAGGGATGAGATTAGTAAGCAGCTTTATGAGAAGAGAAGAAACGCTCTTGGTTCAGGGGACCCTGAAAGCGACCTTGAGAACGCTCAATTAGACGCTCTAGAAAGTAATGCTAAAAAGACCCCAACAAAGTCCAAGAGCAAATAGCAAACTGGTGTAGCTAGTTAGCTGCAGGGCAAGGATTAGTTCTTTTGGAGTCTTAGCACTCAAAGCAATGATGGTAATCATCAGTACAACTATCACCAGAATATTCACAACAAATACAGCGGGAGCAATAAACCAAAGTGGTGTTGCTAATGCAAATGGTGCCCAGATAAGAAACACAAACAGAACTAGTGAGAACTTCTTACCAATCCTTGTTGAAAGAGTCCTCTTCCCGCTCTTGCGATCAGTTTCAATGTCTCTGATGTTATTGATCAACAGCACTGCTGTTGCAAAACAACCTGCAATACAACCGCCAAGAACAGCTAAAGGATTTAGTTCATTAGTTTGAATGTAATCAGTTCCAATTACAGCGATTAGTCCAAAAAAGATAAAAACAATTACTTCACCTAAACCTAGATAGCCGTATGGTTTTTTACCACCGGTATAAAACCAAGCAGTAATGATGCAAACTAAACCAACCGCGATAAACCACCAATGACCAGTTATCAAGGTAATTGCTAAACCAACAACTCCAGCCAATCCAAAACAAACAAAAGCTGCATTACGGACAAGCTTTGGTTCAACTAAACCACCACCGGTTAGCCTTGCCGGCCCTACCCTGTTCTTATCGGTCCCACGAATACCATCTGAATAATCATTCGCGTAATTAACACCAATCTGCAAAAACAGAGCGACCAGAAGCGCAAGCACAGCCAAACCTAATTTGAAAGAACCCCAGAGTGATGCAGTTCCCGAACCAATCAAAATAGGCGCTACTGCTAACGGCAAAGTTCTAAGCCTTGCTCCTTTTAACCACAACTTAAACATCAAACAGCTTTCTGACACTGACTAAATCCGTCTTACCACTAACCAACCTTGGTAACTTATCAACCCTAATCACTCGAATCGGTTTGGCTGCTAACCCCAGCTGACCAAAGACAGCTGCAGCAACATAATCGGCAACCTCAGGAGAACCAACATAAACCAAACCAACTCGTTGACCCCACTCTTCTGAATCCAAGGCAGTAGCAGCCACTTCAACAACGCCACCAATAGACCCAGCAACAGCTTCAACCCTGTCAAGGCTTACCTTGACCGCACCTGAGATAAGCACTCGGTCTGTTCTACCTAATACCTTCAAGATGCCATCAACAAATTCCCCAGCATCCTGGGTGACAAAGAACCCGGACGAATTAGCGACCCCGTTGGCCAAACTAGGCGACTTGATAGCGATTACTCCATCTCGAATTTCGACCTCGACCCCAGCCAGAGTTTTACCGTCATAGACAACCCCACCCGCTGTCTCTGCCATACCGTAACTGAGCACAAGATTCACCCCCTTCTCTCTTAGGGAAGAAACAAGAGCAGGATCAACCGCTTGGCCACCAACCAGGATTGCAGTGAACGATTTCAAAGCTCGCAACACAAAATCATCTAATGCTGCAGCATCGGCTAATCTTTTCAGCTGGGTTGGCACAAGAGAAGTAAAGCGGTGCTCACCAGTCATCAGTTGAGCAGATCTAGCAAACGCCTCAGGTGTGAAAGAAACCATAGTGTTCATGACCACTGGCTGCGTTTCTGCAACGAGAGAACGAATAAGAACTTGTGCACCGGCGATGTAATTGATTGGTAATGCTAAAAGCCACTGCCCCGATGTTCCAAAGAACTCTTCAGTCGCTTTAGCTGAAGCCAGCAAAGCCTCTTTACTCAAAAGAATGCGCTTTGGAGTTCCAGTCGAACCACTGGATTCAATAATCAGTGCGGTGTCAGAAACACTCTCAGGAATATTTTGTAATTCAGGCTTTACTCCTGCAATCTCAGGGCCACAGATGTAAACAGTCGTATTACCAGCAAGTGCTTCACCTAAGGCAATGGTCGCACCAACAACATCATTGGCAGGAATTACTTTTACTGTCATCTCTAAAAATGCCAAGGGAACGGAGACCAGTTAGGTTCACGTTTTTCTAAGAAGGCTTCTTTACCTTCAACTGCTTCATCAGTTCCATAAGCCATACGAGTTGCTTCACCTGCAAACAACTGTTGCCCAACCAAACCATCGTCAACCATGTTCATTGCATACTTCAACATTCTGATTGACTGCGGTGACTTAGAAAGAATTTCTTTAGCCCAACGCACACCTTCAACCTCTAGCTCTGCGTGTGGAACAACAGCGTTGACAACGCCCATCTCATAAGCACGTTGTGCTGAATACTCCTGGCCTAAGAAGAAGATCTCTCTAGCAAACTTCTGACCAACTTGCTTAGCAAGATAAGCAGAGCCATACCCTGCATCAAATGAGCCAACATCAGCATCGGTCTGCTTGAATCTTGCGTGCTCACTGGAGGCTAGAGAAAGATCTGCAATGACATTGAGTGAGTGACCACCACCTGCAGCCCAACCTGGAACTAGTGCAATAACAACCTTTGGCATAAACCTAATAAGTCTTTGAACTTCCAAAATATGCAAACGAGCAGTGGTTCCTGATTCCCCATATTCATAACCCTCACGACCACGAACTCTCTGATCTCCACCGGAAGAGAAAGCCCAGCCCCCATCTCTAGGAGAAGGGCCGTTACCGGTAAGGAGAACAACTCCAACCTTGGTGTTTGCTTGAGCGTGAGTTAGAGCATTGGCTAGTTCATCAACAGTCTGCGGTCTAAAGGCATTTCTAACTTCAGGACGGTTAAAGGCAATACGGACTACACCAAGAGACACATGCTGGTGGTAGGTAACGTCAGTTAAACCTTCAAAACCAGATACTTCTTGCCAGATTGACTCATCAAAGAGCTCAGAAACCTTGTTTGCCATACTCCTAGACTAACAATGTGGAGATAACCCCAGAAATTAAAGAACAGATCCTTGCCACAGCCAAGGTCCTAGCTATCCCCATGCGCACTAAGTTCAGAGGACTAACCAGCAGAGAAGTCCTGTTATTTGAAGGACCTAACGGTTGGGCTGAATGGTCTCCCTTCACAGAATACGAAGACGAAGAAGCCAGCATCTGGCTCAAGGCAGCCATCGAATGGGCATTTGGAGATATCCCAAAGACCGATGTCAAAACCATCAAAGTCAACGCCACTCTCCCTGCCGTCAAAGACGTCAAAACAGCACTAGCTCCCTTCGGCAAATTTGAGGTAGTAAAGATCAAAGTTGCCGAAGCAGGTCAAACACTTCAAGACGATCTAGATCGCATACACCAGGTCAGAGAACACTACCCAGATGCTCGAATCAGATTAGATGCCAACGGTAACTGGGATATAAAAACAGCCCTAAAGATTGCAAAGACCATCTACCAGGAAAACGTTCCACTGGAATACCTAGAACAACCTGTTAGAACAATTGCCGAGATGGCCGAACTAAAACTCAAACTACAAGAGTTCAACATCAAGATTGCAGCAGATGAATCAGTAAGAAAAGTAAGCGACCCACTTGCAGTTGCTCAAGCTAACGCAGCGGATATCCTCGTCCTCAAAGTTGCGCCACTTGGTGGAATAAACAACGCACTACACATCGCAAAAGAAGCAGGCCTACCCGTTGTAGTTTCCAGTGCACTAGAAACTTCAGTAGGTATAAGCATGGGTGCACACCTAGCAGCACTACTCAACAGCGACTACGCAAGCGGTCTAGCAACAGCAGCACTACTTACTCAAGATGTTACTGATACACCTTTGGTTCCAGTTGATGGGGAGATTCCGGTTGAAAGAATAAAAATCTATGAAGACCAAGTTGCCAAGCTCTATGTCACAGCAGAGACCTTGATTTGGTGGTTCAATCGTCTGTCTAGTTGCCTGAATTTAATCTAGGGCTACTTAACTTTAGACTTGTCCAATTCTACTCGGCCAAGGATTACAGCTAGAAAAAAACCAACAATGACGATCAACGCTCCTATGGTTACAAAAAATGTTGCCCCGGAATTTAAGTTTCCAAACTTGTCATAGTGTGACTTGTCGTTGAGCGCGAGGCTGATGATTCCGCCTCCTCCAAGAGCCGTCTGCAGAGAGATAAAGAAGTAGAGGGCCAAGGAGCGAACAGCGTAAGTTGTGCGATTCTGCGCGGAAATCAATTGCTCAAGTTGTGCTTCAAGATTTGAAGATGTTGTCTCTATTGCGGTTGATTTGCTAACGCTTCTCCTTGGGCCAGTAGGAGAGCCTGTGCTCGTGACTTGACTCGACCTTTGGGGTTGTATTCTCCCTAGCGGGTATCTCGTGCACGTGAAGCAGTAACCACCAACCGTAAGTTTCTCTGAACAGCCAGGGCAATCTAACAAATCTTCGCTCATGCCTCCACCCTATCCCCAAGTGGAAACTCTATCTGTATTTACAGAACCTAGCAGAGCTCCGGGTTTTACTTCCGGCCCGATCGAAACGCAAAGAACAAAACCATGATTACTCCTGTACCCAAACTGGCTATTAGTAGGGATTGGAATAGAGATACAGTGCTGTGTATTTGGGAGAGAATTTGGGAGCCGTAATCGCTGCCTTTCGGCCCTCCCGCTGATCCGATAGCCCAACTAATGCCAAATATCACAAAAAACACTATGACTGCAATAAAGCAGCCGAGTCCAACCTGATCGTCAGAGTATCCGTTGGATTGGCTTCTACCCCTCTTGTATTTCTTTCTATTTTCAGGCTGTGCTTGGCTGCATTTCTTGCAAGAACCATCAGGTTCTAAAAAGCCGTAGCATTTTTCACACATTGATGATGCGTTTGTATTCATAATCCACTCCCCAGTTGGACTCAATTACAATAATTATAAACCTGAGTAAACGTGCAATCCCTTGAAGTAAAGGTTAACAATTGTGAAGTTAAAGAGGATGGCGGTGAAGCCGATTAGGGTGAGCCAAGCTGCTCGCTTGCCATCCCACCCTCTAGTAGCGGTTGCGTGCAGATAGGCAGCGTAGATTGTCCAGATTATGAAAGTCCAAACTTCCTTGGTGTCCCAGCCCCAGAATCGGTGCCAAGCCTTATCGGCCCAGATTGCTCCAGCAATGAGTGTGAAGGTCCAAAGGATAAACCCGATGATGTTGAACTGGTAAGACTGTCTCTCAAGCTTCTCGTTCTTAGGGAATACGTTTAGAACATTTCGAATTAGTTTTACGCCCTTGAGCTTTGAGTTGTTGATGAACTTAGAATCCTTCATTAGAAGCGCTGCAGCTAAGGCTGCACCAATCATAAAGAAGGCTGTTGCCAGAATGGCAACGCTGACGTGAATTACCAGCCAGTAGTCCTGAAGCGCTGGCATTAGAGATTCAACCTGAACATAGAACAAGGTGTTAGCACAACCAATGATCAAGACAACAAAACCTGAAACAAAGGTTGAAATAAATCTGATGTCTCGCCAGATCAGGGCTAATAGGTAGATGGCAGTAACGATGAAAGAGCCGGTAATGGAGAATTCATACATATTCGCCCAAGGCACTCTTTGAGCTGCAATACCTCTGGTTAGCACTCCAGCACCGTGCGCTAGAACACCGATGGTCATCAAGGAAATACCGACCAGTTCGATCTTGTTAGCGAAAGCATCTTTGGCTTTCTTAGCTCCCGCTCTTCTGGTTAGGGCCCAGGCAAGGACTAGGAAGGCAATGGAGTAAAGGGTTAGCGCTGCTAGAACGACGATTCTTGAGAGAGTTGCTAGTTCTGGGTTCAATACGACAGAGCTGTCCATTAGTCCTTTTTCTTCATTGCTTTAGTGATTTCCTTTACTAGTTTAGGCAGTGACTCATCTCTAGATTTCGCTAGAGCACCGATCTCAATGCCTTCAGCGCTCTTCCTAATCCAGACTCTTCTTCTAGGGGTAATCAGCATCATGATTAGACCTAAGAAGGTAAGGATTGCAAAGAACAAAACGTAAAGTTCGCCTGGGTTATATGTGATGTCAAGGGATGCAAATCTCTTGATTCCTCTGAACTCGACAGTTCCCAGTCCATCGGGAAGCTGTGCGGTCTCACCTTTTACTAGCTTGATTCCCTTAACCCCACTCTTACCTCCAGCAACCTGCTTGAGACCATGCACCTGCAAATCAAAAGCATTAGATGCAATGCCGTTATCTAAACCTAGGTTTCCCACGTAAACGTTCATGGTCAAGAGCGGGTTGATAATCTCTGGATGAGCCGAGGTGAATGCTCCGGTCTTTAGCTTTGCGAGAGTTGGGTAGAAGAAGGCGAGCATTCCATACTGCTTCGGTTTAGCGTCTGGGTTCTTGATAACACCAAGGGAAGTGAG
>Ga0209085_1002347_pt1 | contig 10820 bp, 10 predicted proteins | sample C_131016_EF_Meta_FD_187310 | JGI IMG/M metagenome (GOLD analysis project Ga0209085, IMG submission 187310) | Freshwater microbial communities from Lake Croche, Canada to study carbon cycling - C_131016_EF_MetaG (SPAdes) (version 2) | ecosystem: Environmental > Aquatic > Freshwater > Lake...
TGATACAATTGATAGTATAAAAATAACAGATATAAGTTCTGTAAGAGATTTATTAAAAGAATGTGAATTATCAATATTAGAAAAACATAAATTTCCTAAACCAATATCTGAAAACGATATAATAATAAATTTTGATAATGATATTGTCTCAATAGAATCATCTGATATGAGAAAAATGATGGGATTACATAGAAGAATATGTTTAGGACAAAAGGTAGCTGATATAAAATTTAATAACGAAACATTCAAATTTATGTTAAAAGACATAGATCCTTATTTACTTGTTACAAATAGAGAAATAGAAGAAATTGTAATAAAAAGAACAAACACAGAATTTTATAAAATTATAGAAGTTACCAAAAAAATAGAAATTGAATATATTGAAAAATTAAGCAACAGAAAAACAATAGGATATTTAGGAGGTAAGGGAAGTTTTTCATATGATGCCATATGTAAATTTAGAGGTAAATATATTCCATATTCAAATAAGACAGCTTTATTTTCAGATTTAAAATCTAATATAATTGATTTTTGTTTACTTCCTGTATATAATTCACTTATAGGAAAGATATATAATGTAGATGATACAAAGATATTGGGAACAATTGAGCAAGTTATAGATATATGTTTATTATCAAATACTGATATGTTAAATATTAAAAATAAAAAAAGTAAAAAATTATATGTACAAGAAATTATTAAAAAAGAGGCTATTGAATTTATAGAAAAAATAGGTTTTGATGAAATAATTGTTTTTGAAACAACGACAGATGCATGTAGAATGTGTATTTCTGATTTAGAACAAGCTTATGTATTAGCATCTAAAAATAATATATCAAATTACTTACATTTAATAAAAGATAAAATAATTAATCATAATATAACTACATTCGCATTAATACAAGTAATAAAGTAAAATAAAATCAAATATTATTGATACAAATCCTATTATCAATGGTATATATTTATCAATAATAGTTGTTTTTTTATTTAACATATTATTAATATTATAAAAATATTTATATATTGCATTTCCAATTATTCCAATTGATACAATATATGTAAAAAATGATATTATTTGATTATTAAATCCTATTTTAATTAACAAATGATTCATAAAAATTAATTTTAAACCTATACCTAACCATTTTAAAAATAATCTTTCATTTGCTATTATAACAGAAGAATTTATAACTATTGGAAATTTAGTTATTTTTTCTGTATTCTCTAATGATTTAACATTATTAGAAATATTATCCTGTGATATTTCATCATGATTAATATCAATTAAATTACAATAATATTTATCATACCAATAGGGTTTTTCATTTATTCTATTTTTATATAAATTATAACAACATGATATAAATTTTGAAAATTTAGGAACTTCTTCAATTATTCCTAAATCTATCGCATTTTTTATACTATTAATATCTTTTATTTCTGTATAACATTCTGTTTTTATTTCTAAAATTCCATAATTAAATTCAAATAAATCTGTTTCATTTAAATGTAAATCATATTTATTAAATGAATTCATTGTGGAAATTTTTGTTTCTTTAAAACTATATAAATCAGTATCAAATGTAATTTTTATATTTTCACTTTCAAATGTTGTTCTATTATATACTGTTCTTAATACTGGTTGTAAATTTTCATTAATAATAGCATTATTAATTTTTATTACAATATCCTTATTTTCTTCATTTATATTCTGATAATGTCCATTAATAAAATGTATAAATTGATGTATATTTAAACTTACCCTCTCTTTACTACTAATATCATCATTACTATGTGTTTTTATCTCTGCATATATTATATCTTTTGGTATACTTTCTTCATACCATCTAAATCTTACTATTTTTGCATTATCATTTCTAATTAATCTCTCATTATAAAATTTAAATGTGTCAGAATCAAAATATATAGATGATATTGGTTGATATTCTTTTGTTTTATCAGAATGATAAAATTTAATTTGAAAATCTTTTGCTAACATTAGCTTTAATAATGTTATATTTTCCGGTTTTACCAAATATTTATAACTCTTTCTAATAAATGTTGAATTAGATATTGACTTCGTAATATTTGTATCTTTTATATAATAATTATTTAAATCTATTATTATTTTATTAAAGTTAAAATTATACATTTTTTTTACAATATCATTAACAAAAAGAGATTGTGAATAATTTATTTTTGTATATTTATCATGTTTTTTTATAATTTTATAAACAGCTAATTGATTTAAATTTATAAATTTTTCAAGTCTTAATAATCCATTAGTTATGGATTCATATTCATTATTTCCACATTTTGTTATTAATAATTCATATTCATTTTTTATAAAGTATGTACATCTATTTAATTCAGTTAAAAATAATTGTAAAAATTTTTCTTCCTCTTCATAAAAATAATTATTAGATTGATGAAAAATAGATTTAAATGTACTTAAATGTATTTTTAGCGATGATAATTTAATATTATACTGCTTTAATAAATCATAATTAATATAATTATCCTTCCATTCTTCATCCTTTAATTCATTAAAATCTTTTCCAAATTTCATTTCATATGCTAAATTATTATTAGTATATTTTATTATAAATAAAAATATTTCAATTTTTTATAAACACGTAGGGATTGTTTAATAGTTTACCAACAAAATGAATTATATTCATCAGGTGAACCAGTTCTATATGTTACTGGATAAATTGGTTTTCTATTTGTTTTAATTTCTGTTAATATATCATATATTTTTTTAAATTTATTATATGTTTCTTTATTAATACAATGATCTATATCAGGATATTTTTCGTTTCCTTTATCCATATAAGTTAATACAAAACAATCAGCTGATTCTACTTTGGTAATATATAAATCTTGTAAAAAAGCTAATGTATTTGAATTTTCAGTTAACCAATAATTTAATATTTGCATATCAAGTTTAATTTCTAATCTTTTATCTTTTATACAATAATTTAATGATTCTGCATCAATATTAAATTTAAAATATATTTTTGATATATATATTGTTTTCTTTGGATCATAATCTAAAATTTTATTATTAATATCTAGTAATATTAAACTTATATCTTTAATATCACAAAAATCAGTAGTAGGTTTTTTTTTATATAAAATTGGCTTAGAAGATACATATGCATATAATTTATTATAATTATCAATTTTTGGTATATCTGTATCTATAAATATTTTATCTTTTTTTTTATCATGAAATTGAAATTTATATTCCCCTTTTTTCAAAATTATTTCATATATTAATTTTCTTTCTTTTGGTTCACATGAAAATTCAGAATCATCTACTTTAGGATATAAATCATTTGTATAATTATCCCATTCACCTTTTATAACTACATTTGTCCCATATTTTGCTTCTATAATATGAATAATAATATTTGAACTCATATATTCTTTATAATAATTAAATATGATATAAATTTGATTAACTTATTATACTAATACTTATTATATCAATTTTATTTTTCAATTTTTAAATTAACCAAAATTATTAATTTATTTCCATATTTATCATGAGTAATTGAAAACCCTATATCTGAAACTATTTTTTTGTCAATTATAAATGCAAAAATTGGTGATCCGTCATATTTCATACCAATTATTTTTTCTTCTGGTTCTTTTCCATAAATATTCTTTATATCTTTTATAATATCTTTTAAATAATCTTCTGTTGATATTTTTTCAACTATAATTAGCATTTTATTTTCAGTTATTAATTGAATATCTGTTTTTTTATTATCATCAAAAACTTCTATTTTTTCCTTATTTAATTCCATTATATTTTTCATATCATTATCATTGTCAATAGTAATAACTCCACAAAATTTTAATTCAGAAAAGTTTTCTTCATATGATTTCCAACTATCTAATAATTCTTTTAATGCATACTCTTTTGGTCTACAACTATAAATACCTTCATATTTTAATTGTTTATTTCGATCTTCATTATTTCTATCTATTGGATCTATTAATTTTGTATTTTTAGATATAAATGGACTTTTTGCAATAATATGAGTATTACAATTTAATTTTCTAAAAAGTTTTTCTAAATCCTCATAATTACCTTTTTTTGTTGCATTTTGCCATCCATTAGAACTAGCAATAATTAAATCTAGCTTAAATGTTGGATCTACATATTTAATATTATGTATTGCTATCTCCTCAGGTGTCATTTTATCATCAGGTTTTATATATTTAAATTTATACATCTTTTTCATAATTTATTATTTAATTTAATTATTAAATAATATGAAAATCAATTTTTATTTATTTAATTTCTATGAACTCTACTCATATTTTGAAATAAATTTACAATATCAAGAAATAATCCTAATGATTCTTTCGGATAATCGGCACATAATTGTTTATTATCCAATTTACATGATTTTATTGTTTCATTGGCATTATCTAATATTTTTCTAGTATCATAAATAACAAATCCTGAAAATAAAGCTATACCAATATATGAATATATATCTAATCTACTTTCATATCCTTTTATAAAATAATTACCTATTATTATATCTAGCGTTTGTATAACTATTATACATAATAATCCACTACCTAATACACCTTCCCATGATCTTATTTGATCACCTGATAAAACATAACCTAATATAGATAATGTAATCATCATTGCAATTAGTTTATATAATACTTCCATTAATTTTCCATTTTTATGTAAATTATTAAATGAAAAATAACACAATAAACCAATAGATATTGCAAAAATACAATATGAAATATGTTTTAATACTATTTGATCATTTGTGGTTAATAAAACACCAAATAAAGAACCAAATGAAATTGTTATTAATGCAATAATACCAAAAACATTATTTAAAAATATAGATTCATATTCATTAGTATATAAAATAGTAATTGTAGATATCATAATTGCAAGTAAAACATATAAATATGTATTTACTATATAAATGTTTTCTGTTAATACTGTATTATTTCTAGAAAATATTATAGAAATAATAAGTAAAACTATTAAAGCTAATAATATAGTTTCTTTTTTCATATACTATAATATTTTAAAATTAAATTTTAAAATTTCAAATTAAACAGCAAAATAAATTAAAATTCTTGATCAATATAATATCTCCATATTTTATCAATTACAAAATCTTTTTGCCCCCTACTTATTGATTTTTTAAAATCAAAACTTATAATTATTAAATTTGATAGAGATTCTATATCATTAGCAAATAGTTCCTCTATTTTTTCAAGAGTAAAACGTGAATCAATATTAGTAAAATTTTTATTAATAAATTCTGATAAGGTATTTTCTTTTTTACCTACATTTATATAGATAACTTTATCTAGACCATTAAATATTTTTGTATTTTTAAATGCTCTAACATTTAATTCATAAAATTTTATATAATTATGCATTTCAATTAATTGATATAATTTATCAGAAGATCTATCTTTTATTAATTCTTCATTTATTAATTCTATCATAATATTTTGATACAATGTTTTTACAGTATCAGTTAATAAATAGTCTACTATTTGTTCTTTATATTTTATATCAGAATTATATCCATCTACTTTACCTCCATCGTGATCTTCATCAAATATTTTTCTATATGATACATCTATCTGTTTAGGATCATTATCATTTACTTGAATCAAGAAATCAAGAGAAAAATATTTTTTATAATTACTTTTTTCTGTTATTGTATCATTCCAAAATACAGACCAATGATCAAAATATTTTTTCCAATATGGTTGTTTATCAATTGGTTTAGATATATCACATAATTCAGGTGTAATAAATGATTCATTTAATAATTCAGATAAAAATTTTTCACATTGTGATTTTCTCTTTTTAAATTCTTCATTAAAATCATTTTCATGTTCGCTATATGCTATTTCAATCTGTTTTAATATTTTATTTTCCATTATATTATTAAATATATTAACAACTGAACCATCTAAACTCTGTGATACAGTATCTAGATAATTTCTCTTTAAAATTTCTCTTAAGTTTGCAACTGCTGCCTTATGATATTTTGATATAGGATTCATTGTATATTGATTAATAATTGGCTCCATTTCTTTCATTATACTATTTAAAATCTCACATATTTGTTTATTTGCAAGCTCCGTAAATCCATTTTCTGTTAATTTTGCAATCGATGATACAAATGTATCATTTTGTCTTGATTGTGCTATACCCATTTTTATTTATTTATATAATATAGATTTATATCTTTATTATAGCTAAAAAAAAGTTCAATTTTTTATGTTAAATTTTATTCAAAAATTTAATATAGAGACTGTTTAATTTAGAATCTTTAATCTTTTTCATTAGCTAAAAAGATTAAAGATTTTAAATTAAATTAAATAATATAAATTTTAAAATAATATTAATTATTCTCCTCCTCTTACTAATAATATAAGAGTATTTGCAGTTAGTGTATTCATTCTAACACCAATACCACATAATGTATTTGGTTGTACTCCTAATTTTGTTGCTACTTCATTTATTATAGATTTTAGATCATTTAAGTCTGAAGGTTTTGATAATTGTATTATTTGATCTGCTCCACCTGATGCTACAGTAATTGGTTGTTGTGGTATAGTTCGCATACTTTCACCTGTTCTTATTAATGAATTTCCAATTTGATTTCCAACTGTATGAGCTGCATTTTGTATACTTGTTCCTGTTACAGATGCAGCATGTGCTATACTTGTTCCTGTTACAGATGCAGCATGTGCTATACCGGTACCTGCAGCAGATGCAACATTTTTTATACCAGTACCTGCAGCAGATGCAACATTTTTTACTCCTTCTGCAAACTGAGAATCTGATGACCTTACTAAAGTCATTGTATTTCCTCCTACCTTACATTCATAACCTCTATTATTTAATACATTGTTTATTTCACGTACAGAAAGATATTTAACTGAAAGAATCCCAGATTTATAGTTATTGACTTTCATTTTTCCCATTAATTCAACTGGAAATACATAAATCCAAGGTCCGGTTTTAGCTGTTATACCACCTGTTTGTTTTAAATTTAAGTATTTTGCTTTATATTTTAAGTATTTTTGTTTATATAATTCATCGTCCATTTTCTTATATTATTAATATTATAAAAAAAGTATATTTAATTTATATTAATAATTTGAGAGTATAATTTAAAAAATCCCTATATCTTTGATAAAAAAATTACTAATTTTAATATTAATTCAATATCATCTATTCTTTCTAATAATTCTTTTTTTACTAGTGAAAAAGATTGAATAGTCTAAATTAATCAATCCCTATATATTAATTTTTTAACAACATCTTCTTATTATAGTAGGATTTGGTATAGGTGATGGTTGTATTTTTGTTCCTATCGGTTGTATATGAATTCTTGATTCATAAAGTTGTCTTGCAACTGTTTCAAATATTTCTTTAATATTTATATCTTTTCTTGCACTACATTCAAAAAATGGTATTTTATATTGTTTTGCTACATCTTTTCCCTCTTCGGTCGATACTGTAATTAATGATTTATCAACGTCTATTTTATTTCCAACTAGTACTACTTTTGTTTTTGGAGAAACATTTTTTGAAATACTTTCCATCCAATTTTTTATATTTAAAAACGATTGTCTATTTGTTACATCATATAATAATACTATAGCATATGCACCTCTATAATATGATTCTGTTATACTTCTAAATCTTTCTTGTCCAGCTGTATCCCATATTTGTAATTTTAAAATTTTATCCTCAATTTTTATTGTTTTAATTTTAAAGTCAATACCTATTGTTGTTATAAATGTAGGTGTAAATATATCGTTTGTATATCTTAAAAGTATACTTGTTTTCCCTGATCCACTATCACCTAACATTAATATTTTATATTGATAATCATATCTTTCTTTTTGCATTATCACACTATAATACTAGTTATTAGCATACTATTAATTATAAATAATTGATTTTTCAAGTTTTTAAGTATTAAACCAATATTAAAATAAATCAGTTCCTATAATATCAAAATATGACTTGTGTGTGGAGCGCAATTATAAAAAAATTAAATTTAAAAACAACACCAGAAGGTCTTCTTCAAAAAATTAAAAATAAAAATATAAGAACTATAGATATTTTATGGAATGGTCAAGAATTAAGTGATCAAACCATGGAGGAAAATATAGAAAGAATAAAATCTATAAAAAAAATTAAAGATGGGTATGATTGTTCTGCATGTGATCCATTATTATTACTTATTGCACAACTTTATAATAGAACTATAATTCATAAATATAGATGTGTAACAATAAAATATACAAATAAAAATAATCCTAAAAAAATTTTAGAATTTACATCAAATACTGAACATTTTTGGTAAATATTTTTTTATATTTCTTATTTATATAAATGCCATCTCAATTTAATAGAGTAAAAAAAATACCAACTAGATTTCTTCCTATAGTACAACAACCAGTACCACAAGCACAATCAGCACAACCACAACTAGTACCAAAAGCACAACTACAACCACAACTAGTACCAAAAGCACAACCAGTACCACAAGCACAATCAGCACAATCAGCACAACCAGTACAACATAAAGTAAATAATGGTTCTGTTAATTTATCACAACAACAATTAGAAAGATTACAAAGAAGAAATATGCTTAAACAAAAGTTTGATCAATTAAATTTAATTGTAAAAAATAAAATGAACAATCATAATGCTAATAATCAATCAGTAATTGCAACAATAGCTGCACCAGTTGCTGAACCAGTTGTACAAGAAGTTGTACCAGAAGTTGTACCAGAAGTTGTACCAGAAGTAGTACCGGAAGTAGTACCAGAAGTTGTTTCAGAAGTTGTTTCAGAAGTTGCACCAGAAATAGTTGCACCAGAAGTAGTACCAGAAGTTGTAGTACCAGAAGTTGTAGTACCAGAAGTTGTAGTACCAGAAGTTGTAGTACCAGAAGTTGTTGCACCAGAAGTAGTACCAGAAGTAGTAGTACCAAAAGTAGTACCAGAAGTTGTAGTACCAAAAGTAGTACCAGAAGTTGTAGTACCAAAAGTAGTACCAGAAGTAGTACCAGAAGTAGTACCAGAAGTAGTAGTACCAAAAGTTGTTGCACCAGAAGTAGTACCAGAAGTAGTACCAAAAGTTGTTGCACCAGAAGTAGTACCAGAAGTTGTAGTACCAGAAGTAGTACCAGAAGTAGTACCAAAAGTTGTTACACCAGAAGTAGTACCAGAAGTTGTAGTACCAGAAGTAGTACCAGAAGTAGTACCAAAAGTTGTTGCACCAGAAGTAGTACCAGAAGTTGTAGTACCAGAAGTAGTACCAGAAGTAGTACCAGAAGTAGTACCAAAAGTTGTTGCACCAGAAGTAGTACCAGAAGTTGTAGTACCAGTACCAGAAGTTGTAGTACCAGTACCAGAAGTTGTAGTACCAGAAGTAGTACCTGAAGTTGTTTCAGAAGTAATTGCACCAGAAGTAGTACCAGAAGTAGTACCAGAAGTAGTACCTGAAGTAGTAGTAGTAAAATCAAGTTCAAAATCAAGTGTAAAAAATATTGCAAATAAAATAAATCAACAATTAAAAGATAAAAAGCAATAAAAAATTGATAAATAAATAGTATGATATATTTATTATGATTTTTTAATATACATTATTGATTATGGCCATTACAATTGGTATTTCACCAATAATATGGACAATATTTTCAACTTCTATTATTTTCATAATAGAATCACTAGCTATATATTATAATATATCGTATTTGCCTACAATTGATGAATATTTATTATCATATGTGACAATTAAGATATTTTTAAATTTAATATCATTTTTTATTGATATTAAAAAACAGATATATTTTTATGGAAGAACATTTGAAACACGTGAAGAATATAAAATAGAACAAAATATATATGAAAGAACACAAAACATATATTTTAAAATAATTTCACATTTTTATCAATTTATTACTTGTCTTATGTTATTACAAAATATATATTTTATAATAAAATATATAAAATATATAAATTTTACGTTTGATATATTTTATTTAAATATTTATATTTCATATGTTATAATTACTACATTTATTACATATTTTGCAATATTTTTTTTGTTATGTTGCATATGCCCTTGTTATATATTTGCATTAAGAATGTTTAATTTTAGAAATTTAGCACAAAATGTTGGAGTACCTATACAAGTTATAAATTCTATAAAACAGATTACAAATCCGAAAGAAACTATATGTTGTATATGTCTTGAAGATAATAAAGAGAATGAAAACAATAATCCACCTATTATTTGGTATCACTTATCATGTAATCATGAAATACATAAAGAGTGTTTAGATATATGGATAAAAAGTCACAATTCATGTCCAACATGTAGAAAAGAAATAACTATTAGTAATGGAGAAAATGTTTAATTATTTTAATAAATATAAATATATAAAGCTAATCCAATAATAAATATATATGTACGCAATAACATTGTATGATTCTTAATATATTCAGAAATCAATGTATCTAAAAACCCCCAAAAACCGATCCATATTAAAATAATTGGTATTGTACCTTTTAATAAATCATAAATTATAAACTATATTAACTATATAGTTTGAATATTAAAATTATTAATTTATTCATATATTTTATATATGAATAAATAAAGCATCTGTTATTCTTTCAATAAAAATATTATATTTTTAATTAATAATTTAATTAATTAGAAAAGATTGAAAATTCTAAAATAAATAGGGATTACATAATTATAATAAGAT
>Ga0209085_1002349_pt1 | contig 10817 bp, 10 predicted proteins | sample C_131016_EF_Meta_FD_187310 | JGI IMG/M metagenome (GOLD analysis project Ga0209085, IMG submission 187310) | Freshwater microbial communities from Lake Croche, Canada to study carbon cycling - C_131016_EF_MetaG (SPAdes) (version 2) | ecosystem: Environmental > Aquatic > Freshwater > Lake...
CTTTCGTTTTTGGCGTGGATATTTCCAGAGATAATATACATAATACATTAGATGGTGCTTGTGCAAGATATTTAAAAGAATTGAAGAAACACAAAGGCACAGATGTGACAAAAGCCTTGTTTGTCAATGGAAATAGTGGAATGAATATTAGAACAGGTGAGGCATTTACAACAGATAAGGATAAACAAATTACCAAAGCCATATTTGGTGTAGGACCCAAAGATAGAAAAATATTAGGCGAAGGAGTCTATAGACAATATGGAGTAGTGGAACAAGGATTTCATATAAGTTCTGTGCAATTTGCTCTTCACTATTTCTTTGAGAATAATACGACATTTCATAATTTTCTGAGAAATGTGTCAGATTGCACAAGAATAGGTGGATATTTTATTGGAACTTGCTATGATGGTAAAAGTGTCTTCAAAATGCTAAAAAATAAGAACTACGGCGAAAGCACATCTATAATGAAAAATGACGTGAAAATTTTCGAAATTACGAAACAATACAGCGAAACTGGATTTCCCGATGATGAATTGTGTCTTGGATATTCTATTGATGTGTTTCAAGAATCGATCAATAAAACATTTCGTGAGTATTTGGTTAATTTTGATTTCTTGATTCGTATAATGGAAAATTATGGATTTGTTCTCATTCAAAAAGAAGAAGCACAAAAGATGAATCTACCAAATAGTAATGGATTATTTAGTGAATTATTTTCAATGATGGAAAATGAAATCCGGCGATTTCCTAATTTGAAAGCAGATTATGGAGATTCACTCTATATGAGTAGCGAAGAACGAACTATTTCCTTTTTGAATCGATATTTTGTATTTCAGAAAATTCGTGATGTTAAAAATAGTGAAAAAGTGGCAAAACTTTCTTTACAAGAAGAAAAGGAAGAGAGAGAAAATATAGAAGATATTGAAGAAGAATATGAAGTTATGAAATTCGATAGAAAAATACCAGAAAAAAAGGAACCTCCAAAAAAATCGCTAAATGTTCGTAAATTGAAAAAGGAGAAATATACATTGGAAAATTATTCGCCCATTATTGAAACACCTGAGAAAGAATCAGAAGAAATTGCTAACCCCGAAGAAGAATCCAATAAACCAAAGATAATTATCGGAAAACCCGTTGTTTTAAAAATTAAAAAAATGAAAAAGATAACAGAAAATATTGTTTAACAAAATCAAATAGTAAAGAATATAAAAATTTGGTTTGAATCATTTATAGCATATCGAAAATATTAATGATTTATTTTTTATTACCAAATACATTTGCTTTTTCTTATAAAAATATAGAATATCAAGAAACAGAAGAACCTATTTTACCTGTTATTTCAAATTCACTTTCCACTTATTTATACGAAATCAAAGAAAAAATAAATCAATATGAAACCCATTGGGATATTTATAAAAAATATACAAATCCGTATGAGTATATACATACTACTATTCCATCAAAGAAAAAACCATTATCTAAATACAAACCTCTATCGCGTTCTTATTTTAAAATGATTGAAATTTTGACTTTATTTAAATTCAAATTTACTGAGAATAATATTCAAACATTTCACTTAGCAGAGGGACCTGGTGGATTTATAGAGGCAATTTTAAATATGCGAAATAATCCAAATGATCGATATATAGGTATGACATTGTTAGAGGATAAACACGATAAAAACATACCTACTTGGAAGAGAACCCATCCTTTTTTGAAAGAAAATAAAAATGTCTTTATTGAAAATGGTGCGGATAATACTGGAAATATACTTTCTTTGGAAAATTTCGTGTATTGTAAAGAAAAATATGGTTCCTCAATGCATTTTATTACAGCAGATGGCGGATTTGATTTTTCGATCGATTTTAATAGTCAAGAAATAACCATTGCGAAATTATTATTTGCTCAAGTATGTTTTGCCTTATGTATGCAGGCAAAAAACGGATCCTTTGTTTTGAAAATGTTTGACTGTTTTATGAAACATACTATAGATATTTTATATTTATTGTCATCATTTTATAAAAAAGTATATATTACCAAACCACAGACAAGTCGATATGCAAATTCAGAGAAATATATTGTATGTTCTCAATTCTTGTTTTCTTCTTCTTCCGATTTTTATCCTTTTTTATTGAAAGCATTTGGTGAAATGGTTTCTTCGGATAGCGTGAATGTTTTTCGTTTTTTAAAAAATCCAATTCCATTATATTTTTCGATAAAAGTAGAAGAATATAATAGTATTTTCGGACAACAACAAATTGATAATATTTGTTATACAATTTCACTGATTGAAACAAAAAATAAAACGGATAAAATCGACACATTGATTAAAAACAATATCCAAAAATCTATTAATTGGTGTTCAAAACATCAAATAGAGACACATTTTTAACCTATACGTATTTCATCTGGTGTTTCTGAAGTGTACGGTGTTTTTTGTGTTTTTGGAGTAATTATTTTATGCTGTTTTTTAAGTATTTCTTTATCAAGACTATTATTATACACGGATAACGGGGTTGAATAATATGTCGGTCTTTTTTTTTCATATTCCACTCCAAATATTTCTTTATTCAAACTTATATCTCTTTCTAACTCTCTTTCTAATATTACATTTTTTCTCTTTTTTATCTTTTCTTCTTGTGCTAAATTATCTAAATAAAAATCTACTTGGGTTTTCAACAATAATAAATCTTTATCATTTTTCAATATAGATAGTAATTCATTATTCAAATCAATTTTTGTTTTGTATTGAATTGCTATAGCAAATTCTTCTATTATATCTTTTTTTATTTCATATATTTTTACTGCATTATCCTTTTTACCTTCTATTTCAGTAATCATATCCTCTATTTTTTTACTTTTTTCGTTTAATTCTTCTTGTAAAATCCTTAATTTTGTTGATTCTTTAGAAATAGAGTCTGCAAATTTTTTTAATTTTTCACTCTCTTTTAAATGAACTTTGTTTTTTTCTTTTTCTATATTTTTATTTATAATATCCAAAAAATTTTTCATTTGTTCTTTTAAAAATTTTTCGTTAATTACTTTGTTTTCATACATTTCCGGGTTTTTTCTAAATTTATTTCGCAAATAATTAAAAATTCCACCTTTTTGTGTTTTTCTCTTTTGCTTATATTTCCTTTTCAATGTTTTTGGCATATATTATATATACAGATTAAATTTCGTGTTTGATTGTAGTTGGGACACACGATTTATACGCACCTGTATAAGCATCAAATCTAGGTGTGCATTTCAATGGATATCCTATAGCTGTTTTTAAAGTATAAGCTGCATCCGTCGGTGCAACTCCATAAGCCAATTCATTTGCAACTTGTGCTCCATACGCACTACGATAAGTTGCAGCTACAGTAGTAATTGTATCATATTTTAATCTGGCTATACGAGTGCTCGAAGAAACCCCTCCTTGTTGTGCATATTGACTATTGTTTGGTTTATAAAAAACAGGAACATACACTGGTTGTAATCCTGCAGGATTGATTGTGGATTCAGATAATTGGGGTGATGGAGTCGTAGAAGTTCCACTAGTTGATGGATAATTTGCAGGTGTAAATCCAATAGCGGATTGAATATTTGTAGCTGGAACCACAATTTGTGGAAAATATTGTGTTGGTGTCCAAGAGCCTCCTTTATTATAAGGGGGTGTGCTTGGATAAGTAAAAGATTGTATTTCAACTGTATTTAAATTCGTATTATAGGCAAAATTTAATAGGTATAAAATGGTTCCGTTGTTTGTATTGGTATAATAATGCGTTTTTTTATACATTGCCAATTGGAATGTGGCATTAAAGTCATCCAAACTATAAGCACCGTTTGGTATGGTGACAGTATTTTGTGTTGTTCCATCTACCCAAATATAATTAAATTGACTGTTGCCAAGACTACTCGATATAATATATTTTTCGCAATGATTGATACCTTGCGCAGAATATACATTGGAAACGGATAAATTATCACCTGGAATAGTACGAGCATTTCCTTGTCGAATATAATTATATTGATTCTGATCAAAGGTTCGATTACGACTTACTAAATATTGTGAATTTGAAGTAGAATAACTATCATTATTTCTCGCAGGATTGTATTTTTTAGTAATCATACCTGCACTTCTGACACGGCGTTTTGCATTGAATTCTTGTGAGATATATATATTGGGTGCAAGTGTCGAAGAAGATTTACAATCACTTACTTGATTACACGTATTACATATTTCTCCCATATCATAAATATTCGTAGTAATATTGGCATCTTTTGGATCCAAATAATTAACTACTCCGTTATTACTACAATCTGGTAATGTCTGTGAAATAAAAAATCCATTGGGTCGATCAAATTCATCAATACGAATAGATGTTCTCGGATTTCCACGTTCTTGTATATTTCCAGATTTATTCAACGTAAATATTTCACGACGATACAATTTAACGGGACCGGCGCGATAAATGCCAGTATTTTTTGGATTTGAATTTGTATTCAGATTTTTTTGCATAATAGATGTAATTTGATTCAATGTTTTTCCTTTCCAAGGAAAATATTGAGGTGCATTGAAATGTAAACTGTTGTAATATATTTCTGCTACTGACATTATATTATATATATAATATAATATAATTTTATGAAAACAAAATAAATACAAAATAGTTAGTTTTCCTAATACTAATGAATTTTATATTTAAAATAAATGATTTTTGTTTGGAAAATATTCATTTTTTAGAAACTAAAAAAAATATAATTATGGATGGTAATTTTACAAAAATCGGTTATTCAGATGATTGTATATCATTAAATGGAATATATATTTACTTTCCCATTGAAAAATGCGAAAGTGTTAAAACAGAAAAAATGATGAATAAAAATATGATTTATTTTGATCCAAATTTACCATCCAATAAACAATTAATTAAGAAAATAACAAAAATTGAAAAAAATATTTTAGACTACTTTTTGTTTATGAATACGAATAATGAAAATCATAATTACGAAAAGATGTTTTCTGGATTGCGCAATTATGATTGTTCTGTTCTATGCCGCCGAAGTTTCGAGACCACACCCCGAATGGATACTTTTTTGCCTCTTGAAAAAACAAACAATACATCATTTGAAATATTCAATGGTCTAAATAAGCCTAATCCTTTGGCACAAAATACTGACATAGATATTGCATATGAGAAAGAAATAAATAAAATTATTATTCGTAAAAAAATAACAGAAATGAAACAAGTAATCAATAAATTAGAAACACAATTACAGAATGGATATATTAAATTATTTAAAAAAAATTACTTGATAACAAATGAACCCCATCATTTTATACTGAAAATTTCAGGGGTTTGGGAAAATAATTTTCAAATTGGTATTACATATAAATTTATGGAAATTTCAGGAGAACCAAACATTTTCTGAATAAAATGTCCCCATCTTTTTTGAATTCTTGAACCAACGGTAGCTTTGCTTCAACCAACGGTAGCTTTGCTTCAACCAACGGTAGCTTTGCTTCAACCAACGGTAGCTTTGCTTCAACCAACGGTAGCTTTGCTTCAACCAACTAAAATACCATTTTCATCGATGAATATCTAGTATTTTTTCGTTTGATTTCATTCGTTTTAAATGGCGCTGGTCCTTTTCTTAAATCATGTGTCGTATTTTCTGTTTGGTTTTGTGCAAAAGGTGTAGTGAAATTGGTAATATTTACAAAACCAGTAGATGAATCTACATTATATTGTATATCTCTAATAGAATAAATGCCCTCACTCGTTTCTTTTATATATCTATCAAATTCTTTACGATTTACACTACGCTGAAGTCCATCTTTGTTTTGAAGAATATTTTTATCCATTAATGGGTAAAACTGACTACGGTCAATTCTAAATCCAGCATTTTTAACGCGCATATTTAATAAATTATCTTCATATCCCCACGCCCAAAAATTAGGGAATCCATTTATTTTTTCAAAATCAGCGGCATTCATAGAAACAATACCACCCAATGCATAATCAAACCCATAAAAATGTTTGACATTTCCAGGATATGTCTCATAATTCAGAAAATTTTTGGTATATGGCATTGTATCTATATCATTAAATACAAGTGTCATTTTTTTATAATCATTTGGATATTTATATTTTGTAATAAGAAACCCCAGATTTTTTAATGCACCTCGATTAAATTCCCGATTATCACATTGATGTATATAGAAAATTCGGTAATCACTCGGTTGATAATCTTCCAAAATATACTGCATATGCCTTTTGAAAAATTGATATTGTTGTTCTCTATCACGATAAGGAACTATGAAAATCAATCGAGGAATTTTTTCTTCTAAATTTGTTTCCTCTATTTCTATTTTAATATTTTCTTCAAGTTGATCCATAAAAAATAATTATATATCTATCCAATTATTTTTTATTTTTTATACGAACAAATCATTTATTGTTTGTCTGATTGTTCTCTTGTTGTTGCACCACCTCTTATCCATCCATTTAATGCTGATTCTTCGACCGTAAAAGATGAATCTTTTACACGTGTCTCCATATTTTTATCAACTGGATAAAGAGAATAATTCATAAAAGATTGTTCCATAATGGTTGAAACGCTCTTCATACCACTAACACTATCTCCTTGTTGTAAAACCGATTCAATCGTTGGATCACAAGAACCTCTTCCTAAATAAGGAACAGTAGCAAAAGGTCGCGCAAAAAGCTGTAATTTTTCAAATGCTCTTTCTTGGTCTGGTTTCAATAAAAGAATAGATTCATAATCTACAGCAGAGCTGTTCAAACCATTTCCATTTGCAATTCCACTAAATGAAACGGTTGGTTGACTGGTAGCAAATTTTACATACGAGTCTTGTGTTGAACTTCCATAAAAATTAGATAATGAATAATCTAAATATCGATTATTTGATAAATTACGTTGTGTTTTATCGGTGGCATCATCGCTTATACGTCCCAAATTATTAAATGCATAATTATGAATCATATTTATATTATTATACTATAATATAAATATATAGAAAAATATTTATTCCTCTCCAATTGTATATCTCGATAAATTTCTTGCACACGCAAATAAATTTCCTTCTTTACAAGATACCATACTACCATAGCAAAATTCGGAAAAAGCTTCTTGATCATTAGGTATAGTTGTAGCAGGATTTGAATTAAATTGTCTTAAAGATTGTTCAAAATCTAATTCATCGCCTAAACCTTTGAATAATTTATCGGAAATATTTGGTTGTTCGGGATTTGCTTCGTTCACTAATTTTTTTGCCTCTTTTAAAATATCACGGTTGATATTATCATTATATGAAGGGGGTGCCGGTTTTTTGAATGGATTATAGTCATAATCAGTTATCAATACATTACTAAATGGATTGGATGAATTTGGGGGTTGAAACACATCTGTAGATGGTTGGATCCCATTTTGCACGATTGCTGTCATTGCCGGATTCTTATATCGTTCTAAATAATCAAACCCTTCACTTTCTTTTTCTTTTTTAAAATAAATATAATAATAAATAAAAATAGCGGATAGAGTGATAATTCCGGCAATTAATATACGTATATGTTTTAAAAACAAAAATCCAATTATTGTTATGAAGAGGATCAATCTACTAATTGCATTCAATTTTTGTTGAAAAGTCATATCATTAGAAGGATAAAACTCTAAAACATACTTTTGATTAAATAAAATGTTTGGGTTCTCACTCCAAAATGGGATTTCATTTGAATCATTCTTTTTATTTGCCATTTTTATATTGAATAGTTCATAATCTCCTTGATTATTGTTTGTTTCATCTTTATAAATCGACATTATATATATTTACTATGGAGATTTTTGAAGAGAAACCTAATCGAGAAAACATTTTTATTTGGGTTTTTGTTTTTCGATTTTTTTCGATTTTTCGGTTTTATTTGATGTTTTTTTTGATGTTTTTTTGATTATTTTGTTTCTAAATCAGGAAACCTACGGTTTCCCGAACCCTTCCCTTAATACAATTTTCTGTTAAGTTTTATTATTATTCTTTGTAATTAAATTTTAATTATAACCCTTCCCTTAATACAATTTTCTGCTAAGTTTTATCATTATTCTTTGTAATTAACTTTCAATTTAAGGGAAGGGTTCGGGAAACCGTAAGTTTCCTGAGTAGGTTCCCTACTTCCTGACTAAGACGCATTTTTTATCAATTTCAAATGTCTCGCATTTTTCAGTCTCCGGAACAATACGTATAATTGTTTTTGATTTTTCTCCATAAATCGGTTCTGTGCAACCTTTTTCCAAGTTTTTTCGTGTTTTCTGTTTATTTGTTCTACATCTCGAGCGAAAATGCTCATATCTTTCTCGAACATCATCATAGGATAAATGTGATTTTTTACATAACATTTTATTAATCAATTCGTGTAAATTATAAATATATCTTGAAAATGTTTCTCGGTTCTCCATATCTTTCATTGTTAAAGGTAATTTTTTAAAATTTTGAACTAAATTTTTTCTGCATTTTCCACAAGGTAATACATATTTCAAGGATAATATAAAATCACGATAATGTTTTTTATCTGCATCTGTAGGATTTACCGGATAATTAAAACTCATTATATGGAGAACTGTCCAAAAATTTACACCCCATATTTTTGTTAAAAATCCGTCATTACTATTATAATCCTTTTCTGTAAAAATAGACAATTTCTTTATTTTTTGGGTTTTATTTTTTCGTGTTTTGTTTGACATCTCTATCGTTTATAATATAATGATAAAAAATATTCAGTGAACCCTTTCCCTAAGATAAATATTTTTTTAAAAAAATTACTTTTACCCAACTGACACCATAAATGAAGTTAAACTTCAATTAAAGGGAAGGGTTCGGGAAACCGTAGGTTTCCTGATTTAGCAAAATTCGTATTCTATCATTCATACTTTTTATCTTAATATAGTATAAAATGGCGAATATTATTGATGTTCTTGGTAAATATTTTAGACCTTATAAACGAATCTTTTTGATTTTATTCTTACTTGTTCTTTTTATTCTTATTGGCGTTTATTGCTATAATTATTTTTATATCCCAAAAAAACAAAACGCAATATTTAGTGATGTAGCCAATGCAAATACTGCTAAAAAACCAATAGAAATATATTTCTTCTATGCAACTTGGTGCCCTCATTGTAAATCCGCTTTTCCTGAATGGAAAAAATTCGAAGAAGAATATGATGGAAAAGATGTCGGACTTTATAAAATCAAATGTATTAAAATTGATTGCACAAATGATCAAGCCAATGAAAATGAATCGGGAATGAAAGCATCAAAAATTACGCAACTGATTAATGATTTTAAAGTAGATTCTTATCCTACAATCAAAATGATGAAAGATAATACAAATATTGATTTTGATGCTAAAGTGTCAAAATATAATTTAGAACAATTTGTTCATAGTGTTACTAGTTCATAAATTCTTCCCATTTTTTTACTCCTATATTTATTAAGTTCAGACGTTCTTCTTTAGAAGAAGCGGCATTAAAAATATCTAATAAAATATTTCCAGAATTTAAAATTTTTATTTCATTTTTTATTTCGTGTGATTCATTTTTTTTTACTATTTTTTTCAACAAAATTTTTTGTATTATAAAAATCATATAATCAAATAAATTGGATTTCTCATCTATTTTATTCAATAATTTGAAATCTATACTTATTCCGAAAATATATTCATCTGATAAATATTTATCCAAACTATTTTGAATTGGATAATTATTATAAATTCCTCCGTCAATATAACATTTATCTTCTATTTGTAGGGGTGAAAATAAGATGGGCAAACAACAAGAAGCATAAACAGCATCTAACAATTTCCATTCTGGATGGGTATGATGCGAAATATCAATATATTCGGTTTCCAAATTGTTTATTTCTGTTGTATAAAAATGAAATTCTATTTTTGTTTTTTCATAATAATCTGCCATTGTTATATCTAATGGAATATCTTTTCCATTTAATAGAGGTGTAAATATATCTTGAATCGTATTAATATCATAAATACCTTTTTTATGAATTGCACTAATCAAATATACCATATCAACTTTGAAAATTTGTTGCCAAGGTCGATTGATTAAATAATCATCCAAAATTTCCCAATCGTAATTTAGTGAAATCATTACTCCAATTATAGTTCCAACGGATGTTCCATATATTGTTTCTATATTTTTCAAATCCCAAAATCCAGATTTATTACTTTCTCTCAAAGTTCCATACATAGAGAACCCGACGGGTCCTCCTCCAGATAAAACAATTGATTTTATGTTTGATATATTTATTGATTCTTCTTCTGTTATTGTTGTCATAAATAGTTGAATATATACATTTTTAACTATTTATGTCTATTTTTTGGTATGTATTTTTCGTAGAACATTTTTTATTATTCTATATTATAATACCACGTAATATGTCTTGTTTATTATTTACAAACGATGAAGAAGCTCAGAAAAAAATTAATATTGATGAATTATACGATAAAAATAAACAACGCGACTTGAAACAAGTGTCTATTTTCAATAAAATTTTGAATCGAATACATAAACGTATTACTTATACTTCTCGAAACAAAAGAAATGATAAACATATTTGGTTTACTATTCCAGAATATATTTTTGGAGAACCTTTATATGATCAGGGAGATTGTATAGCTTATATAATTTCAAAATTAGAAGATAATGGTTTTCATATTCGATATTTACACCCGAATTCTCTTTTTATTAGTTGGTTGAATTGGGTTCCTAGTTATGTTCGTAACGAATTGAAGAAAAAACGAGGT
>Ga0209085_1002353_pt1 | contig 10814 bp, 8 predicted proteins | sample C_131016_EF_Meta_FD_187310 | JGI IMG/M metagenome (GOLD analysis project Ga0209085, IMG submission 187310) | Freshwater microbial communities from Lake Croche, Canada to study carbon cycling - C_131016_EF_MetaG (SPAdes) (version 2) | ecosystem: Environmental > Aquatic > Freshwater > Lake | place...
CAGCCCTCTTCAAGCAAAAAACCGGCTTGCCTGGAGTACTGCTCGATCATTCGGTTGCCGATGAAACCATCGCAAACGCCGGAGACCACAGCGATTTTTTTGATTTTTTTGGCGACCGCCATCACCGAGGCCAAGACTTCCTTGGACGTTTCTCGGGCGCGCACCACCTCAAGCAGTTTCATCACGTTGGCAGGCGAGAAGAAATGCATTCCCACGACGTCTGCCGGGCGTTGGGTGAAAGAAGCGATGGCGTTGACGTCCAAGGTGGAGGTGTTGGTTGCCAAAATGGCACCCGGTTTTGCACACGCATCCAAGGCTTTGAAGACGTTTTCTTTGACCTTCATGTCTTCAAAAACCGCTTCGATGATCAAGTCGCAAGGCGACAAGTCCTCAAACTTCAAAGAGCTGCTCAAGTTCTTGAGCATGGCTTGAAGTTGGTCCGCCTTTAATTTGCCTTTTTTAACCCGCGCTTCGAAATTGAGATTCAGGGTTTGAAGGCCATTGTCCAAGGCCGCCTGGTGGGTGTCAACCAGCGTGACGGCAAAGCCTGCCATCAGGAAAGTCATGGCAATGCCGCCCCCCATGGTGCCCGAGCCGACAATGCCCACGTGCAGGATGCTGCGAGTGGGGGTGTTGCTGTCGAGGTCTGCAATTTTGGAGGCGTTTCTTTGCGCGCCAAAGAGATGCCTTAAGGCCCTGGACTCAGGGGTCCACATCAAATTCAGAAAAGTCTCACGCTCAAAGGCCAAGCCCTCAGACATGGGCAGCAAGGTCGCTTGCCGGATGGCATCGATGGCTTTGAGCGGTGCGGGCAAATGCTTGGCTTGTGGGCTATTTTTGACCATGTTTTTGGCGAACTGAAAGTAGGCGTCTCCTTGCGGGTGCTGTGCTTTCAAGTCGCGCACTTTGGGTAAAGGTCGAAGAGCGCTTCGATCCCGGGCCAATTCAAGGGCCTCGTCCAAAAGGGAAGCTTGGCTTTGTGCCATGTGGTCAAAAAGTTTTTGCGCTGGCACCATGTTGAGCCGCTCACTCATGATGGCCTCACCACTCACGATCATGTTCAGCGCCGCCTCAACCCCCAAAACCCTTGGCAGGCGTTGGGTGCCCCCGGCCCCAGGAATCAAACCCAACTTCACCTCAGGCAAAGCGACTTGGCAGCTTGGTGCGGCGATGCGGTAGTGGCAAGCCAGTGACAACTCAAGCCCACCACCCATGACCACAGAATGAAGGGCGGCCACGATAGGCTTGTCTGCGTTTTCAAAAGCGGTGATCAAGGTGCCCAGGTTCGGCTCTTCAAGCGCTTTAGGCGTACCGAACTCTTTGATATCGGCACCACCGCAAAAGGCCTTGCCCGCACCGTGCAGCACCACGGCTTTGATGCTTGCGTCGGCCAAGGCTTGCTCAAGATGCAGCAAGCACTGCTTGCGGGTTGACCAATTCAACCCATTGACGGGTGGGTTGTCTAGGGTGATGACGGCGACATCGGTGTGAACTTGGTAGGTGGTGGTCATAGAGAAATTAAGCTGTTAAAAAAAGGCCTGATGGATGGACCTTCTCGGGGACCTTGAGAGTCAGGGGGCTTTTCTTTTCAACAAGTCCTCTCTGAGTTTGTTTTTGAGAATTTTACCCGTTGCACCGATAGGAATGGCATCGACAAAGATCACATCATCAGGGATTTGCCACTTGGCGGTTTTGCCCACATAAAAAGCGAGCAACTCCTCCTTGCTCAAGGCAAGCCCAGGTTTGACAACGACCACCACAACCGGGCGCTCATCCCATTTGGGGTCGGCCATGGCGATACAAGCGGCCATGGCCACGTTCGGATGCGAGACGGCAATGTTTTCGATGTCAATGCTGCTGATCCACTCGCCACCAGATTTGATCACGTCCTTGGTGCGGTCCACCACCTGCATGTAGCCGTCCTCATCCATGGTGGCCACGTCCCCAGTCGGGAACCATCCGTCGATCAGTGGCGACTGGGCTTGTTTGAAATACTTGTTGATCACCCAAGACCCTTTGGCATACAAGTCGCCATAGGACTGGCCGTCGTGCACTTGGTGTTGACCTTGGTCGTTCAAAATTTTAAGGTCCACACCAAAGAAGGATCGCCCTTGCTTCAAGCGAATTTTCATCTGTTGATCCAGGGGCAAGGACATGTGTTTGTTTTTAAGAGAACACAAGGTGCCCAAAGGACTGAGTTCGGTCATGCCCCATGCATGCAAGACCTCCACGCCATAGTCTTCCTTGAAGGCATGAATCATGGAGGGCGGGCAAGCCGACCCGCCAATGACCGTTCGCTTCAAGCTAGAGAAGCGAAGACCCAAAGGTTTCATGTGCGATAAAAGCATTTGCCAAACCGTGGGCACGCCGGCGGCAAACGTGACCTTCTCTTGTTCAATCAGTTCATACACCGATTTGCCGTCCAAGGCGGGTCCTGGGAAAACCAATTTTGCACCCACCATGGCGCAGCTGTACGGTAAGCCCCAGGCGTTGACGTGAAACATGGGCACCACGGGCAAAACGCTGTCGGTGGCCGACATGTTCATCACGTCTGGCAAAGCCGCGCCAAAGGCATGAAGCAAGGTTGAGCGGTGGCTGTAGAGCGTGCCCTTGGGGTGCCCAGTGGTGCCTGAGGTGTAGCACAAACTTGAGGCGGTGTTTTCATCAAATTGGGGCCAGTCAAAGGCACTGTCCTCTTGGCCGATCCAGTCCTCATAGGACTGCAGTCCAGGAACGCCTGAGTCCTTTGGGAGTTGATCGCTGTCGCACAAGGCGATCCAGTGCTTGACGGTGGGTGTTTTTGCATGAAGGGCTTGAACCAGAGGCAAAAAAGTCATGTCAAAACACAGCACCTCATCCTCAGCATGGTTGACGATCCAAGCGAGTTGATCGGGGTGAAGTCTGGGGTTGATGGTGTGCAGCACACGTGCTGTCCCGCTCACCCCGAAATACAACTCCAAGTGTCGGTAGCCATTCCAAGCGATGGTTGCCACACGCGTGCCCACCGCCAAGTCCATGCGCTTCAAAGCGTTGGCGATTTGTTGGGACCTCTTGCCCACATGAGCCCAAGTGGAGCGATGGATGTCGCCTTCGACCCGTCGACTGATGATTTCCGTGTCCGCGTGGTTGTTTTGCGCATACTCGATCAAACCTGAGATGAGCAACTCATGCTGCTGCATTAATCCATACATAGTTCATCCTCAATTTCAAGTTAAAGCTTGAGAACTCCAAGAAGAGATGTCTGTCCTTGAGCCCCTTTTAAAGCTAATTTAGCTGATTCTTTAGATCGGGTACAGCTAAAATGTACAAGGTAAACCCTAGAGGCGCCCAAGGGTACTCAGGTTTTGAGAAAATAACTTTTTGCCTGCGCCTTGAATCCCTCATACAGCTTTGAGGAGCCATCGCGCCCTGCGAGCTTTGATGGCTCCCAGCGCCTAGTTCATCAACCCCACCCAAGCCCCAAGCACACTCAGATGACTTCGCAATCCCCTCAACGGCTCAGTCAGCTCACATGGAACAACCGTTTTGCTCAACTGGGCGAGACGTTTTCAAGCCGCTTGAGTGGCACTGAGCTACCGAATCCGCAGTGGCTCTCCCATTCACGTCTTTTGGCCCAAGAGATGGGCTTGACGCCCGATTGGATGCAAGAAAAAGGGGTGTTGGAGGCACTGAGCGGCAACGCCATTCTGGAAGGCTCCGAGCCACTGGCCAGTGTCTACAGTGGACACCAATTTGGGGTGTGGGCAGGCCAGCTTGGAGACGGGCGAGCGCTTTATTTGGGAGAGGTCGCTACCCCTCTTGGGCCCATGGAGATCCAGCTCAAAGGGGCAGGTCCAACCCCCTACTCAAGACGCGCCGATGGTCGAGCCGTTCTCAGAAGCACGGTGCGTGAATTTTTGTGCAGCGAGGCCATGGCCGGCCTTGGCATTGCGACCACCCGTGCGCTTTGCATGGTGAGTTCACCCTTGCCGGTGTACAGAGAGGAGAGAGAAACCGCGGCCGTGGTGACCCGCGTGGCGCCTAGTTTTATTCGCTTTGGCCACTTCGAGCATTTTGCGGCCCTTCAAAACACAGATGCACTGCTGACCCTGACCGAGTTTGTCCTTGAGCTCAGTCGAGAAGATTTGCAACATCACTTGGGCTTGCCCGATTTGGCAGACCTCTCTTTGGAGGAGCGGTGTTTGGCGTTTTTGGAGCTCACGGCCATCAAATACGCCAAACTCATGTCGCAATGGCAAGGTGTGGGCTTTTGTCATGGGGTCATGAACACCGACAACATGAGCATTTTGGGCTTGACCATGGACTACGGGCCGTTTCAGTTCATGGACAGCTTTGATCCCCAACACATCTGCAACCATTCTGACCACCAAGGCCGTTACCGCTATGGCCAACAGCCGCAAATTGCCTATTGGAATCTTTTTTGTTTGGGCCAAGCCTTTGCTGGTTTGATCAAGGACACCGACGCCATTGTCAAAGCCTTGTCGACCTACAAGACGCATTTGCCCATGGAGATGCAAAGGGTCTATGCTAACAAGTTGGGGCTCTTGCAAGAGCAGCCAGATCTTGAAGGCGTGAGGTTAGAGGATGCGATGCTCAAAGGGGTTTTGCAAGTCATGGCTGAACAGAGGGTGGACTACAGCATCTTTTGGCGCAAACTCTCCACGGCCGTCCTCAATGCCCAAAAGCTGGAACAAAATGCGTTCAACCCGGTGAAAGAACTTTTTTTAGAGCCCCAAATGTTCACCGCGTGGTTGGACACCTATTGGGATCGACTAAAATCCGAGGATCTGGCCTTGTCGGCTCAATGCATGTTGGCGCACAACCCCAAGTTTGTTTTAAGAAATCATTTGTGCGAAACCGCCATTCAAGCGGCCAAGGTGGGAGACCCTTCAGAAATTGACCGTTTGATGGATCTTTTGTCCAGCCCTTTTGAAGAACATCCTGGCTTTGAGGCCTACGCCGATCATCCGCCCCATTGGGCCCAATCTATAGCAGTATCTTGTTCATCATGAAAATTAAAAAAACCGATCTCGAATGGAAAGAAATTTTGGCCACCAAGGGGGCTGAGGCCGTGGCCTTTGAAGTCACTCGCCATGCGGCCACAGAAAGACCCTACAGCGGTCGCTATGAAAAAGAGTGGTCCGCAGGGCAGTACCTTTGCGTGTGCTGTAGCGCCCTATTGTTTGACGCGTCCACCAAATTCGATGCCGGTTGTGGCTGGCCCTCTTTTTACCGGCCTGAACAACAAGGGGCCATTGAAGAGCGCGTGGACGTGAGCCTTGGCATGAGACGGGTGGAGACCGTTTGCGCTCAATGCGACGCGCACTTGGGCCATGTGTTTGAAGACGGCCCCAAGCCCACGGGTCTGCGCTACTGCATGAACTCGGCGTCCTTGCAGTTCAAGAAAAAGGAAGACTGAGTCATGAAGGCTTTTTTAGATTTTTTCCCGGTGGTCTTGTTCTTTATCGTCTTTAAATTGAGCGATGTCTACACCGCCACCGCAGTTGCGATCGTGGCCACGGTAGCGCAAATTGCTTGGCTCAAATACAAGGTCGGCAAGGTCGAGACCATGCAATGGGTGAGCCTTGGGGTCATCGTGATCTTTGGAGGCGCGACCCTCATCTCTCACGACGAGACGTTCATCAAATTCAAACCGAGCGTCTTGTACATCGTCATGGCTTTGGCCCTGATCGTTGGCGAGTACGGCTTTGGGAAAAACTTTATCAAGCAACTGATGTCCTCCCAAATGCAAGTGCCAGACCCTGTTTGGCGTGTCTTGGTCAACGCCTGGGGGCTGTTTTTTCTTGGCATGTCCGCCCTGAACCTTTGGGTGGCCTACAATTTTGACACCGACACTTGGGTGAACTTTAAAATGTTTGGCGGTATGGGACTGATGTTTGTCTTTGTCTTGGGTCAAGCGATTTTTTTGGCCAAGTACATGAAGCAAGACGATCCGTTGGAGTTGCAAGATGGGCCTGCCACTGCAAGCCTTGACGCCAGCGACAAGCCCCAAGGACCTCAAAACCCTCATCGCCTGTGAGTCATGCCTCTCACCCGTTCACTGTGACCAAAGCATGACAAACCTGTGTTCCCCCTTGTCTATTCAAATCAGGCACCCCATCCATCATGCATGAGCCCATCACCGCGCAAGCGATACAAATGCGTTTAGAGACGCGTTTGAACTCCAAGAACTTAAGGGTCGTGGATGAGAGCGCTGAGCATGCGGGCCATGTCGGCGCCAACGACAGTTTGAGTGGCACGCATTTCAGGGTGAAAATTGCCGCGAACGTTTTTTTGACACAAAATCGGGTTCAGCGTCACCGAATTGTGTATGATGCAGTGCAAGATTTTATGGAAATGGGCCTTCATGCCTTGGCCATCGAAATTTTGCAGGACTGGCCAAATGCTTGAAAAAGCCCCGTGGCTTTTGACTTTTACCAAGAACCGTTGACGATCCCATAGAACCTATCCTTTCAAGAGAATGACATGAAAAACCATCTGCAAATCGCTTTGATGCTCACTTTGGGCGCCCTCACCTCCAGTTTTGCGCAAAATGTGGCCATCGTGAACGGCAAAGCTGTGCCCAAATCCAGGGTCGAGGCCTTGGCTCAACAAGTTGCGCGCTCCGGTCGCCCTGTAACGCCTGAGGTGGAAAGCCAAATCAAGGACGAAGTCATTGCCAGAGAAGTCTTCATGCAAGAAGCGCAAAAGAAAGGGCTTGATGCGACCGATGATTACCGTGCTCAATTGGAATTGGCTCGTCAAAGCATTTTGATCCGTGAGTTGTTCTCCGAGTTTCAAAAGAACAACCCCGTGACCGAGGCCGACATCAAGGCAGAGTTTGATAAGTTTGTCTCCGCCAACACCGGCAAAGAGTACCGTGCGCGGCACATTTTGGTAGAGAAAGAAGACCAAGCCAAGGCCATCATCGCCAGCATCAAAAAGGGCCAGAAGTTTGAAGAGATCGCTAAAAAACAATCCAAGGATCCTGGATCAGGCGCCAACGGTGGCGACTTGGATTGGGCCTCTCCTGGTAACTTTGTGAAAGAATTCTCCGAAGTCATGATGACTCTAAAAAAGGGCCAAATGACCGATGTGCCTGTCAAAACCCAATTTGGCTTTCACATCATCCGTTTGGACGACTCGCGTGAGTCCCAGTTGCCCAAGTTTGATGATGTCAAACCCCAAATTGCCCAACAGTTGACGCAAACCAAAATGAACAATTACCAACAAGACTTGAGAAGCAAAGCCAAAGTGGAATAAATCTTGATCTGAACAACAAAAAACCTCGCAAGTTTTCTCAAATTTGCGAGGTTTTTTTCTGCTCTGCTGATGGAGAGACGATCAAGCCGTAGGCTTTGTTACAAAAACCGATGATGTTTTGATGGGCATCAAAAAGATCTTGAGACGCCTTCATCATTTCTGAAAAAAATTCTTTGAGTTGATTTGAATCGTTGTTGTAGCTATGGTTCACAGCATTTCTGATTTCCCTGATCAATTTCCAGCGTTCAGAAGAAACAATGACCTCTAATTTCTCCATGTAAGCCAACACGGAACCAAAACGGGTGGTATCGACTTCTTCTTCTATGGCAATGGCTCGCATCGTTTTACTTAAATGCTCTTGAAACTCACTAAAACGAACCCTCAATGCAGCCAAAACTTCATGTTGCTCGTTGCTCAATGTGTCCCAATTTTCAATGGGCATGAACATTCTAGAGCGGCCTAAAGAGTAAGCCAAATAATGATTCATTTTTTCTAAATTTTCAAGTTGCTTTGCGATCAAGCGCAGATGTTCAGTCATAAAAGTAGGCCGGTTTGTTGAGCAATTTTATGAATAGGTAGAGGATTAGACGCATCATTGACCAACAAATCTACTTTCAAGTCCAAGTGATCCTCCATGTCCATCTTGCATTGAAGAACAGGTAGCCATGGGGTCAAGGCCAAAGTCTCTATGTACAGGTCAACGTCTCCACCTTTAGCAAGATCATTGGCCCGCGAGCCAAAGAGCCAAACTTTAACGTCTTGACCGAAGCAGTTTTTTGCCGATTGAAGGATGAATTTTTTCTGATTCTCAGTGATTCTCATACTGAGTTCCTCTTAAAAGTACTCAACTTGACGGTTCATCTAGTGAACAAGAAACTTGACTTATGAAAATCTTAACAAGATTTGCTAAAAAAGCAAAGCTTCTTCTGCCTTCAGAAAACCGTTCTTTTGGCTTCAGAGCATCAATTCACAAAACGTCTTGCATTTCTCCAGATTTCAAACCAAGGGGTGTGCTCAAGCGAAGAACGATCTGTTGCTTGCCTCACGGGACTCCAACTCAATTGCAAATCTCTAAAGACCCGCTCCGGATGGGGCATCATGGCCGTGAACCTTCCATCCGAAGAGGTGACCGCGGTCAGTCCTTGTTCGCTGCCATTGGGGTTGGCTGGGTAAGTGTCAGTGGCCTGTCCTTGGGCGTTGACGAAACGCATGACGCGTTCAACTTTTGCGCCGTTGCCTTGAACTTTGAAGTTGGCATACCCTTCCCCATGGGCCACAGCAATGGGGTAACGCAGCCCCTCTAGGCCCTCAAAAAGGATGCTCTTGGAAGGCAAGACTTCTACCATCGATAGGCGGGCTTCAAAGCGCTCGCTTTTATTTTGTGTGAACCTTGGCCAATGTTGTGCACCAGGAATCAAGTGTGCAATCTCTGCAAACATCTGGCAGCCGTTGCAAACCCCCAATCCAAAGGTGTCTTGTCGTTCAAAGAAGGCCTCAAATTGTTCGAGCAAGGAAGCATTGAAGCTGATGCTTCTCGCCCAGCCGATGCCAGCTCCCAAGGTATCTCCATAACTAAATCCTCCACAAGCCACCAAACCACTGAAATGCGCGAGAGATGTTCTTTGTGATTGCAGGTCACTCATGTGAACGTCATAGGTATCGAACCCTGCCGCATCAAAGGCATACGCCATCTCAATGTGAGAGTTCACCCCTTGCTCGCGCAAGATGGCCATCTTGGGTCGCGTGAGCATGAGAGACGCAGCAAGGGGTGCTTTGATCTGCCGCTCAAGTGCCTCAGGCACGTGCGCATGAAGGGGCGCTTCATGGACGCGTCCCAAGGCCTCGTGCTCTTGATGGGCGGCATCCGGGTGGTCTCTGAGTTGGGTGATTTTCCAACTGAGAGAGTCCCAGACCAGCAACAAGTCGCTCGTTGGAGCCTTGAAGATCTCTTTCGTGTCTCTCCAGATGCTGATCGTGGGGTTCTCTTCGTGGCGAACTTTGCCAAGAAAGTGACTGTGCTTGGACAAGCCATGGGATCTAAGGGTTTGCATGACCTCGTTTCTGTCTTGCGTCTTGACTTGGATCACGACCCCCAACTCTTCGTTGAACAAGGCTTTGAGGGTCAATTCATCTCGCCGCACACTGACCTGAGAGGCCCAATTTTTAGAGTCGCCATGGTCGGCAAAGGAGTTCTGTATGCCGTCGCCCTCGGTGACCAAGATGTCCACGTTCAAGCTGATGCCAAGCCCTGAGGCAAAAGCCATTTCGCAAACGGTGGTGAGCACCCCACCGTCGCTCACATCGTGGTAGCTCAATATTTTTGACGCGCCTCTGAGCGCATTGATGGCGTCCACCAGCGCGACCAAATCTTTGGGATCCTCAAGGTCTGGCGTGTCATGGACATTTTGGTCCATGACCTGCGACAAAATGCTCCCGCCCATGCGTTGAAGTCCTCGGCCCAAATCGATCAAAATCAAGGTGGTGTCTTCAGGGCTTGCTTGGAGTTCGGGCGTGAAATTGCCTCGCACATCTTCGAGCGCGCAAAAGGCACTCACGATCAAACTCACGGGTGAGGTGACACTCACCTGTTCTTGCGTTTTGGGGTCCAACCACTGCGTTCTCATGGACAAAGAGTCCTTGCCCACAGGAATGGACACGCCAAGAGCTGGGCACAGTTCGAGCCCAACCGCTTTGACGGTATCGAACAGGGCCGCATCCTCTCCCTCTTGACCACAAGCGGCCATCCAATTGGCAGAGAGTTTCACGCGTTTGAGTTCAATTGGGGCAGCCAACAAGTTGGTGATGGCCTCTGCAATGGCCATGCGCCCAGAGGCCTCAGGGTTGATGCTGGCCAGTGGCGTTCTCTCGCCCATGCTCATGACTTCCCCAGAAACTCCGACAAAGTCACTGAGCGTGATGGCACAGTCTGCGACAGGTATTTGTCGCGAGCCCACCATTTGGTCTCGGTGTGTGAGGCCACAGACCGTGCGGTCTCCTAGGGTGATCAAAAAACGCTTGGAGGCAACACTGGGGTGGGCAAGCACTTGAATGACGGCATTCTGAAGGTTGAGATTGCCCATGTCAAAACTTTGGCCCTGGCGCTTTTTGCGCACAACATCTCGGTGCATCTTGGGAGGCTTGCCCAGCAAGACCTCCATGGGCATGTTCACACAGTGTTCGTTCATGGGGTCCTTCAAGACCAAATCACGCTCGTGGGTAGCGTGTCCAATCACCGCAAAAGGACAACGTTCGCGCTCACAAATTTCGCGAAACATCTCCAGTTTGAGCGGGTCCACCGCCATCACATAGCGCTCTTGGCTCTCGTTGGACCATATCTCCTTGGCCGACATGCCTTGAGCTTGGAGCTGAATTTGGTCGAGATCAAAAATAGCTCCTTTGCCCGCATCGTTCACCAATTCTGGAAATGCATTGGAGAGCCCACCCGCGCCCACGTCGTGAATCGCCAAAATGGGTGACTCCACCCCCAACAGGGAGCATTGGTTGATCACCTCTTGGGCTCTTCTTTGAATCTCGGGGTTACCACGCTGCAC
>Ga0209085_1002359_pt1 | contig 10805 bp, 13 predicted proteins | sample C_131016_EF_Meta_FD_187310 | JGI IMG/M metagenome (GOLD analysis project Ga0209085, IMG submission 187310) | Freshwater microbial communities from Lake Croche, Canada to study carbon cycling - C_131016_EF_MetaG (SPAdes) (version 2) | ecosystem: Environmental > Aquatic > Freshwater > Lake...
ATATATTGAATCTAGAAATACATTCTGAGGATACTGATTTAGCGACATTTTACACAGGATTTTTACCTTATGATGAAAATACAATTTTTACTTTTTTCGATTTTACTCCTTTTTCAAATAAAATAGAGAAAAAATGGTTTGGAACAATGGATGATATTGTTGTTCATAAAAGTATTAATCGAATACCAATCGAACCAGTTATTACGGATTTCTTTGTAGAGAACCTCTTTTTTATGACATAGAACTATATGTTCCTTTATAAAATTGAAATACAATTTTATTGTATAGAATTATACTATCATTATTCAATCTCAACAATCTTCAAAATCTATCTCACGAAAATGTCAAATACTTATATCTACAAGGGTCGTGTATATGCCGATTCATTTGCTCTTTCTTGGGCAATGAATAACAAACCAGGAACTGGTTATGAATGTAATAATTGTATACAGTTCTGTTCTCAATACGGTGTATTGACTGGATATTGCGCTAACTGTCAGGAGTACGAGTATGAAAATTTGCGTGGAATAACTGAAGATAAAGATTTAGAACAACATATGAATGAATCCAATACAAAACCAGAATTTGGAGACAAAGATATTTTCGAATGGTTTCGGAACCTTGATCCATATCATTTTGAGATCCTCGTGGATGTGCGACATATTTTCACCGATACGTGGCAAGAGGAATTACCTCCTCATTTTGCCGACAAATTAGAAATCGTGGAATCAATCATGGATTGGTTTGAGATTCATTACTGGAAACAAAAAAATCATTTTGGTGAAAGTTTGGTGACAGAAACAGGCGATTATGATGTTCCCGAACTTCTAACGCTTGAAGATTTGTCTACTGATATTCCAATGTATCAATCGAGGTTGAATAGTCTTGCTTGTTAGCTAGTATTAATATATACAACACATAAATATAATTCTTGTTTTGCTTTAATTTTTAACCAATTGTAATGTATAATCAAATCTTTTTTTATTGTAGAGAACCTACGGTTTATGATAAACACCTACTGAAATATCATCATAAATTTCTAGTTTTTCATCATAATATATTATGCCTTTGTAAATATATTTCCATTGTTGTTTCCATCGTTTTTCCGCTTCTTTTGCAACATCTTCAGATGTTGTATTCGGCGATAAAAACATCGCCAAATCTTCTTCAAAATTATGATTCATCATATCCCAAACCCCATCAGATGCGACAATCATATCCACCTTATCTTCCGGTGAAAAGTAAATTTTACGTCGATCTGGACGAATTCCAGTAATACCTCGATGACCAATGGATTGCGTCAATGATAAACAAACATTATTACCATATTTATCGTAAAATGTAGTGACAATTGGATCTGGTTCTTGTGTAATTGAAGTTGGTGATAGAACCAATATATCCGGGACTTTTTTATTTCTGTATATAATTGTTTCATCCAGTCTTTTCTTTTCTTCCGGATTATGATAATTATGTTCCGGAGATACATATACTATATTATTATTGATTGCCATAATTGCTTTTGAATCGCCCGTTGTTTCAATATCAATATGGTCGTCGAAAATTTTGATAATTGAACAAGTTGCACCTGCTTGAATAGGTAGAAATATCCAATTCAATTGGCGCTGAATTTCTTGGGTTGGTTCTTGTGAATATTTCAATATATTTTCAAGTGGGAGATTTTGTAATGTTCGTAAAAATGTTTTAGAAACATCATCTCCGTGACCATCAAATAGCGCTATTACAATATATTCTTTGCGCAAGTAAGGACAAACGCCTTTGTATTCAATAATATAATCTTCGCCTTTATATAGTTGCTTTACACTGATGCTGTGATTCGGTTTTATTGATGACATTGTATGAATTTTTGATTATATAATAATATGTGTAAAATTCATATCAATTTTACACCAATAAAACAATAATACGAATATGTAAAAATCGATAAAAACATAAAATTGATTTACCTTTTTATGTTTTTAAATTGAATTATCAATATTCAAAATCATATTTTAACAAAATGAGTTCGAATGCTTCTTCTCCCGAATTACCAAGGTGTATGCCAGTTCCATTGAAAAGACAAGAAACACAGACGTGGACCGCACCAGATGGAAGATGGGTTCATCCATTTGACCCGCCACCATCCGGATATGAATCACCACCGCCAACGCCATCAGATAATAAAACACAAACAAATTCTATTTTGAATTTTATGGATAATTTATCTTTCAATCTTTTGTTTTCACAAAAGACGAAACAATCATTGTCTCCTGATCTTGAATCATCTATTATGGATGACAAATGGATGTCTACAAACCCGAATGATGAGAGTTCAATTGAAGTAAAATCACCTATGTTTATTGAAACACCGATGAAACAACCTGTCATTGAGAATACTGATTTTACCATTCCAACTCCTGCTCATATTCGTCTTGAAATGTCCCGTGATTTTTGTAATAATATTTGAATTTCCTGTAGTATTTTATTGTAAATTATAATCAACTCTTTTTTTATGTAAAATTGAAATAATTGTATTGTTTTCCTTTCTATATACAAATTGAAAAATGGAATTATTTGGTAAAATGGGATATAGAATCAATAAAGAAATATTATTTTTGGTTTCAAAATTTAAGACAGTCAATGTAGAATATGATTTTGAAAAAATGAATCATATTCATATTACCATACATAGAAAAAATAAAATTCAATCAATGATAATTGAATTTTATATTACAGATGGGTATCCTTTTACACCACCGATAGTTCATATAAATAAAAAGCCATATAATGATTTTGTAAAATGTAAAAGTAGTCGACTTATGCATATGGTTTATTGTAAAGAAGGTTTTTGTCCCTGTTGTCATTCTATCGTATTGAAAAAGGATCAATGGCTTCCAATTTATTTTTTGGAAAAAATAATAGATGAAATAGACAAAATATCTGCTATCAAACACAAAATGAAATATTATTTGGCATTAAAAAATATTTCCGAAAAAATCAATCTTCCTGTAGATTTAGAAACCCATATTATTGAATATTTGTTAGCATAAATGCAGTCATATAATGACAATAGTTTGACACATTTGACAGCACAATGAGAAAAATAGGCGCGCCAAGTTTTTCCTAAATATTCTTTGAAAGAAAAATGGATTTTGGAAAGTTTGTAGGAATTTTTTTGGTTCTCCTATTTTTCCTAAATATTCTTTGAAAGAAAAAGGGATTTTGGAAAGTTTACAGGAATTTTTTTTCTGTTTTCATTTTTTCCTAAATATTCTTTGAAAGAAAAATGGATTTCGGAAAGTTTGTAGGAATTTTTTTGGTTCTCCTATTTTTTCCTAAATATTAGTTGAAAGAAAAATGGATTTTGGAAAGTTTGTAGGAATTTTTTTTCTGTTTTTGATTTTGAAAAATACGCGAGAAATAGACGGCCGATTTTATTTTTGTTCAGTTTGTAAAAAATAATAATATGAATATTTATGAAACCATTTATGCAGACATAAAAAAAGGTTTTTTATTAATTTTACATATAAAATATCAAAAGTATAGACAAGACAAGACAAAACAATATAATAGACTAAAATTTAATAACAAGTAGCATATTCAGCATATCCGGTGTAAATTTCCTTTTCTAATTCAGTATATTCATTTGCTACTAGTTCGCCATCTTCTGCATCAAATGCCGATGGCCTAATAATACAATTTTTCACAGAGGGTAAATCCCAGTAATAGAAAGGGATAACTGAGAAAGGAATAACTGGTGGCGGCTTCATTAGTTCTTGGCACATAGAACGAATATCATCATTCTTTTTGTTTACACAGCGTTCCTCTACAGGAACATAGGATTTGATTTCCCAGAATTCTGGCTCATCATAAATGATCTTGGTTGATCCCTTCTCTTCTAATCGGCGCCGAATCGCTTCTGCGCAAGAAGTATCATAGAGGTTTACTTCAACAAAAGCAAACCAATAGGGTCCCTTCTTGCTCTTCTTACGATACATATCAATCTCAGAAATATCACCAATCAATAATTTTTGAAAGGTGCGCTTGATTGTATCCTTGGATACATCATTCGCGATTCTGGGGATGAAGAATTTGATTACGGACATTTTGATTTTGATTATTGCTTGTTATTTGAAAGATATTATTGAATTATTTTATAAAAATGTATTTCAATTTTATAAAGTAGAGAATCAATAAAAACAAATACTTTAAAAACAAGTATAAAAACAAAAAAAAATATATATAATATTTCATAATGACGAAAAAATCAAACAAAAAACCAGTAAAAAAGCCATTTATTGATATTCCCGAAAATTTCAAGACCATTCTCTGTGATTTTACCAACGATTTATCCAATACTTTCCCCGAATACAAGGAACAATTGGCAAAATATTCTACAATAGAATCTATTACCACAGAAACACGTGCCCTATTTGAATATTTTCTCATTGTTTTTCCGGAACGTTTTTTCGATATTCTTTATCAAAATGAAGAAATTTTCAAACCAGAAAGCACAATAAATACTTGTTTCTTACCCAATATTGATTTCAAGATTTTCTATAATTGCCAAGATATCACCGAAACAACGAAAAAGGCTATCTGGAAATATTTACAGCTTATTTTATTTACTATTATGAATTCAGTAAAAGATAAATCGAAATTCGGCGAAACAATGAATTTATTTGAAGGTATTGACGAAGGCGAATTACAGGAAAAATTAGGCGAAACAATGAAAGATATTACCGATTTTTTTGGTAATCTTTCACAAGAAAAAGGAGAAGGTAAAAAAGACGGATCTCCAGAATTCGATGCCGAGAAATTAAAAGAACAGTTTAGTAATATGTTTGGTGAAGGTTCTCCACCTGATATGGAAAAAATCCACGAACAATTCAAAACAATGTTTGGTGAAAAGGCGCCTGATATAAATAATCTGAAAGAAGAATTCAAAACAATGTTTGATGAAGAAGGACAAGCTCCGGATATGGAAAAAATACACGGAATATTTGAGAATTTATTTAGTAAAATGAATATTCCTCAAGAAGAGAACCCCGATGAAGAAAAGGACGATTCGCCAAAAACGCCTTTTGGAGAAAAAATGCCTTTTGGAGAAAAAACGCCTTTTGGAGGAAAAATGCCGGATGCAAATAATATCCACGATCATTTGAAAAATTTATTTGACGGAAAAATAGGAAGATTAGCCAAAGAATTAGCAGAAGAAATATCCGGCGATTTGAATGATATGTTCAAAAAAGAAGGGGTTGAAATAAAAACAACCCAAGATGTTCTCAAACATATTATGAAGAATCCTAAAAAAATTATGGAATTAGTTAAAACTATTGGTACAAAATTAAACTCAAAAATGCAGAGTGGAGAAATATCGCAAGAAGAAATGATGCGTGAAGCCTCAGAACTCATTGCTCAAATGAAAAATATGGGTGGAGGAGCAGGAGGTGGAGATCAATTTAGTGATATTCTCAAGAATCTAACAAAAAATATGGGTGGAATGGGAAAAAATGCGAAAATTGATATGAATGCACTCAATCGTTTAGAAAAACAAATGTCGATGAAAGATAAATTACGTAAAAATCTGGAATTAAAAAAGCAACAACAACAATTCAAAATCGATCCCAATGTGAAAATAGAGTCCACACAAACTCCAAACAATTATGTATTCAAAGTAGGAGACGATAAACAGGAAAAATCGATCAAACCTCAAACCCAAAAAGAAAGTCAGGAAGATATTGACGAAATAATGAAGAAATTTGATTTGAAAAATGAAGTCGTCGAATCAAAGGAAATCCCACTACAAACAACAAATAAAAAGAAAAAGACCAAAGCTAAAAAATAGATTCTTTTTTATTAGAAAAATAAAAGAATATTATTATATATATGAAGTTCCAATTTAATATTTTAAAATACGTAAATGCACCGGTATTTTTTATTAGTTTGTTTTTCGGTTTAATAGCAGTATATTTTACTACAAATGAAAATCGTATTATGTTCGTTTATCCTACTCCAGAAAATATAGATTCAATACAGTATAAAGATAAAACAGGTAATTGCTTTGAAATGAAACAGAAGGAAGTGGCTTGCCCAAAAAATGAAAAAGAAATATCAAAGATACCGGCTCAAGCGTAGGGAACCTACGGTAAGATGGCCTTCGGCCATCGACTATCGGCATTCAGAGGCATTACGAATCTCCATAAAAGTTGTCTTTCATATACCTCTTTTTAGTGGAGTCAGTAAGTAAGGGAGGGGGTCTCTGGAGTCGCGAAGCGCATCTAAAGGCCAACGGTAGGTTCCCTACCATACAAAAATTCTATAATATTTTTATAATTTATAATACTATAGAATGAATTTCAAACGATTATTGAACACAGATTTAGGTCGAATTATAATTTCTATTTTATTGGGATTAGGTCTAGCAACTGTATTTAAAAAAGTATGTAATGATAAAAGTTGTATGACATTCAATGGACCTGTTATTACTCAATTAGAAGGCAAAATTTACAAACACGATAATAAATGTTATAGTTATACTTCCAATCCGGTTACGTGTAATGCTTCCAAACGAATTTTAGACATATCCTCTGTATTACCAGAATTACAAAATCCAGAACCAAAAGGTATTTTTGGATAAAACCAGACTTTTTTTTAGGTTCTCAATAGTATTCGTAAAAATACAATATCTTTAGAACAAATATATTGTATAGTTTTTCAAATGTCTGAAAGTATTGCTACTACAAGAATAGCCGATTTACCTGAAAACATTACTGTTCAAATGGATACCGGTTTTGGAAGTCAAGATGCCACTGGGTATAAACCTATGAATGTTCATCCAAATCCATATGGTAATTCAATACATCCACAAGCACCACCACCCCTTCCTATTGCAAAAGAACCTACAAAATCGCAGAAAATTATTCCTGAAGCACCACAATTTCAATTGCCTTCGCGTGATATTCCTATGGATACTTCCTCTTATGCATATGATGAAAATATACAACCAAATTATGTTCCCAAACCAAAACTCACTGTTGATTTCGTAAAAGATTATGAGAATACTACAGGAAAAGATATACGAGAACATAATTCGAAAAAATATAGAAAACGTATGATTGATGATTTGTTTGAAGAATTTCAGATTCCTCTATTGATTGCTATTTTATATTTACTATTTCAATTACCCATTATAAATACAATGATTTATAAAAGGTTCTCCTTTTTAGGAATATTCAGCGCCGATGGAAATCCAAACTTATATGGATTTCTTTTAAAGAGTTTGTTATTTGGTGCAGCATTTTATTTTATTATAAAAACAACTCATTTTATTAGTGAACTATAGAGAACCTACATAATTTCTCGTAATATATATATAATGAAAAAAATTGAAATTCGAACTATTGATGAAACCCCATTGATTGAAAATTTAGAAATTGATTTAGAATATTCTATCAAAGACTTGAAAAAAATAATCAAAGAAGAACAAATGAAAAGAGGCGAAAAAGAACACGAATATATGATATTTTATAAAAATTGTCCAAAAAATGATGCTGGATTCAGCGAATGTGAAGATAAATTGAAATTGAAAGAAATATTGAATCCAAATGAAAAAGTAAAAGATAAAGTCTATTATGTTTGGAGATTAAGAGCAGCGACTCCAAAACGTTCTTCTATAAGAAGATATTCTTTAAGAAGAGGTGGAAAAGGAAAGAAACAAAGAAAAACAAAAAAGGCTAAACGCGCCTAAAAATGAAAAATAGTGGACAACTTATGTGTTTTGTTTTTTCTTTTGTTTTTCTTTTTAGAAATAGTTTTTGTTTTTTTAGGAGAAAGAGGAGAACCTTGTTGTAAAGGTTCTCCTTTTTTGCTATCTTTTGATAATATATCTTTTGGTGAATATTTCAAGAACCACATTTCATATTCAGGGGTTCCGCGCTTTAATTCTTTGAATTTCTTCGCTTTTTCGGCACGAATATCTTCCATAGTAGGCTGTTCCCCATAGCATTTAATACTAAATCGTTTAAGAAGACCTTTTTGTTCCAATCTATTTTTCTCTTCCACTTCAAATAAGAATTTTGCCATACATAAAATTCGTTCTTTGAAATAAGAGTATTCGTCCGCATAAATAAAAGCCAAATAAAAACTCAACATAGTATCAATCGTCGCCACATTGATTTCTTTTTCATTCATTTCGATCGTATTATAGTTATGACAAGCAATGGGTTGATAAATAAAGGCGATGGTATCTTTGTCTACACGAATTTCAATACGTTCTGGAATAATTTCGCCAACCGCAGGATGTATAATTTGTTTTACTTTTTTGATTCCAATTTCTTCTAACCTTTCCAAGACAATCGATGCACAACGTTCTGGTTCTTCAGATAAGACATCAAAATCCGGGATTTTTCTTATTAATTTTTTCTGGTTCTCCGGCATATATTTTGAATAAAGACTACTTGCATAACCACCAAAAAAGATGACACCTTGTTCTATGAAAGTATCGCGAACGGCAAAATAGATTTTTTCGGAATTCTCTTGATTGCTTTCTAATTCACGTTGAAAATCGACAGCTTCGCAATCTATTTTTGCAAGTGGATAATATTTGTTTAATAACGTGAGGCGTTTCAATACTTTTTCCCAGCGAGAAACATCCCCAGCAGGACGCGATAATTCTAAATACATACTCATTCTAAGATAATTTGGTGGAGCATATCGAATACCGGCAACGGAAATAGATTCGCGTCCAATCGCATCAAAGAGTGATTTTTCTAGAAATGTAATATCGGCGACAGGAATAAAATTCACAAATACTTTATAAGTTCCTGGATGAACACCGGATTTCGCTTCCACATCGGAATAACCAGCGCTATAATAGATATCGGCAAGTTCCTTGGCATCGATCAAAGCATTCGGTGAGAAAAAATCATAATCGGGGATTTCAATATCTTTATTATAAAATTGGGCATATTTTGGTAGAATATTATTGATGGCCGTTCCTCCATAACAAATGAGCCTTTTTTTTAAAAGGAAATCTTCGACAATTTCGATTATTTTTTTCACATCTTCACTTTGGGCTTTTTTCTCTCCTTGTATTTTTTCGGTTTCATCTACTGCGTGTCGTAAAATCGCCAATTCGCATTCTTGAAACGTCAATTTATCATCGCATAATTCCGTATTATATTTACCCGTATTATATTTGCCCGTACTATATTTGCGATGTTTTTTATTATGTTTTACATTATATTTTATAGAATTGTGTTTTACGCTATTTTCAATTGATGCCGAGTTTTCTTTGGTTAAACTCATCAAATATATATATACTATATAGAAATATATATATTTATTGTTTCATCTAACTATTTACACCATTCACTGGTATTCCAGTATTCAAATTCTGATGTAAATTTTTGAAATATTGTATTGCATAAGCAAATGGAACAAAAGATGTCTTATATTCATTAAAAACGGATTCATATATTACTAAATTTTTATCTTTATTCCAAAATTGATAAGCAATATTTTGTATTCCATAATTTACAATATAATCAAACACGAGAGGATTTTTAACATTCAACACAGGATCTGGAACTGCTAAACTCACATTCGTTGCATTTGTTGTTACAAAATCGTCCATAATAACTGGCGGACTCATTTGTTGCGTTAATACAGATCCATACGTCATTAAGCGAAATGTATTACCCCCAGATTCCATATTGATATATTTGGTTAAATCATAACAATTTCCACTATAACAATGTGCATAACTGGCGTAATCTGGATTGATCGATTTATCAATAATAAAAATAACGTGGCCCTTTAAATCAGCCAAAGTAGTATTGGCATTTACAGGAATAGGATTATTTTTAGAATCGACGTGTAATTTACCGCTATTTCCAAATATAGCATCAATGCTGGATGCAACCGATTTATAAATATTATTCTTATCATTGGATTTGATTCTCAATTGAATAAAGAGCGGATCTTTCGGATTTCCACAATACATAGACGAGAATGCATTGGACATAATTGCAGTAAAAGCATCGGTAAGTGAAATACTGTTTTTACTATTCAAATTTGTAAAAGTGGGGTCAATCGAATATCCTACAGAAGGAACACCGTCAACCGAAAAAATCTCCAAATCTAGAAAACGACATCCTGCATTGATAACATTTGTAATCATTTTTGTTGATACCGTGGAACCATCATATGCCGTATTATAGGATGATTTAATACAATATTGAGATAATTTCATATGTGATCTATTAGGCATAATATTACTGATAGAACCCGAAATAGTAGACATTTTGGTCTCTAAATTTGAATCGTCATTATTATCAGAATAAAAATATAAAAAAGAAAGGTAAAGAATAATACATATAATAAAAACTATAATTCCAATATATAAAATATCCATATTGTTATATTATCTATCTATAAAGAAATATAATAAATAAAATATACTATACTATAATATAAATATAAGTATAATGGCAGGTGGATTACTAAATATAATATCTGTTGGAAACAATAATGTAATATTAACTGGAAATCCCACAAAAACCTTTTTCAAAGTCGTTTATTCTAAATATACGAATTTTGGTCTCCAGAAATTTAGAATTGATTTTGATGGACAAAGAGACTTACGATTGACTACCCCCTCTACATTCACTTTTCGTATTACAAGAAATGCCGAATTATTGATGGATACCTATTTAGTTTTAACATTGCCGGATATTTATAGTCCAATATGGCAACCCGATCCATCAAATAATAATAATAAATGGTCGCCATATGATTTCAAATGG
>Ga0209085_1002361_pt1 | contig 10800 bp, 4 predicted proteins | sample C_131016_EF_Meta_FD_187310 | JGI IMG/M metagenome (GOLD analysis project Ga0209085, IMG submission 187310) | Freshwater microbial communities from Lake Croche, Canada to study carbon cycling - C_131016_EF_MetaG (SPAdes) (version 2) | ecosystem: Environmental > Aquatic > Freshwater > Lake | place...
ATCTCATCAAACTTTTCATTCATCCAAGTTTCTTTATTTTCTTTCCATTTTCCTACAGGACAACTATCTAAAGCAAATGATACTTTAGCAGGAAGAAAGCATCCACAATGCTTACATCTTGTTTGAGCATCATCATACCATTCACAAGTTTTACAAGTTTCTAATCTTTGTGCTTGCACTTCAGCAGAAACTATAAGTCCTCCACCTTGAAGTGCATTTTTAATCAAATCAAAGCTAAACTTTGCTAGGTTCTTTCCTTGTTCGGGTAAAGAAGGATATTGATTTTCAGTCATAACGATTTTTAAGTTTCGTTTTATTTATGAATTGGATTTTTGTGGTCCTTCATAATAACCACTAAGAGAGGTATAGTTTGTTCCATTTAGTGAGTATCCAGATGCTCCCCCTTGCCCAACAGGTAGAGAACCAGTAGAACCAGCAGTTCCTCCAGATACATTTCCGTTTGTATCAGTTCCGTTAGTGCCAGGGTTTCCAGTACCACCTTGACTTCCTGGATCTCCATTTTTGCCAAAGTTTCCACCATTTCCACCATTTCCACCATATGCACCATGCCCACCATCTCCAGCATTTGTTCCACCAAGAGTATTGTCATCACCTTTCACACCAGGAGAACCAACAGTACTGTCTTGATAATATCCTTGTCCTTTTCCTCCAGCACCACCATCTCCACCATCACCACCTTTACCACCTTCTGTTGCTGTGGGGGCATTGTAACCAGTCGCAACAGCCCTTCTACAACACTGGTAGACAAAAGTGCCTCTGGGGGCCTCAGCTACATAAAAAACAGAGACCAATTCTACTCCATCCACAACTGGACAAACTACTTGTCCTGGTGTAAATCCTTCGTTGTTGCAAACAGTGGTCCCATAAATTGTATAGGGATCACCAGGTTTATAACCACTACCACCATCACCACCTTTACCACCTTTAGTTCCACCGCCGCCACCTCCTCCACCAGCAACAACTGACCCCTTATTTTCTATAACAATCGAACCACCAGTGCCAGGAGCATCTGCACGAATTGCGTCTCCACCATTCCCACCATTTCCGCCATTTGCAGCACCGGCTGCACCACCAGCACCTTGAATAGAACCATTATTTATTAGAGTAAAGGCGCCAACAAGACCAGAAGAAATAATAAGTGCAGGAGTAGATGGATCATATGAACCAACTACAGCTCCATCAATATATAATTTCTTTCTTACATTTCTTCCCCATTCTCCCCCAAAATAACTTGTACTTGAAGTATTTACATTAGTTGTATTTGAAGTAATATGTTTTTCGATTGGTGGTTCTTCTTGTACATTTACTGTTACGCTCGACGATGCTGTTTGTCCTTCTAATCCATTTACAATAATCTCATAAGTCTTAGTACTGGTAAGATTACCTGTATCTGCCTCTCCTTTCAATTTCGAACCAGCAAAATTGTCAGTAGAACTTTTAACAGTTGGTGTATTATCACCAGAATCCCATCTTAAAATCGTTGAAGTATTATATGGAATATTTGTACTATCAGCTCTCAACGATACACTTGGTGCTGGGGGTGCATTTACATGTACCTTAACAGTATTAGACGACACACTTGATGGTGGAGAGTATAGTGTATCTGCAGTTGCAGTAAATTCTACATCACCACCATTAACACCTTTATTTAATTTAACGGAATCTCTTTTTCCAGATACATTATACATATTTCCGACATTAGTTATAGTAATTGGACTTCCTGAACTTACTGAAAGTTTAATATTTTGAGAATTCCAAGAAATTGTCGTACTTTCATTATAATCAACTGTAGTTGGTTCTGCACTTAAAGTTATACTTGCAACATAATTTTTTGAAGTAAGAGACCAAATATCAGATACAGTTCCAGTTGTTGGATTTTCTAAATTTGTAGTATCAGTTCCAGACACACTAAATGTAGTAGAAACAGTTTGAGCATTTCCTCCTGCATTCATACGCAACTGTATCTGGTCTCCATTTAGAACTTGATAACTACTAGAACTATATCCTCGATTTACTGCATCAGTAATTTGAGCAGCAGTCCATCCATTTGATAATCTTATGACTTTAAATGTAGCATCATTTCCACTAATACTTGCCGTTCCATAATCATATGTTCTTGGTGTTTGTCCAGAAGGAATATTAGACATTCCAGTTAAAGTTACAACATTACTTTCTATATTAGTTTTATATGGAGGATCTACTTCAGTTTGATCAGTAAAATTAAATGCATTTGGAATACCATCTTCTGGACGTTGCCTTGTTGTTATATTAAAAGTATCAGATTTCTTTCCAACTGTTAATGTTACAGCATAAGTTGTTTCATAATCTGGTGGACTATATCGAATTGATACGGATTGTCCATTTCTTACATATTGTGCTGTAGAACTAAAAGGCGCACCATTTACTGATACTTCAGCTCCAGTAGGACTAGCAGACACCTTTGCCTTATAGTTAATTGCAGTAATAGATGCAACAGTTCTTGTAATTGGTACATTTATGGGTTGATTTGTAACATCTGCTCCAATATTAAAATCATCAGGAAGATAATCAAGATTACCTCGATAAGAATATTCAGAAATTACACCAGTAGAACCGATAAGTGGAGACATTTTTAGTTATTACTTATATTGTGATTGTGAAGCAAATACTGAATATGCAGCAGAACCTGTTTTTATAATTACATAAGTATATAAATCTACACTATTTGCATTTCCACCAACTGGAAGAACTTCACCATACCATTTTGGAATTACATCAATATTATCAATTTTGATTGCTGTATTATAAAATGCAGTTGTTCCTTGTGTAGTTAAGATTGCAACAGTAATTGACTCTCCTACTGAAAGGAATGTATTTAATGAAGTAGAAGAATTTGCCTGAAAATTAAGTATCCAATTCCCAGTTGCAGATGCAGTAAAATAATGAACATTATTTGTAATCAAATCGATATTAACAGTACCACTAAGTGGTGTAGCATTTAAACTTACACCTTCAGTCATTCCAATAACTTTTAATGAAGAAGTAATTCTATTTGCCGTAAAGTTCCCAAAAGCATCACGAGCAACAATTGATGGATTTGTAGTATTAGTACTTACAGCATTAAGTTCCGTATAAGTTATTGCCGTAGCAATACCAGATGCTCTTAAAAATAAGTTATCATCGGTAGGACTTACTTTATCTTTAACTATAAATGATGGTGCAGTTATATTAGTTCCAACAGTTGCTGTAGTAACAACTTCTAATGTATTTCCCTTTATTTTTCCAGTAGCAGTTGCATTACCACTTGTATCTACAGAGAACTTATTAGAACCAGAAACAGTTACGCTCAATCCAGCACCAACATTTAAAGTACCATCAATTGTAGTGTTTCCAGTAGCACCAGCAACAATAAATTTGTTTGTGTTTAGTGTTAAACCACCAAGTAAAGAAGCATTACCACTCGTATCAATTTTTAATTTAGTTTCTGTAAAAGATGGACCAGATGCATCAAAATCCTCATTATTAAAATTGGAAGTTGTTGGACTTGCAAGTTTCCAAGAAGCACTATCACTTACATCAATACCAGCATACCAACGTTGTGGATTATTATTATGAGTATTATCCCAAGAGATTACAGCATCACCACCACTTCCTGAGTTTGTAATTCTTAAATGACTTCCTTTGGTTGCTGTTCCAGTATTATTTGCAGTTGCAGTAATTGTTCCAGCAGCACCAATTCTTAATCTTTCAACTGATTGAGTTTTAAATATAATTGGTGAATTATGATTATGATTTAATACAAATCCAGAAGCACTTGATGATAATTGAGTTCTACCAGCAGTAGAACTAGAACCATCAATACCAATTGTTCCATTGACTACTAAGTTTGATGTTGGATTTGTGATTCCAATACCAAGATTTGCAGAAATATAAGAACTTCCAATCACATCTAATTTGCTAATTGGAGTTGCACTTCCAATACCAATATTGCCAGAAGAACTAATAATAAAATGATTTGAATAATCACTATTTGATGCATTGATGAATAGATTGTCCCTATCAGTTAAACCAATTCTTACTTTTTCTGCCCCTTGTCTATAGAGTGTTGTATATACTTGATTTTCTGCTGAAGAATCTATATCTTGTTTAAATATTCCACGAACATCTAATTTTTCTGTTGGATTTGTTGTTCCAACACCAAAATTTCCAAGAGCATAAGCATCATTTGCAACTTCTAAATCATAAAGTCTTGTTTTTAATATTGGTACAACATTTGCACCGATTATTGTACCAGGATCATAAACATAAATTGCATAAGATGTTCCACCAATTCCACTAAATCTTGCAGTTTTTCTAACATTAATATCATTAAAATTAACATCACTCAATACAACATTTGATTCAAATGTAACATTACCTATAACTCTTAGATTTTGAAGTTTAGTATCTCCTGCAACATATACTTCTGCATCTCCAACACCACCATCATTATCAAATATACTTGTATCACCAATACCAAGTCTATCAATTTTAATATTTAAAATATCAGCAGATTCACTAATTAAACCAAACCTTTTCCAAGAATTATTTACATATACTTGACCAATATAACCTTCAGTTGGATTTGATTTTAATGAAATATCACCATTATTAGCAAAAAATGTTGGAGTAGAAATTCCAACAGTAATCAATTTACTTTGAGATGAATTTCCTTTGATATATAGATTTTTAGTAGTGATTCCTTCCTCTGAAGTATTTGTGACTTTCTTTGTGAAATTTACAGGACCATAGAATTGAGAACTTTGATTTCCGTTTTCTCCACCCTCAACAGTGATTCTATCTTTTACAAGAACCTCATCAAAAATACCACTTGATTTATTTTGATTTTCTCCTTGTGCGTCATCACCAGTGAAAGTAATAATAGGTGCATCAACAACTTTCTCTTCACCAGTAGCAGAACTTAATTTCTTAGTTCCAGAATAATATTCACCCAAGTCGTTCATACCACTATAAACAACTGTACCACCTGCCTGTTCTCTTGCTTGTGAAGTTAATATATCATCTTCAGTAAGAGTTCTAGATTGCTTTTGAGGCATACCAGTTGAATAGTTTCCTGGTCCATAACCAAGATACTCAAACGTATGACCTGATGCTCTCATGAATGAAGGTCTGCGAACCTCCATAGGAAGAACTTTGATTTTTTTAACTTGAGTTCCAGATATAGCAGTTGTCTTGTATGTACTAAAAAGACCACGAAGAACTGTAAATGTATTTCCACTTGGAACACTTGCAAGACGAAGAATTTCAGCATCAATTAAAACATAATCACCTCGTTTGAATCCAGCAGCACTACCCAATACAATAGAAGTATCAGTAGTTGTTATTGTATTAGTTAATGTAGTAGTAATACCAGCATAAATGTATGAACCCCTTGAACCAAGATTTTCTTCTCCTCTGGTTAAGTTCAGTGCATTTGCACTAATTCCATGTTTTAATAAAGTTCCTGTTGTTGATGATTTTGTTTGAGTTACATCACCAACATAGAATGTAAATGTTCTAATACCAACATTCTCTTCAACAAAGAAAGAACTATCATAAATCGTATGACCACTTCCAACAATTGTAAATTTATTACCTGGAAGCAATCCGTGTGCTGTTGATGTAGTAACAGTAACAATTCCTGTTGTTACTGTATCAAAACGGAATGATGTGATTCCAACTCCTTTAGATGATAAAACTGCTACTGGTATTCTTCCATTTGTATTTTGAGTATAATTAGATACTCCAGCAGGATTATAAATTGTAAAAGATTTAGATGATGGAACACTTAAAATCTTATATACACCGTTCAAATCATTTTGATTAAATCCAGAAAGTTCAATACCATCTCCAATATTATTATTGATTTCATCAACTAATAATGTTGAAGGAGTAGAAAATCCAATTCCTGGAGCACCAGAAACAGTTAAGGTATCTCCAACTACATAAGCACAACCTGGATCAACAATACTAACAGCACTTACAGAACGAATTGGTCCCGCAGATATGGTTGCTCTTGCCGAACCATTTGTACCAGAACCACCAGTAAGATTTGATGCATAAATTGTAGTACTTCCATAACCAGAACCAGCAACTGAAAGTGCTACTCGTTTTAATGAGTTTAATGTGTGCTCTACATCAGTATAAACAGTAATTGTTGTTCCTGAAGTTCCTGCTATGGATATACCAGTAACACCAAAACCAATTCTTGTATTTCTTACAAAAGAATTAATTGTTTCTTTTGTGATTGATTTTTTCTTATCTCCAGTAATTACTTTACCTAATGTTTTTATATCTGCACAACTAACTGCTTCAATTGGATCTGCATTGAAATTATCACGGTCAATTTGTGGATAAAGATTTCTTATATCCTGATTGAATGATTTTGTTGATATTCCATATCCAACTGATGAAAATGGTTTTACACTTGATCCAAGAACTGTTAAATTATAAACTCCATCTTGACCGTCAGTTCCTGGAATATGATTTTTTATTGTATTCACTCTGTAAATAAAATAATTTCCATCGTATGACTCTCTTGATACTAAAGGTAATTGATCTCTTTCTTGTCTAGTATCACGTTCATTAATTAAGTTTGTATAAGTTCCTGGATTAATTTTTACACCAGAAATTTGATAAGTAAATTGTTTTGTGCTTGGAACGGAAAGAACTTGATATGAACCATTATAAGTTGAAGTTAATCCAGTACCAAGTGGATTATTTGTACTCTTAATTTTTTGAACTTTAACTTTATCCCCAACTATAAAACCATGTGGAAGTTCTGTAGTTGCTGTTACAATTTGTGCTCCATTAGAAACAGACCCAACTGTTGCATTTGAAATAATTTTTTCATTTCTCAAATAAGCAGGTGGGGTTAAACCAGAAAGAGTATAATTATCATCAAATGAAATTGTACTTATACCAACAGTTTTGGATTCTTGTAATATGAATCCTCCTTGTGGTGGTCTTGCATTTGTAAATTCTTTTGGAATTACATAACGAACTTTATAAATTCTATCTTCAATTGAACGAGTATCAAATTTACGTTTTACAAAAGTTGATGCAGTATCATTTCCTAATGTTTCAGTCCCAAGAGTAATAATTGCATTATAAATTTTATTTGTTGTAGTTGTTGTTGAACTTATAATATACCACTGATTTTGTGTATTATCATATTGAATTGGATGTCCCAAATCACCAGGAAGTTTATCACTCACAGAACTTATAACAGTCAGAGTACCACCATTATTATCAATTCCTTTAATTGGTTGATTTGCTATTGCATCATTTAAAGAATATGCAAGTTTAATTTGATTTGAACCTAATCCTGTAGTAATTGCATAATAAACAGTATCTATATTAATTCCATCTGGTGCTTGACTTGTATCACTAAAAATTCTTACACTTTCACCATTATAAAGTTGATGATTACTACTTAAATCTAAAGTATTATTGCTAATATTGTTTTGTGTTCCAGTTTTTGCTACGGTATAAGTTTTCTTTGCAGAAACACCAGTTCCACTTGGAACAGGCATTAAAATTGGAGAGGTATAAGTTGTTTGTAATGTTCCATCAACAACTGTGAGATTTAAATTATCATCTACTCTTGCACCAATTCTATAACCATCAACTTGATGTGCTGGTTTAACATCAGAAGAATTGTAATTATAAAGATATAACTTACTTGTGCTTCCAATACTTATTGTTTTTGCAACATCCAAAGATAACCAAGTAACTTCACTTTCATTATTATCAATTTCTTTTGGTGGAATAATATGAGTAATATAACCAGCATCATCTCTATCAAATGATTCATTTCTAAATCCAATGGATTCAAGAGAAATTGCACCAAAGTTAGAGTTTGAGTTGGTGATAGACATATCACCACCACTTTCGGTTACAAAATGCTTAGAAAAACCAATCGCAAAGATTGAAACCGACTGAATAAAACCATTATTTGATACACGAATATGTGTGCTTTCATAGTCTGGTTTATAGATGGCATTTGGATTGGTATGTAATGGTCTTTGAGTGCTATTTGAATCCAAAGTTGCATTACTTTGATATGCACCATTTTCATAAACCAAGAATGCATTATCATCTTTTTGTAATGAAACTCCAGTAAATTGAGCAACAACCATAGACTTAAATCCATCTGCCTTTGCTCCATCTGCCCACATTCCATTGAGACCATAAACAGAACGAATTGAACAGTTAAAAACATAAGGAGATGCAGAACTTACTGTGTCTGATTCAATTGTTACAATTCCACTCTCATAATCAGTTGAAGATGGAGTTGGATTTGTTGGTTCTGCAGTAGAAGTATATGTAAATGTTGTTAAACCAACAACTTCTTTAACAGTAAATGATCCATTAAATGCTGCTGAATCAGTAGTAATACCAGAAATTAAAACGGGACTATCAACAAATAATCCGTGAGGTTTATCGTCTCCAGTTAAAAAATCTTTAGTTGTTACGGTAATAACATTTCTTGGAGCAGCTACACCATTTCCACCATAGATTGATGAAATACCAAAAGGATTTGCTTGAAGTGTTCCAACAATACGATATTCATCAACAGAAGTTTCAAAATCATTATTATTTGGATAATCAATAACATTTCTAGTAGTTATATCACCATATGCTCTTGCGACCTTATAATAATACATATCAAGGTCAGTCAAATCAGTCTGTTCAGTTCCACCTAAAACAACTTTATTTACACCATCTGCATATGCAAACGATACTAATTTATGGTGAGAGTAATTAGGAACAAAACGATTATCTGTGTAATCTCTAAATACTGTCTTTGTTGTATCAGCATCTAAAAATGTAAAAATACTAAAATAACAAGTACCAGTTACATTAAAGATACTACTATTCTCTACAGTAGTATCTTCTGGATTTGGAACATAAAGAGGACGAATTTTTGTCTTTCTTAAATCATAACCAATAATGGATGTACCACGAGGTAGTATAACACCACCATTAATTGAGTTAAACTTATATAAGTCGTTATTTGTATCTAAAATATCATAATTTGTACCTGTTCCAAACTCATTAAGAGTTGTAGAAGTCCAAGTTGTAGAACCTGTTCTCTTTCTATAAACAGCATCATTTCCAGATGATGTAATTGAATATCCAGGCCTATTATCAATATAGTGAGTTCCCGGATAAACTAGAATTGTAGTTCTATCAATCTTATCGTTATTTCTTCCGTTCTGATATGAAAATCTTGCTGCTTCAATTAATGCTCTTTGAATTGTCTTGAATGGTCTTGTTAAAGAGTTGCCTTGATTCTCAAAACTATCAGTCGAATCAAAATCTGATGGACTTACATAAAGAATATTACCTTCTGCATTCTTTAAGAAATTCTCTAACCTACTTAGGGGCATCTTACTCGCACTATAATCTTTTATAGTTATATTTAGACACTAAAAAACCTCCCAAAAAGAGAGGTTTAAAAGACTTCCTTCACACGGAAATTAAATCATACCATACTTTTTTATTTTTTGCAACTAATCATCAAGAGGCATATCTTGTGGATTTTCTAAATCCATATCAAACAAACAAGGGTGTGCCTCTTCATCTATAAGATAGAAAGAAGAACGATACAAATCTTCTGGTTCAAATCTTTTTTGTAAATCTGCTTTTTTGACTAATTCTTTATCATAAAGATGTCCTTCCGGCAACTCATCAAATGTAAAAGGAATTTCATTAATGAAATACATCTTCACAATCATAATACCTTTATTGTACCAGCAGTATGCATGTGTGATTTTGTATTTCATTTTATTGATTCTACATACTTATATTTAACTCATTCAATTCCCCACGAAGTTCTGCAAGTTTTGCCGTCGCAAGACACTCTACACAAGTCCAATATGTTTCACCACTAATCGGGAAGTTCTCATCAGCAAAATGTGCTGCCATATCTTCCTGCATTTCACGAAGGTCGGCAAGGGTGTCTCGGGAAATCAACATAAACAAAACTCTTTGACTACCTTAGTAGTCTAACACAAAAAGACCTCCCTGTGTGGGGGGTCTGTGCCAGTTTGAAAAGTGTCTTATATGCTATGTGTTATATCACAATTTAGGTAATATCCAAAGTAGATGTAATTGGATAAGATCTTCCCAGTCCCCACATAATTCTTACTGCTCCTGATCCACCATTTCCACCGTTACCAGATCTTCCGGCGCCTCCGCCACCACCACCAGAACCTCCAGCACCTCCATTAAAACTACTACCATTACTACCATTACTACCACCAGATCCGCCACCGCCGCCTGTTCCCTCTGCAGTATTTACAGTTCCATTAGTAACTGCAGATGTTACAAGTGAAATTCCTCCTCCACCTCCAGCACCTCCAAAACTAATACTATTACCACCAGAAGCACCACCCGATCCACCACCACCAGCAGATGATGGTGATGTTCTTAGTGGTGATGCTCCAGTTTTTCCCCTACCACCAGTTCCACCATTAGCAGTCCAACCTGCAGAACCTCCACCACCTTGTGCGTAATTATCAGAACCACTGTCAGCCGGAGGACTATTACCACCATCAAATGTTACATCTCCAACACCACCACTGGCTTGACCACCAAGAGTAACTGCTGTTGTACTAATACCTCCACCAGCACCACCTTTTGCTAATAATAAATTTGTCACTCCCCTTTTAATAAAACTATCTCCACCACTAGAACCACCTGTACCCGATGATACGCTACCTGCTCCTCCAGATCCAACAGTAATATTTAAAG
>Ga0209085_1002363_pt1 | contig 10799 bp, 9 predicted proteins | sample C_131016_EF_Meta_FD_187310 | JGI IMG/M metagenome (GOLD analysis project Ga0209085, IMG submission 187310) | Freshwater microbial communities from Lake Croche, Canada to study carbon cycling - C_131016_EF_MetaG (SPAdes) (version 2) | ecosystem: Environmental > Aquatic > Freshwater > Lake | place...
AATTTATTTTTTTTATTTTTAGGAGTGTTATTATTATCTTTAAAACATTATGAAATTGCTTGTTTAGCTTTTGGTTTTTGCATCGGTACAAGAATTTATTTCTTATTATTTGTAATAATATTCATTTTATTTTTTCCTAATAAAAATATTTCTTATAACCGAAAATTTTTTATTATAATTGTAAGTTGGATTATTGGAGGTTTGTTTTATCTTCCTGTGTGGTATCATTCTCAATTTTCACTTCAATGGCTTGACGCAGCAATGCCATCAGAGCAGGGTTTTATCGGTTTTTTTGGACGATTTTCTTATAAGGTGTGGTTTAGTGTTGGATCAATTCAGTTTTTAATAATTTTATATTTATTATTCAAAAAATTCAATTTATTAAAAAAAATTAATGGTTTTTATTCTTTATCTTTAGGAATTTTAACTAATCTACTAATTTTTTTAATTATGCCTATACAACTTTATTATTTGCAACCATTTTTAGTATTGTTATATTTTCTTTTAGTTCAGGCGTGCGATAGAAAAATTATTTATACTATAATATTTATAAATTTATTAACTTGGCTAATTTCTTTTCAGGTATTCAAATTTACTTATAAATCTAATGATATTTGTTTACCAAGACACGCTACAAATGTAGAATTTCATTTAGATTTATCAAAAGGTAATCTATTTGAATACTTATACTCTAGACAAAAAATTAAATGTTGGATTGATGAAGATAGTGATTTTGGAAAAAAAATAATCAAGGGTCAGAAACTCAGATAAGAAAATGAAAAAATTAAGCATATTAATCCCAGTTTATAATGAAGAAAAAACAGTTCTTGAAGTTTTAAAGAATATTCAAAAAAATAAAATAAAAGACGTAGATTTTGAAGTTATTATTATTAATGATGGTTCTAGCGATTCTACAATTTCAATTTTAGAGAATAATAAACATTTATTTAATAAACTTATTGATCTTAATAAAAACCATGGAAAAGGTTATGCAGTAAAACAAGGACTGAATATTGCAACAGGAGATTTTGTTATTTTTCAAGATGCTGATCTGGAATATGATCCTTCTGAATATATTCAGTTTATTAATCTTTTTTTAAACTTAAATGCTGATTTAGTTATAGGATCAAGATTTATTTATAAAAAATATACAAGATCTCATAATTTTTTAAATAAAATAGCAAATACTCTTTTAACACTTTCTTTTAATATTTTATATAATACAACTTTTACAGATATATATTCTTGTTATGTTGCTTTTAAGCGTGACTTGATAAACCCCCAAGATTTAAAAACGCATGGGTTTGAGCAGCAGGCTGAACTACTTGCTAAAATTGTAAAAAAGGGAAGTATCTTTTTTGAAGTGCCAATAAGTTACAATGGAAGATCAGCAGCTGAAGGAAAAAAAATTAAATTTTTTCATTTTTTTCCAGTAATTTGGCAAATCCTGATAAGAAGATTTATTTAATTTTATCTTTTTTTAAATAACAATCCTTTATAATTTTTTTTTAATTCAGGTTGGTCCTCACTAATCCATTGCTCGACAAGAATATATTCTTTTTTAAAAAAATTTAAAAATTTATTAAGACTAAAAATAGTAATGGGCAATTTAGCATCATAAATTTTTTTATTTACTATTTGTATAGCAAATAAATCTTTAATACCGTTTGTGAAAGGAGTTCTGTCTATAGCAATGAAATTTGGTTTAATACTTATAATTTTTTTTAATATAGCATAAGGATCTTCTAGGTAGCATAAGGAACAGCAAAATAAGGCAATATCTGGTTTAGTTTTTATATCATTTAAATTTTCATAAAAATTTATAAAATTTTTATTTTTAGCAATCTCAACAATTTTTTTTTGTTCTATAATATCCCATTTAATTTTTTTTATAAATTTTAGGAATTTTCTATTTTGGTAAAAAGTTGTTCCAAATGAACCTCCAAAATCTAAAACATTAAGTTTATTGTTATTAACAGCTAACAAGATTGAACTTAGCAATGGCCAAGAATATTGAATTTCTTCGAAATTAACACCATCTCTTTCGTAATTTTTTTTATAAGGTACTAATTTTGCCGCTTTATATATTTTGTTAATAATTAATTTAGAATCAAACCCATCACCACAATTTTTTTGAGCATTTTTGAATGATTTGTATCCATATATAAATCTCGTTGTAAAATATTGATGGTAAATTTTAATTATAAAATATGGTAAATATTTTTTTACGTTTTTTTTAATTAAATAAAACATGCATATATTACCTAAATTAAATAAATTTAATTTTACTTAAGTAGTTAAATTAAAAATTTTTACAATATTGGTTGCGGGGCTTGGATTTGAACCAAGGACCTTCAGGTTATGAGCCTGACGAGCTACCAGACTGCTCCACCCCGCGATAATTGACTAGTTGTTATATCTGTATAAAAATATTATGTAAACTTATATGAAAAATTATTTACTTGTTACCGGAGGCGCAGGTTTCATTGGTTCAAGTTTGATTGAGTATTTGTTAAAAAAAACTAGTTTTAAAATAATCAGTTATGACAATTATGCATCTGGCAATGTTAAGAATCACATAAAAGATAAAAGAGTTAATTATTTAAAAGGTCATACAAAAGATATTAATAGTAAATTATTTAATTATAAAAAAAAGATTCATTCTTTATTCCATTTGGGAGAGTTTTCTAGAATTTATCAAAGTTTTTTGAAAATAAATGATTGTTTTGACTCTAATATAACAGGAACTAAAGAAGTCTTAAGATTTTGTTTGGATAATAAAATTAAACTTGTTTATTCAGCTACATCTGCAAGCCTAGGAAGAAATGGTAAGGACGAAAATTTATCACCATACGCTTGGTCTAAATCAACAAATATAAAGCAAATTTTAAATTTAAATAGATGGTTTGGTTTAAAATTTGAGATTGTTTATTTTTATAACGTCTATGGACCAAGACAAATTTTAAACGGAGACATGGCCGCTGTGATAGGAATATTTGAGGATTGCTATAAAAATAATAAATCATTACCAATTGTTTATCCTGGCACACAAACAAGAAAATTTACACATGTGAAGGATACAGTTAAATGTTTATTCTATGCATGGAAAAAAAATCTTAATAAACATTATGCAATTTCAAGCCCTTATTCTTATTCTATAATCAAGATCGCTAATCTTTTTGGCTCAAAAAAGAAATTTATTAATTCAAGGCCAGGGGAAAGATTTAAATCTAAAATTTTGAAGAATTCTGGAAAAATTAAGATTATTAATATTAAAGCCAAAATAAAAATTATTGATTATATTCAAAATTTTAAGAAGAGTTTATTGGACAAACGTCTTGTTTAGAACGTAATTTATAAATAGTACAACTTCTTTTTCAGAGTTAAAAATTTCAATATTCAATTATTTCTTATTATAAAACTCCTAAATATTCTTTGACAATTTTTAACTAGAGGTATAAACATTCTCCGCCTGGTGATTATTGCAAAGGAGTAACACCCGATCCCATTCCGAACTCGGCAGTTAAGCCCTTTAGCGCCAATGGTACTTTGTCTTAAGGCACGGAAGAGTAGGTCGTTGCCAGGCTTTTAATTAGTTTCTTTGTAAAAAATTTTATAATTATTTTTTTCCTTAAATTTAATTTCTTTATTATAATAACTTGTACAAGGGGACTTTCCGTACATGCATAATTCTCCTTCGGACACATAATAAACAATCTTATTATCTTGAAAGATAGGTTTATAAGTAATCAAGTTATTTATTTCGTTGAAAGAATAAATTTTAGGCCAAGGATAGTCATTATAATAAATTCCAAAATTATTATTAATTCTTTTGACGTTAAATATAATAAATAAAAAAATTGCAGCATAAATAGTGTAGTTATAGAACTTTATTGTAAAAGAGTTTTTTTCTTTAGAAAAAAAAAATAATATTAATAAAGAGGAAGATATAAAAAAAGTAGTTAAATAAGCCAATCCATATCTATACAAAGGAAATTTTAAAAACCAGAAAAATATTCCTAAAGTTGATAAAAATAATAAGAAAAAAATTTTAAATTTGTTTTGATGGTCTTTGAAAGCAACAATATTTTTATGTTTATTTTTGTATATAAAGAAAAAAAACACTATTAAGATATTAAATATTACAAAGGGAAAAAATTTTTCTAAAATTTTTTTAAAATGTTTTTCTTTCCATGTTTTTACCCATTTAAATCCAGAATTGTATTCTTCCATATTGAGACGCGGTTCCTTTTGATCATTCCATCCCTTAGCCCAAGCTTCGCTAGAAATATTTAAATTTTTAACATCATTAATATGTACCCAATTTAATTTTTTTATACATGTTAATTCAACTGGATATATTACGCATCCAGTAACAAGAATATTTTTCATAAACCAAAGTAAAATAAATATTAGCGAGAATATTAATGCACGATACTTAAGAAAATTAATTTTTTTTTTTATTAGTAAAAAAGATATAATAGGGATCAGTAGTATTAATAAAAAAAAAATTTTATTTAGCAATACAAATATTGATGTCGATAATATTTTTCCATTTTCAACATAATTATCTTTTTTAAAATCTTTTATTTTGTAAAATATCGCTATAGTAAAAAAAAAATATATATAAGCAGGAACATCATTGCCGTACTCTGAATAATTACTAAAGTGATACAAGCTAAATATGAATAAGAAAAATATTAGATAGTATTCACTTAATAGTATTTTTTTTTTATTTTTTATTAGAATATCTAAAAGAAACAAAATAAAAAAAGAACTTATTAATGCCGCTGGAATTAATATTCCATTAGTTCCAAACAAAGAATTTTTAAATATTGCTGATGTGTATTGTAAGATGGATATGTGACCAAAACGTGAATGTAGATTTGATAATCCTAAGATAATTTTTTCATCGTTAATAATATTTATGTACGGCAAATGATATAAACCAGCATCAGGCCGATTTGCATTATTTAGAATAATTAATGTAGATGAGATACAGCCAGCTATAAAAGATATTTTAATTATTTTATAATTTATATTTTTTGAAAATATTGCAAATAATAAAGCAATTATAGCAACAATATTGTTTGTAGAACTATTTAATGGAGTAAAAAAATTTAGTAATAGTGATATAAAACTTAAAAAAATTATTCCAAATAGGCCACATTCGCTATAGTTTAAATTAATTTTATTTTTGTCTAAGAGAAAAATTTTAATAAAAAAAATGCCATACGAAATAAATATTAGAGCAGCCGTGGTTGAAAAGAGTAGTATTTTTATCATTTATAATAAATGTTAATTTCTATTATTATACCCTGTTATAATGAAGTAAATACTATTGAAGTAATAATAGATAAAATTTTATCACAAAAAAAAATAAAAAAAGAAATTATTTTAGTTAATGACGGTTCTACTGACGGCACTAAAAAACTTATTATTAATAAGTTATCCCAAAAAGTTAATAAAGTTATTCATCATAAACATAACAAGGGAAAAGGAGCCGCAATACAATCGGCAGCAAAAGTTGCGAAGGGCGATATAATTTTAATCCAAGATGCGGATTTAGAATACAATCCAAAAGATTATTTTAAATTGATTAATCCCATAATTAAAAAAAGCTCTTTAGTAGTTTATGGATCGCGTGTTTTAGGAAAAGAAAGATATTCGTCCAAAGGTTTTACTTCTTTATTGAGAATATTTTTTAATCATTTTTTAACATTTATTTCTAACATTATAAATAATCAATCATTAACAGATGCCCACACTTGTTATAAGGCGTTTCATATATCCGTATTCTCCCAAATTGAATTGCTAGAAAATGACTTTAGTTTTTGTCCTGAAATAACAACTAAAGTCTCAAATTTAGGTTACTCTATACTTGAAAAAAAAATTTCTTATTCTGGAAGAAGTTATCGAGAAGGTAAGAAAATAGGCGTTTATGATGGTTTAAAAGCTATTTATGTTTTATTTAAGTACAAATTTTTTGATAAGAATTATTAAAATAAAATCTATATCTTGCTTGAATATTTTTATTAAAAAGATTACTTATAGCAGTATAAAAATATTATAATATTTATGAAAGTCGTTAGTTCTTTAAAATCTTTAAAAAAAAGAGATATTAATTGTAAGGTTGTAAGAAGAAGAGGAAAGATCTACGTTATAAATAAAAAAAATCCAAAATTTAAAGCTCGACAAGGTTAGCTGTTGTTATGAATATTGATTCTCAAAAAGAAACTTGGTCCAATTTTAAAAAATTAACAATTTATATATCCATTGCCATTATTTTTACGATAACTCTAATGGCTATCTTTTTATTGTAAGTTTTTAATTTTTTACTTAGCTTAGTAGTTTAGTTGAGTTTTAAATAGTAAAATAAAAATTATAAAAGTATTTCTACTAGTAACGGGCCTTAAGTTTTTTAAATTTCTTAACTCTTCTAGTATTTTCATCTTTTTCTCTCTTTTTTTTCTCAGATGGTTTTTCAAAGTGACTTTTAATTTTAAGTAAACGGAAAATTCCTTCTCTTTGTAATTTTTTTTTAAGAGCTCGTAGAGCTTGCTCTAAATTGTCATTTTTAACTTCTATTTTAATATATGCTTTCCTCCAAAAAAGTGAGACGATTTAGCATTTTTGATGTTATATTGTCTATATTTTTATGAAGTTTTTTAAGCACAGACCAACAGAAGGTCATCACACAAAACCAAGCATAATTAATAGAAGAAAAGCAATTTTAACAACCGCAAAGTATACTTTTTTCGGCTTAATAGGTTTAAGACTTCTGTGGTTACAGGTCTTTCAAAGAAATAAATATTCAATTTTATCTGATAGGAACCGTTTTAAAGAATGGAAAATTGCAGCGGAAAGAGGATTAATATTAGATAGATTTAATAATAAGATTGCTGAAAATCGTCAACTTTATAGAATTGCTTTAATTAAGGGAGATGTAACAGATCTTGAGTTTGTTTTAGTAACGTTAAACAAATTTTTAAGATTAGATAATGAATTAATTGAAAAAACAAAAACAGATTTTATAAAATTAAGAAAATTCCAGCCTTACGTTATAAATAGAAATTTATCATGGAGTGAATTTTCAAAGATAAATAGTAATTTATTTATTTTAAACGGTGTCCAGCCATTCATTTCAATGGAAAGACATTATAATTATCCTCATCAATTTGCTCATGTGTTGGGTTATGTAGGCGCCCCAAATGAAAACGATCTACAAAATCAAAAAGATGATTTATTTAGAACCCCAGGAATTAAAATTGGAAAACTTGGAATAGAAAAAATATTAAATAGAGATTTAATTGGCACTCCAGGATTTACTCGTTTCGAAGTTAATGCAGCTGGTAGAGCTATTAGAACAGTAGAATTTGTTGATGGTGTCAGCGGAAAACCCTTGAAGACATCGCTCGATCTTGAGCTTCAAAAATTAACTTATGATAAGTTAGGTAGATATGCCGCATCAGCTGTTGCAATGGATGTTAAAACAGGAGAACTTCTAGCATGCGTTTCAACACCTTCGTTTGATTCAAATAAATTCGCTTTTGGAATTACTCAACCAGAATTTAATGAACTTCTTAAAAATGAAAGAAAGCCATTAATTAATAAATTTTTATCAGCGCAGTATTCACCAGGATCTACGATTAAACCAATAATAGCTTTGGCCGCATTAGAAAATAAGATTGTTGATCAAGACTATACTCATTTTTGCCCAGGCAAAATTGAATTATATGGTCAGGAATTTTATTGCTGGAAAGACGGTGGGCATGGAAGAGTTAATTTAAAAGATGCAATAAAAAAATCATGTGATGTTTATTTTTATGAAGTCGCAAGATTATTAGGAGTTGACAGAATGGCAGAGGTAATAAGAAAATTTGATTTTGGACAGATAGTTTTAAAAGATTTTGATGAAGAAAAAAAAGGCTTAGTACCTGATACTAAATGGAAAAAAAATGCTTTAGGCAAACCTTGGTTATTAGGAGAGACATTAATTACTGGAATAGGTCAGGGTTATGTATTGGCTACACCAATGCAGATTTGCAAATCAATAGCTCAATTTGCAAATGGCGGTTATATCGTTGAGCCCACATTTTATGCTGATCAGAAATCTAAATTAAAACGAATGGATTTTGATTCTGATAATATTAAAATTATTAACGAGGCTTTAATTGCAGCAACAAATGAACAGGGCGGAACATCATTTGGCTCTAGATTGACAAGTAACTTAAAGTTTTGTGGAAAAACTGGTACCTCGCAAGTTACAAAATTAACCATGAAAGATAGAGAAGATAATGCAAACCCAAATGCAAGACCTTACATATATAGAGATCATGCTCTTTTTGCTGGATTTGCCCCAATTGAAAATCCAAAATATGCGATTGCAGTAGTAGCTGAACATTCAGGAGCTGGATCAAGAATTGCAGCTCCAATTGCTAGTAGTATGTTTGATTTTTTATTAAAAAAAAGGTTTTTAAATGCCTGAGAATATAAAAATTTCTAAAATATTTTTATTGGTTGAGAGTTTTAAAAAACTAGACAGAAATTTAATAAACATGGTTTTGTTATTAGGTTTTATAAGTATTCTATGTTTGTACTCAATAGACAAAGGTCAGACTAATCTTTGGTTAAGACATTTGCTTAGATTCTTGTTTGCATTTGCAATTTTAGTTTCAGTTGCTTTTACTAATTTAAGATTTTGGTTTCGTTATGCCTATCATTTTTATTTTTTTATATTATTTTTATTAGTGATTATAAAATTTATTGGTTTTTCAGCTAAAGGAGCTGCGCGTTGGCTCGATTTTGGTTTTTTCCACATTCAACCATCAGAACTAGCAAAGCTTGCAATTATATTGGTTCTTGCAAAATTTTATAACTCAGTAAAAGTTGAAAATATTAATAAATTATTTTCTTTGCTTGTTTCGTCAATTTTAATATTAATTCCATTTTTACTAGTTTTAAGACAACCTGATTTAGGAACTGCGGTATTAATTTTAGGAGCGGCACTTGGGACTTTATGGATAGTCGGTATGGACCGAAGAATTTTTATATCTGGTATTATAATTATAACTTTAAGCTTCCCTTTTATATTTGCGGCTATGAAGCCTTATCAAAAGCAAAGAGTAGTAAATTTTTTTAATACAGAAAGAGATCCATTAGGAGCCAACTATCAAGTGATCCAAGCTAAAATTGGAATTGGATCAGGAGGAATTTTTGGAAAAGGATATTTAAAAGGATCTCAGAGCTCATTAGATTTTGTTCCGGAAAATCATACTGACTTTGTTTTTTCTCATTTTGCCGAAGAATTTGGATTAGTAGGATCTTTATTATTGTTATGGCTATTTTTTTCAATAATTAAAAGAGTAACTCTAATCGGAGACCAGAGTAAAAATAATTTTTCAAAAATTTTCTGTTATTCATTTGCCTTTAATTTTTTTTTATATATTGCGATAAATTTAGGTATGGTCACAGGCTTGTTACCAGTTGTTGGGGTACCTTTGCCTATATTGTCATATGGCGGAACTGCTATGCTAACGAATATGATAGGCCTTGGAATTGTTCTTAGTTCAAAATTATATACTGAAGATTTTATTTAGTTTAATTACTTTTTATGGAATTTTATTTATCGAAAGTATTTAATTTTATATTCTCCCCTTTAAATATTTTATTTATAATTGTATTTACTCAGATTTTTGCAGTTTTGTTTATAGATTCAAAAAAATTAATTAAAAATCTATCAAATTTTTTTTTAATAACTTTTTTATTTTTTGGTTACATTCCTTTAAGTAATTTTATTCTTAATAAAATAGAAGATTATATTGAGCCATCTAGATATCCAGTTAATCAATTAACCGGCATTGTAGTGTTAGGCGGAAGTTTTATTACAGGATTGGAACCAAAAAAGAGGAATGAAATTTTCTTAAATGATTCCTCAGAAAGATTAACCAAGGCTTTAGAAATTTATAAAAAAAATTCAAGAATTTTAATACTATTTTCTGGATATTCAAATTCGATTAATCCTCAAGGTTGGAATGAATCAGAAATGGCTAAAAAGTTTTTTTTAGATCAAGGAGTTAGAGCTGATAATTTGATCTTTGAAAATAAATCAAGCAACACATTTGAAAATATTAAATTTTCTAGAGATATTTTAAATAATTATAAGGGGGTATGGGGCTTAGTTACTTCCGCCAATCATATGCCAAGATCTTTTTTAGCTTTTAAAAAACAAGGTCTTGTCTTAGAGCCTATAAGTGTTGACTATAAAACCGGAACAAGCAAGATATTTTGGTTAAATTTTAGCATTGAAAAAGGTTTGCAACATTGGTCAATAATATTTCATGAAATAATAGGTCTCGTTTATTATAAGGCTATAAACAAAATTTAAATATTCTTTAAAATGATTAATAATAATATTAGAGCATATATCATGCTTACATTGTGTTCTTTGTTTTGGTCAGGAAATTTCATTGTTGGAAAATTTGCAACACTTTATGAGGTTCCTCCCTTAACATTAAATTTTTTTAGATGGTTAATAGTTTGGATTATTTTAATTCCTTTTACATTTAACGATATTATTAAAAATTTTAAAATCATAAAAAAGAATTTTTTTTCAATATTTTTTATTTCAATTACGAGCATTAGCATCTTTAATTCTGTTGTTTATTATTCCTTAAACTTCACCCAAGTTTTGAATGGAGCTTTAATGATCTCAACAATACCAGTATTGATTATTTTTATTTCATTTATTTTTAAGACAGAAAGAATTAATTTTAATCAAATCTTGGGAGTTATTCTTT
>Ga0209085_1002365_pt1 | contig 10793 bp, 11 predicted proteins | sample C_131016_EF_Meta_FD_187310 | JGI IMG/M metagenome (GOLD analysis project Ga0209085, IMG submission 187310) | Freshwater microbial communities from Lake Croche, Canada to study carbon cycling - C_131016_EF_MetaG (SPAdes) (version 2) | ecosystem: Environmental > Aquatic > Freshwater > Lake...
CACATGGGGTACATGTCCGACATTATCGATAGGTACCAGCTTTGCATTCGGTATTGCAGCTTGCGCTTTTTTACCTAGCTCTGGAAAGTTACCCAATAACTTCACGGCTTCTGGTGGAGCAAAACGGCGGCCAAAGACCGTTCTATCTTTTTGACCGATCACTAACAATACAGGCATCTTCAATTGTGGCAAATCATTGACAACGGGTTTTTCTGCAATCATCTGATAAGTTAAGACAGAAGTTTTAGCGTAAGCAGGATAGTCAGATCCTTTTTGTATGCGCACATACACCTCTACAAACTTTTCATAGCTTGGTTGCCAAGTTGGGAAGTAGGTTTGCAAGAAACGGCGATAGCTCACTTCTGTCTGCGCCATCTCTAACTTGAGCAAATTATCATTTTGCTGTGGCGGAATATCTTTACTGTAATCCTCAAGACCCAAAGGATTTTCGAGAACGAGCTTTTGCACCATATTTGGATACAGGCGGGCAAATCGTACGCCAACCATACCACCCATCGAATTTGCAATGACAGAAACCTGTTTAACATTGAGTGAGCGCAATAAGGCCTTGGTATTAGCAGCTAACTCATCAAAGTGATATGCCACATCTGGCTTAGAAGACTTGCCAAAACCAATTTGGTCTGGAGCAACTACACGATATCCAGCTTGCGTTAAGCCAGCGATGGTGGGTGCCCAATAATCACTAGAAAAATTCTTGCCATGAAACAAGAGCACTACACCCTTTTGCTTACCAATAGCAGGCACATCCATATAAACCATCGTCGCGAGCTGACCTTGCAAACTGGTTTTGAATTCTTTAGTCGCATATGGATAAGGCCAAGTACTTAAACGCAGATCCAATGGTGCTGCGTTAGTATACAAACTAGTTGGGGCTGGGGAGCTTACTGCGGCTTGCTCAGTACTGGCACACCCCACCAGTAATAGCGAGATAGCGCAAACTAAACTAATAGTTCTCAGAGCAGACTTATTAAAGGACATATTCATTACAGAATCTTCGTTTTGAGATTGCTTAAGCCCTCGACGCTTCCCTCAAGTACATCGCCCTTCTTGACTGGGCCAACACCAGCCGGGGTGCCTGAGTAGATTAAATCGCCTGGTTCTAAAGTAAATAAGGTAGAGAGATAGGCAATGGTGTCGGGCACATTCCAGATCAACTGGTTTAAATCACCCTCTTGGCGCACTTCACCATTGACTAATAGTTTGACGGCGCCTTTTGTTGGATGACCACATTGAGTTGCCGGAGTAATTTCACCGCAAGGAGCTGCTTGGTCAAATGCCTTTCCTGTATCCCAGGGGCGACCCATCTTCTTTGCTTCACCTTGTAAATCACGTCTTGTCATATCCAAGCCAACACCATAACCATAAACATGGTCTAAGGCTTTATCAGCCGAGATATTTGCACCGCCTTTGCCAATGGCAACGACCATTTCGATTTCGTGATGCACATCTTTCGATAAATTGGGATAAGCCATGTCTTTTCCATCAGTCACGATAGAGTTAGCTGGCTTCATAAAAAAGAATGGTGGCTCACGATCTGGATCATGGCCCATCTCACGCGCATGATCTGCATAGTTTCGACCAACACAGTAAATCCGATTTACTGCAAAACGGCGAGTATCACCAGTAACTGGTAAAGATATCACTGCTGGTGGATCAATCACAAACGCTGCACTCATAACACCCTTTCTATCAAATCCTGTAGATTAGTCACTATTTCCGATGTAGAGAAGTATGACGCAGTTTTAGCAACAAGATACTCAGAGCCAAAGCAAAGGTTAAAGCATTCGCTATTATCAGGGGCCACTTCTCAATAATGAGTCCATAAATCAACCAGAGACCTACCCCAGCTGTAAATAGGGAGTACATACCCAGAGATACGCCAGATAAATCCCGACTTCGCCAAGACTGTATTGCCTGGGGCAAAAAGGCGAGCGTGGTCAAGAATGCAGCACAATAACCAATGACTTCAATCTGATGGGGCTCAAGGTTCATGAATCTATTGTAATTTATGAAATGAACATTCATTGATCTAGCACAGGAACCCCAATTCTGGTCATAATACAAGCTTGCCATACAAACCTATATTCAAAATAAGCCATGAGACAACTAATCCAAAAATCACTATTTATTGCGCTTTGCGCAACTGCTATTTTAGGCAATGCATATGCCCTAAGTGATGTAGCTATTAAGAATTACCCAGATAAACAAATTCGCATAGTCATCCCTTTTCCACCAGGAGGTGCGACTGACGTGATTGGCCGCATCATGGCGCAAGAGCTATCCAAGTCATTAGGTCAACAAGTGGTGCCTGATAATCGCTCGGGAGATAGCGGCAATATTGGCGCGGACTTAGTGGCCAAGTCTCCGGCCGATGGTTACACACTGCTCATGGGCGCACTCACATCGCATGCCATTAATACCAATCTGAATAAGGATGGCATTAAGTACAACCTAGAAAAAGATTTCACACCGGTTGGTGTAGTTGGTGTGGTGCCACTAGTGTTTGTTGTGAACCCTTCGGTTCCTGTAAAGAATATGAAGGAATTTATTGCTTATGCTAAAGCTAATCCTGGCAAACTCACTTTCGCCTCTTCTGGTGCAGGAGCACCACAACGCCTAGCAATGGAAATGTTCCGCGCGCAATTGGGTTTAGATCTTTTGCACGTGCCCTACAAGGGTAGCGGCCCGGCGATGACAGACCTCGTTGGCGGTCAAGTACTCAGTATGTCTGAGACAGTGCCTGCAGCACTACAATTTATTCAGGCTGGGCAATTAAGAGCTTTAGCGGTGACCACTGCAAAACGGATTGGTCAATTGCCAGATGTGCCTACCGTTACTGAAGCTACTGGCTTGCCGAACTTTGATGTCGTGAGTATGTTTGGAATTTTGGCCCCTGCAGGCACACCAAAACCCATCATTGACAAACTCAATACAGATATTAAAGTGATTTTGCAGCGTCCCGATGTGCAAGAGCGCATGTTGGCTGCTGGCGTATATGTGAACTACCTAACGCCTGCTGAATCTGCAAAGCGTATTCAGAGAGAATTGAATATGTGGGGCAAGGTCATTAAAGACGCTGGAATTAAGGCGGACTAAGTAATGGGATTTAGTACCAAGGATAATCCTTGGTACTAAATTTGTTTATTACTTCTTGTTCAATCCTGCTTTACGGGCTTCCACTTCTTTATTAATCGCTGCAATCGTTTGGGGATTGGGTGACTTCCAGTTGCCGCCAGAGTTATTCACCATGTAAACCAATGCGTCAGCAAATCCCTCGATACTTAAATTAGGATTGCCCCCTTTAGCGGGCATGGCACGAACACCAACATAACCATGTGCAGTAAGAGTAACTTGTCCCTCAGCAATGAGTGGCGCCCACTTTGCCTTATCGCCCAGCTTAGGTGCATTCAAAACACCAGCTCCATGGCAGCTCATGCAGACCTGTTTGTATGTGGTCTCACCAGATTGAGCAAAGGCCGATCCAGAGAATAGTAAAGCTAATAAAGCAATAAAAGAGGCTGATTTTTGTATCTTCATATCCATATTTTCCTGGCAAAGTTATTGTGATTTTTTAACGCGCTCAGTCCAGAGTTGCCATGGACGCCCAATCGTTTTTTCGATTGTTTCTTTAGAAGTTGTCGCCTCTCCAGGGGTCAAGTACTGAACCTGCCCCATCTTCATTGCCTCTGCCTGAATGCTCGCATTCTGAATGGCGTAGACCGTTCTAAATACCGCCTTCTTGATTGAGTCAGCTCCAGCAGCATAACCATGACCACGCATCAATACAAAGTATTGCAAGCCCATCGTTTGAGACAAAGCATCGCCTAAATCTGAATTACTCACAAACATATCTGTATCTGGATTTGGTTTAGCAAAATTACGGATCTCAAATATAGGCGCGCCCTCACCCAAGAAGGCACTCATGTGATAAACCGGTTTCAAAGTTACACCAGTTAAACCATACGGCAGAATTGGGGAGGCGTGACCATGAATAACTGAATTAATATCAGGGCGATTTCTCAGAATACCGCTATGGATGAATCGCTCACCATAGGCAACTCGGGTATCACCATTTAAGGCTTTGCCATTCATGTCAAATTCCATGATGTCTTGGACTTTAACTACTGAAGGCGCGACGCTTCTTGCTAAAAAGAAGGTATTGGGGTTGGCCGGGTTGCGAACACTAATATGCCCATAACCATCCACTGCATTTTGATCATACAAAATATGATTTGCAATGACCAGTTCCTCAACTGCGATCTTGACGGCGGGATTTTGCTCCATTTGTTCTTGAACACTCGCAGCATGAACTTGAATAGCTACGATAAAGAGAGCGGGAATTAAAATTTTTTTCATTACTCGACCTTTCCAATCTTTCTGACAACATCACCCATTTGCGCTGACTCTTTATCCCAATAGACTTTAAATTCAGGGGCATCCATATATTGAATGGGGCTACCAGCACTGTTAATGACGGAACGAACCCGCTCATCAGTGGCAGCCTGCTTGGCTGCCTCGCGTAATTTATTGGTAATGTATTCGGGGGTTGCGCTGGGTACAAACAAACCAGCCCATTGAGAAAATTCAATCTTAACGCCCATCTCCTTGAAACTGGGGACCTCAGGCATGCTCGCCAATCTACCATCACCCCAGTGCGCCAACGCTCGTACCTTACCTGCTTTGATCTGCTGCACAATCGAAGAAGGGCCAGTAGCAATTGCATCAACCTGTCCACCTAGCAATCCTACGATGGCTGGGCCAGCTCCCGTATAAGGAATATGAACCATATAAAACTTTTCTGAGGCCTTGAGCATCTCCATCGGAACATGCATCGTTCCATAATTACCCGAGGAGCCGAAATTATATTTACCTGGATTAGCGCGCATTGCCGCTATAAAAGATTTGTAATCCTTCCATGGACTGTCAGCCCTCACTACCAAAACAGTCGGGTCAGCCGTAAATCGCGCAATCGGCTTTAACTGATTTAATTGGAATGATTGTTCGCGGCCAACAACTTTATCTGCCTCAGGAATGATAGAAATAGAAGATAAAGCCATGAGAACCGTGTAGCCATCTGGTTTTGACTTAGCTACTGCCGCCATTCCAATGCCGCCACCAGCACCCGGTTTATTCTCAACAATCACGGATTGACCCAAGCTTCGAGATAAGGCTTCAGCTACTGGTCTGCCAACCGTGTCAGCTACTCCGCCTGGTGGAAAAGGCACCACCATCGTAATGGGACGCGTAGGCCAAGCTTCCTGCCCAAATACGGAGGCCATCATAAAGCACCCTCCTACAAAGGCTAGCAGACGGCTCATGTTCGTTTTTTGTCTCATATTGGTTATTTGGTTATTATTTACGGACTTTATCCTACTACAAGAGTTGGCATAGATATAGCCCCACTGGAGATCACCATCATGAAATATGCAGCATTTTCTTTAGCAAAAGAGCCAGGCAAGACACGCGTTGGTAGCATTTCTGCCGATGGCAAGACGGTGCAAGAGCTTGATCTTGGGGTCGATGTGAGCGAGGACGGCATCGTTGCCATTCTGCGCGCCGATTTGGCCGGTAAGACACCCTCATCAATTGCTAACCATGCATTTAGTGATATTCGCTTATTAGCCCCAGTACCAAGGCCGCGCCGCAATATCTTTTGTGTTGGCAAAAACTACCATGAGCATGCAAAAGAGTTTTCCAATAGCGGCTTTGATGGCAGCGCCAAACCAGGCGAAGATATTCCTAGTCACGCTATCTTCTTTACCAAGCCACCAGAATCTGTCACTGGCCCAAATACCAATGTGATTATTCCAACTGCCGTGTCTACTTGCATTGACTACGAAGCAGAATTAACAATTGTGATCGGTAAAGGTGGCAAAGGTATTAGTGAAGCCGACGCCATGAAGCATGTTTGGGGTTATACCGCCATTAATGACGTTACTGCTCGCGATTGGCAACAACGGCATAAGCAATGGTTCTTAGGTAAAAGCTTTGATACCTTCTGCCCTATGGGTCCATGGGTTGTGACAGCAGATGAAGTTGACGCAAATGATATCTCGGTGAAATGTTGGGTTAATGGCGAATTGCGTCAGAACTCCAACACTAAAGATTTAATCTTTGATATCCCTAATATGATTGCGACTGTCTCGGCTGGGATCACACTATACCCAGGTGATTTGATCGCCACGGGCACTCCTGTAGGAGTGGGTATTGGGTTTAAGCCCCCCAAGTATTTAGTAAACGGTGACGTTGTTGTCGTTGAAATGGGTGGTATTGGCAAACTTGAAAATACTTTCGTAGCCAAGTAAGTCAGAAGCAGAACTATCGAAATATAAAAGCCACCCTAGGGTGGCTTTTAACATTAGCGCATCACTAAGCTAAACCAAAAGCGCTTGCAATCCTATATGTAATAAAGGAGGCTAGGTAGGCTAAGCCAAACAAGTAACCGAGCATGATGACTGGGATCTTCCACCCACCTGTTTCACGCTTTACTGCAGCAATGGTAGATAAGCACTGTGGTGCAAATACAAACCAAGCCAGGAGTGAAAGCGCTGTGGCTAATGACCAGCCGGAAGAAATTAATGGGATCAATGCTTCAGCCGCATCTGCACTTGCACTCGATAAAGCATAAACAGTGGCTAGTGAGCTCACTACGACTTCTCGTGCTGCCATGCCTGGAACCAAGGCAATGCTAATTTGCCAGTTAAATCCAATGGGTGCAAAGAGATGTGCAAGAGCTTGGCCTAACATACCAGCAAAACTATATTGAATGGCTGAACCCGTTGCGCCATCGGGCGGGAGTGGAAAGCTCGATAGAGCCCATAAGGCAATTGTCATGATGAGAATGATGCCGCCGACACGACGTAGAAATATTTCTGCGCGCTGCCATAAGCTAATTGCTAAATTACCGAGGCGTGGCCAATGATAGCTAGGCAACTCCATCATGAGTGCATTCATACGAAACTGTTCGCTAGTGAAATACTTCAGAATCCAAGCAACACCCATCGCACCTAAAATACCTGCGAGATAAAGCAAGAATAAAACCAGACCTTGCAAATCAATATTCGCCCAAAGCTTTTTTTCAGGGATAAAGGCGGAGATCAATAATGCGTACACTGGTAAACGTGCCGAGCAAGTCATCATGGGTGCAATCAAGATGGTGACCAAGCGATCTCGGGAATTTGAAATACTTCTAGTAGCCATGATCCCAGGGATAGCGCAGGCAAAACTCGAAAGAAGCGGAATAAATGATCTACCAGACAGGCCAACCGAGCCCATCACACGATCCAGTAAATAGGCTGCTCTGGGTAGATAGCCAGACTCCTCCAGTAAAAGAATAAAGAAAAACAGAATCAGGATCTGCGGCAAGAAGATTACTACACCACCGAGTCCAGCCAAGATGCCGTTAATTAATAAACTGCGCATCCAATTATTTGGCAGGATCTCCGTAATTTGAGCACCCAGAAACTCCATCGCAGTCTTGATTAGCTCCATTGGTAAAACTGCCCAACTAAATACAGCCTGGAAGATGAAAAATAATAGCGTAATCAAAATCAAGGGGCCAAATACCGGATGGAGCAGGACAGCATCCAAGCGATCACTTAAATGATCTGGAATAACTTGATCTAACTTCAAGTTTTGTAAAATTTTCTGGACCAAAATATTGTCAGACTCTGTATGAGCAATATGAGAAGCTACGTTTTCTAGCGTTGCGTCACTGGTGCCTGTTTGTAGCGCACTTAAGTTACGCCAATCTAGATTGGATAAGAAAGATTTAAGGTCATCAGCGCCATCAGCATGGATGCCGATGCTAGTCACTACTGGCAGTCCCAACTCATGAGAGAGTGCAGCAGTATCGATCTGCAGGCCTTGACGCTTTGCGATATCGAGCATATTCAGCACAACCAGGCAAGGCAACCCCAGACGCTTAGCAGCTAAGACCAAGCGCAGATTACGGCGCAAGTTGCTAGCACTTAATACGCAGACCACCAAATCAGGACGCTTCTCACCTTCTGCTCTACCCAATAGGACATTACAAGTGACGCGCTCATCGAGTGATCTTGGATAAAGGCTATAGGCACCGGGTAAATCCAAAATCCGGATGCTCTTGCCTGACTTAAGTGTCAAACGCCCTTCTTTACGCTCTACTGTGACACCAGAATAGTTCGCAACTTTCTGACGACTACCAGTGAGTAAATTAAACAGGGCCGTTTTCCCACAGTTGGGATTACCTAGCAATGCAACAACGGGTTCGCTAGAAAAAAAATGGACTTGAGATTCAGTCATGCGCTAGCAACTCAACTTCAATCATGCGTGCCTCAGACTGACGCAAAGCAAATGTAGATGCGCCAACCCGAACCATATAGGGACCCTTTCCAAGCAACCCCTTTCTCAAAAGAGTCACTTGCTCACCGGGTAAAAAGCCGATGTCCTCCAACTGCCCCTTAATTTGTGGGGCGCCTTGAGGGCAATTGACTTCACTTACGCGGTAAAGGCTTTCCAGTTCAGCTTGATCCAAATTCATTCAATATGCTTTTATGAGTGGTTTATAGGGGCATTATATCCCCAAATGAGAATGAATATCATTCGTGGCGACCCTGTGTATATCAAGCAATATTGCGCCTTTTGCAGGCTTGCAGCTTTGATCTAAAACAAAAAAGAGGTGGCTTTAGTTAACATAAAATCTAAGGCGTGCTGTAGCCATACTTCTGAAGAATTGATTTGGCCGCAGGTCTTTGCATGAACTGATAAAGAGTTATCGCTTCCTGGGGAGCGTCTTTGATTAAAACCATTCTCTGCTTAATTGGCTCATAAAGTTTGCTATTGACCAAAATGAAATGGGTCTCTTTGGCAACTTCTACTGACTTCGCCAACGATAGTGCAGTAAAACCTAAGTCAGTCGCGCCCGTTACTACGTACATGGTTGCAATACCAATATTGTCACCATAGATCAATTTGTCTTTAGCAATATCCCAAAGCCCTTCCGCCTTCAAATACTCAATGGCTGCCTTGCCATAAGGCGCTAACTCAGGCTTAGCAATAGCAATCTTATTAGCCTTGTTGATTGCTCTCATCAGCTCAGTCTTGTCATTGGCCAAACTCATTTTGGCAGAATTCTTGGAGATGATGGCTAATTTTCCGATAGCGTACACAACACCCTCATCAATCGTCTTCCCCTTTTTAGAGAGCTCAATCGGAAAATGTTCATCAGCAGAGATAAATAAGTTAAATGGCGCACCATTCATGATCTGTGCTGTGAAGTTCCCAGAAGATCCGTACACAATCCGAATATCAGAATTACCTGCAGCTTTATATGCTGCATTAATCTCGGCAAAAGCGTCTTTCATATTGGTAGCAACGGCGACAGTAGTCTGCTGAGCAAAAATACTCTGGGAGAAGAACAATAGAAAGGATAAAATAAATTGACGCAATTGGATTTTATAAAAAATGGTTTGAGCATCAGTGTATATCAAGCCAAGCAAGACTAAACTAAGTAAGATACCTCAAAACATCCATAATCTTTATTGCAACAGTCTGAAAGTATTAAATGAGATTTCTAACTACTCGCCTGCTAGTGATTGCCTTTGCTAATGCATTCTTCTTAGCATCGCCAACTATTGCCCAAGAAAAAAGTATTGTGGTTTCCTCCACCACCTCCACAGAACAATCTGGACTATTTGAATTCATGCTCCCTATCTTCAAGATGAAGACGGGAATTAATGTCAAAGTAGTTGCAGTAGGAACCGGTCAGGCACTCGATATTGGTCGTCGCGGGGATGCCGATGTCGTATTCGTTCATGACAAGCCGGCTGAAGAAAAATTTGTTGAAGAAGGCTTCGCAACCAAACGCAATGAAGTGATGTACAACGACTTCGTGCTCATCGGACCTAAGTCAGACCCTGCAAAAGTGGGTGGCGGTAAAGATATTCAGGCAGCGCTACAGAAAATCTCTGTTGCACAATCTCCTTTTGTCTCTCGTGGCGATAAGAGCGGCACACATTCGGCTGAATTGCGTTACTGGAAAGGTGCGGGCGTCACGGTCTCACCAACTCAAACTTGGTATAAAGAAACAGGCTCCGGTATGGGCCCTGCTCTCAATACTGCATCTGCTATGAATGGCTATATTCTTGCAGACCGCGCAACTTGGCTGAGCTTTAAGAATCGTGGTGATTTAATCATCCTAGTACAAGGCGATCCTAAGCTCTTTAATCAATATGGCGTGATGTTAGTAAATCCAGCAAAGTTTCCTCATGTGAAAAAAGCCGAAGGACAAGCCTTTATTGATTGGTTGCTTTCTAAGAATGGTCAAGACGTGATTGCTAGCTACCAAATTGGTGGTGAGCGGCTCTTCTTTCCTAATGCCAAGTAATTGCGGGCAATCCTCAGGATAAGCATTCATCAATACAAGCATGTCATATACAAGTTCCAACGCTTATTTGGTAAATTAACATTTCACCATCTAAAACTGACACTTGATTGCCAAACCTCTTGAATACCTTAGAAGTCCTGATTAAACCCTGGCAGGAAGCCTGCGAGGAGGCTTACTTGATACGACAGAAGGTGTTTATACAAGAGCAAGGGGTGCCTGAGGAAATGGAATTAGATGAACTTGACTCTACTGCCCGCCATGCCTTAGCTTATGAGAGCAAGCTATGTGTAGGCACTGGGCGATTAGTTCACTTAGCCAATCATCATGCGCAAATTGGTCGCATGGCCGTCTTAAGCACTTTCCGAAACCGAGGCATTGGCAAAGCAATCTTGAGCAACTTGATCGC
>Ga0209085_1002373_pt1 | contig 10759 bp, 8 predicted proteins | sample C_131016_EF_Meta_FD_187310 | JGI IMG/M metagenome (GOLD analysis project Ga0209085, IMG submission 187310) | Freshwater microbial communities from Lake Croche, Canada to study carbon cycling - C_131016_EF_MetaG (SPAdes) (version 2) | ecosystem: Environmental > Aquatic > Freshwater > Lake | place...
GATAGTCACTTCATTTGTTGTACTAAGTTCAATTTTAGCCTTTTCACCTTCATCGCGAAGTCGTTGAAGCGCAGCTTTATCGTCTGAAATATCTTGGCCATTTTCTTTTTTGAAAGTTTCGATAAGGTAATTAACGATTACACGATCAAAGTCTGCACCGCCTAAATGTGTATCACCATTGGTACTTTTAACTTCAAAAACACCATCACCGAGTTCAAGAATTGAAACGTCAAACGTTCCACCACCAAGATCATAAACGGCAATCTTTTCATCTTTGCCACCTTTGTCTAATCCGTAGGCAAGCGCCGCAGCTGTTGGCTCATTAATAATTCGTTTTACTTCAAGTCCAGCAATTTTACCGGCATCTTTTGTTGCCTGTCGTTGAGCGTCGTCAAAATAGGCAGGCACCGTAATAACTGCTTCATTAATAGTTTGGCCAATAAATGCTTCTGCGTCAGCTTTGAGCTTAGAGAGCACCATTGCACTTAATTCTTCAGCACTATAGTCCTTATCACCCATCTTTACCTTAACGCTTTGTCCACTCTTGACCATTTCGTAGCCCATGAGCTTAATATCTCGCTGCACTTCTTTATCTTCCCAACGTCGTCCAATCAAACGCTTCATTTCATAGATAGTATTTTTTGGGTTTGTTACACTTTGACGTCGTGCTAATTGTCCAACTAAGCGTTCGCCACTTTTATTAAGTGCGATGACGCTTGGCGTTGTTCGATTACCTTCAGCATTAGCAATAATCTCTGGGTTGCCGCCCTCCATTACTGCCATTGCGCTATTCGTTGTTCCTAAGTCTATTCCTAAAATTTTTCCCATATATATTCTCCTTATTCTATTGTTTCGTTACGTTTACCATGGCAGGGCGAATGATTTGCTCACCAAGCTGGTAGCCCGGCTGCAGCACTGCTGCGACAACTTCATGTTCACCCGTTGCTTCTTCGTTCATACTGACTGCCTCGTGTCGATTGGGATCAAATAGTTCTCCTTCAACACCAATTTTCTTAAGTCCGATAGAAGCAAGTTGCATCTCAAGCTGCAAAGCAATTGATGAAACTCCCTTTACCCAGGCATGATCTTTTATATCTGCTGGCTCGTGAGCGATTGCTCGCTCAATGTTATCCAACACTGGAAGGAGGGTCAGTACTGCCTGCTCTTTTCCTGCTTGGATAGCACGAAGTTTTTCTTCTTCACTTCGTCTTCGAAAATTTATAAAGTCAGCTTGAACTCGCTGCAAATCAGCAGTGAGCTCAAGCACTCTTTCATCATTCTTTGATGTCTTCTTTGGTTCTTTTGTCATACTCTACTCCTTTTTCTTTAAAATAATGCAGCCTCAAGCGTAATACCGGTATGGCGAACGAGATTCATCACCGACTTGTAACTTTGCCGAGTTGGACCAACGATTCCAATGTAACTTCGATCACTATAGGGGCTACTGAATCGGCTAATAATTAAGGTACACCCACTTGTTTTTCCGATTGGATTCTCTTGACCGATATAGACGCTAAGCGGCTCATTCGGTTGTGCCTCACGTAGCCACGGCTCTAGATTATCGAGCAGCTGAGCTACTTCATGTATGGCAGTACCACTGGCAAATTCAGGTTGTGAAAAAAGATTTGAAATACCACTCATGTACAACTGATCACCAATGGTCGCTATACCGAGGTTTTGTGTTATTGATACCAGGCTGTCGACTGCAGACTTAATAGCCTGCACTGCTTCACCAGCACCATTAACCCTGGTGTCAATCGCTCTCGCATTGCGATTGATCTGTGGTGCAGTGAGCGCAAACTCATTTGCTTCATTCACCTGATTTACATAAAACCTATACCCTTTATCTGTTGGTACTCTTCCAGCTGAGGTATGTGGTTGTTCTATGAGACCCATTTCTTCCAAGCGCGACATTTCACTGCGTATGGTTGCTGATGAAACGCCAAACATGTTAGCTAAGAGAATTGAGCCTACTGGCGCAGCAACTTCGGCATACTGCTCAACGATGGCGTTTAAAATCTTAACTTGTCTTGGTGAGATCTGCATAGTTTTTTTCTAGTACCATTACTAGTTTAGAAAATTAGCACTCTACTGTCAAGAGTGCTAATTATTTTATTCATCCCTGTTAAATATTATTTTTTTGCCATTAATTCGCGCAAAAGCTGTTTCGCGTGCTTAATTGCAGCTTGTTGATATGCCTTATCATTAGTCTTTTGAACAATCTCATCAAGTTGTTTTACAGCGTCATCGAGAGAGTCATTGATAACGAAAGTAAACTTACCTGAAAGTAGTGCATAATCTATTTCTGAAGCGGCGCTTGCAAGCCTTCTTTTTCTCTCTACTTCATTCATCGCACCCCTACCATCAAGCCGTTGCATCCATATCTCATAACGTGGCGGCAAGATAAAAATAGGCATGATGTTGTCACTTAAAGTTTCAAGTGTTCTACAGCCCTGCACATCAATATCTGTTATAGCTATTTTTCCTGCTTTATGTGCTTTCTCAATTTCTCGCATACTTATTCCAGATACTTGCTGATCATGAATGATGGCAGCCTCTAGGTATCTACCTTTATCAAGATCTTTTAAAAAATCTGCCTCACTCCTAAACCAGTATTCTTGCCCATTTTGCTCCGCCAGACCATTATTTATTCGTGGAGGACGGGTTGTATCAGAAACGATGTAGTAGTATGTGTCTCCTTCGAGCAATGTCTTAATAAGGGTATTTCGTCCGGCGGCAGTTGGGGCTGCAAGCAGCACAAAGGGTGTTTGACGTAAAATGGCAAGCTGCTCTGGATTGGGAATGTAATCTGCTAAAACTCTGGTGAAAGAATCTATTAGTTTAAGTGGCGTATCATCGATAATCATAGGTATACTATACCTTGTATACTAATTAGTTAATCAAGGATTTTTTCATGAAAGCACCAGACTTTTCACTGCCCGACCAAAACGGCACTATGCATTCGCTATCTCAATACAAGGGAAAATGGGTTGTTCTGTATTTTTACCCAAAAGATAATACCCCGGGATGTACTAAAGAAGCCTGTAATTTTAGAGATGGCCGCGCTTATCTTGAAGACAAGGGGGCGGTGGTGCTTGGTGTTTCTAAAGACAGTGTCGCTAGTCATAAGAAATTTGCTGATGCCCATAAGCTGACCTTTACGCTCTTAAGTGATACTTCAACCGATACTATTAAAACTTTTGGTTCATGGAAAAAGAAAAAGTTTATGGGACGAGAATATGAGGGAATTAATCGAGACACCTATCTCATTAATCCAGACGGTGAAATTGTAAAAAAATATGAGGGGGTTAATCCGCTCACACATGTTGGTCAAGTAACCAAAGATCTCACCGAACTTAGTCACGCTTAAGTAGTACTGTAAACGCATCAGAAGGAATATCCACTTTACCGAAGCGCTTCATGCGCTTCTTTCCTTTTGCTTGTTTAGCAAGAAGTTTCTTCTTACGCGAGACATCACCACCATATAAATATCCTGTCACGTCTTTTCGAAATGCACTAATATCTTCGCGAGCTAAAAAGCGGGCACCAATTGCTGCCTGTAAACTAATTTGGAAGTTTTGTCTTGGTATGACATCTTTAAGCTTCTTTACTATGTCACGGCCAATTCCCGTGGCTTCTGATTGATGCACCATCAGGCTAAGCGCATCAATTCTCTCGTTCGCTACATAAAAATCTAAACGCACTAATTGCTCAGCCCTATATTCACTCAAATCATAATTAAATGATCCATAGCCACTTGTTACACTTTTAAGCTGATCATAAAAATCGGTAAGCAGGTTTGCGAGCGGTGCATCAAAACTAACAAGCGCAAGTTGCGCATCAACATAACTAAGATTTTTATGAATACCTCTTTTTTGGACAATTAATTGAATAACCGCACCGACATATTGTTTTGGACAGACGACTTCACCTTTAATCCATGGTTCTCTAATTTCAGCAATTTGCGCTGGGTCGGGCAACTCACTGGCACTCTTAATATCCAGCTCTTCCCCATTAATAAGTAGGATATGATAATCCGTACTTGGGTTCGTTACCACGAGCTCTAGATCATATTCACGCTCAAGCCGCTCTTTAACAATATCCATATGAAGTAATCCCAAGAAACCGATCCGTACTCCATAACCAAGTACTGGAGAATTTTCTGGTGTAAATTGCAGAGCTGAATCGCTGAGACTTAATTTTTCGATTGCATCTTTTAGTAGCTGATAGTTTTCATTACTATCGGGAAAGAATCCTGCATACACAAAAGGTTTCACTTCCAAATAACCTGGAAGCGGACTCGTTGCCTTATTTTTTTCAAGGGTTATCGTATCACCGACTCGAGCTTCTCGAGTGCTTTTTAGATTCGTAACAATATAGCCGATTTCACCAGACCGTAAAACTCCGGTTGATTTCATTTCAGGAGTCAAACAACCAACCTCAAGAGCGATGCCTTCACTTTTTGTCCCCATCATTTCCATGATATCGCTTTTTTTGATGATACCGTCAAACACCCGAACGTACAGAACTACTCCCCGATAATCATCATAATAACTATCGAAAATGAGTGCACGAGGAGGCAGAGTTTCATCAACGGTTGGTGCAGGAATTTTTGCGACAATCTCATCAAGTAATTCTGCTACCCCCAGCCCATTCTTGGCTGAGATGTGCAAAATATCTTCTTTCTTGCAACCAAGTAGTGCTACAACTTCTGCCGAGACACGTTCAACATCAGCTGCGGGCAAATCAATTTTATTAAGCACCGGCAAGATAGTAAGATCAGCGGCGAGCGCTAAATACACATTTGCTAGTGTTTGCGCTTGAATGCCCTGGCTTGCATCAACCACTAAAATAGCACCCTCGCAGGCCTCTAAGCTTCGAGACACCTCGTAGCTAAAATCAACATGACCGGGTGTATCTATAAGATTAAGTTCGTAATTCTTATACTGCATTCGCACAGGCGCAAGTTTGATGGTAATTCCTTTTTCACGCTCAAGATCCATCTTATCCAGCAGCTGTGCTTTCATGTTACGTTTTTCAACAGTACCAGTCAGCTCCATCAAGCGATCGGCCAGCGTACTCTTACCGTGATCAATATGGGCAATAATGCAAAAATTTCTAATTTCTTGTGGTGTCATGTCGCGCTATTATACCTGAATTATTCTATTTTGAGGCGACCAAATACAATCTTGTTTAATTTGGCAACAACTATTTTTGCTTCTTCAATTTCAAAAATGTACGAAACGACCACATGAACAAAGAAAGTAAAGAAAGCGATTATCGATACATTCGTGAACAAAGTGAGCCCCTGGGCGCTCTGATTGAGTGGTAGGAATTGTATAGAAATAAGGGCAGCAAGTGCGCTAAAGCCGGTTGCGGAGAGAGTCTTATACGTATCTTTAAGAAAAATTTTAGAAAAGAAATGGCGGTCTCGTAATGCCATAACAAATACCAGTATTACTACTTCGACGAGCGCAACAATGCTCTGGGCTATCGCTAATCCTTCTACTCCATAGACACTTGGTTTGGAAAGCCTCCAAGCGAGAAGAATATTTAAGACGATGACTAGGATAGAAACATACAGTGGGGTCTTTGTATCTTTGTGAGCATAAAAATATCTAGAAATAATGGTATAGATAATTCTAAAAAATATCGCCACACATAAGAATCCAAAAATAGCTGCAATATCCTGATTGCTCCGTGCAAAGATAATACGCGCAAGGTAGCCTCTTGTGAAAAAACAAACAACCACAACAGGAAGGGAGATCCAGATCATTAATCGTAAAACTTTCAAGAATTCTTCTTTGAAAAGATCGACTCGGCCCTCGGCAAGCCGGTGCGTTAACTTTGGAAAAGCGGCTGTTGAGATAGCATTTCCAATTAGCATAATTGGTGCGTTATAAAGTACCAGCGCGTTAGAATAATTGGTTACTGAGCCAATCGATAAATCTGAGGCAAAGCGTGTTTCCACGATGCCGTTAATATTATCGATTCCTTGATCAATTGAGCGTGCCGGCATAATCCTAAGAATTTCTCGGAAACTTTTATTTTTGAAATCTATATATGGACGGTATCTAAAATTAAGTCCTTCCATTCCGAGTGCAATAACTAGAAGTTGTAGAACTGCACCGATTGCAATACCAAGACTTAATCCTACGATTCCGAAGCGGGTTCCAAAAATATAGATACTTGCAATGATGGCTCCATTGTATAAAAGCGGTGCCACTGCAAAAAAGAAGAACCTTCCGGTGGCTTGCTGTACGGTTGAGAGCACTGTTGAGATAGAAAATAAAAATATATTGACTGAAATAATTCGCATAATTGCAACAGTCAGATTCAACTGCTCTGGCAAGAACCCCGGTACAACGATGTAATGAAGTAAAGGTCGAGCAAATACCATAATAATGATAGCTGCCACGAACCCAACAATTGCGAGTGCATTTAATACATAGCTAGCAACCTCCCAAGCAGACTGTTTATTCTGCTGTAAGCGTTCAGATAAAATTGGAAGAAATGCTACGCCGAGTGCGCCTGATGCAAGTGTGAAAAAAACAAAATCAGGAATCTTGAATGCCGCGAAATAAGCATCTGATTCAAAGTTAATAAAGTTTGCATTAACTAGTTTTGTACGAAGGATCCCGAGCAATGCTCCAATTAAAGATGAGCCCGCCAGAAGAATTGCGGCTGATCCGAAAGATACTGGTTTGTTTGCTCGACGTAATATGCGGCTCATAATCGTTACGACTGATTATAAGTGTTTCAGTTCTCTATTTCGAGCTGAGACACTAGTACAGTGCTGCCTCTTTTGGCATTTTTGTTCCTTTTAATATTTTTGCTACCTCATCAGCTTCTACAGTTTCTTTTACCAGTAGTACATCTTTTAGAGATTCAAGATATGTTCGGTTTTGTTTAATAACCTGTCGGGCTCGTTTCGCAGCTTCAGTAATAAGCGCCTCGACTTCATCATCAATAACCTTCGCTGTTTCGTCAGAATATTGTCGCTCATGAACAAGCCGCTCCATCATCATACCGTCTTCGATATGAAACACTTGATCTCTCAGTTTCTTACCCATGCCCTGATTTACAATCATCTCCCTTGCAAGCTCAGCAGCTTTTTGTAGATCGCTTCCAGCTCCAGTGGTCACACGGTCTGGACCATAAACAACTTCTTCAGCAATTCGTCCTCCAAGCATTCGAGCCAATACGTCCTTGTATTCAATAATGCTGTGGTAGCTCTTGTCTTCAGGTGGAATAAACCAAGTGACGCCACCAGTTCCACCGCGAGGAATAATGGTAACTTTATGTACGACATCACTATCAGGAAGAACCTGTCCAACTACAGCGTGTCCGGCTTCGTGATAGGCAGTAAGTTCTTTTTCTTTTTCATTCATAATCTTACTCTTACGTTCTGGCCCAATTGCAACTCGTTCAAAAGCGCTTGTAACGTCAGCGTCTGTGATTTCTGTTCTATTCTCACGGGCTGCAACAATCGCTGCCTCGTTTGCAATATTTGCAAGATCGGCACCGCTGGATCCAGCAGATTTGGCCGCAAGAGCGTCAAGGTCAACGTTTTTTGCGAGTGGCTTCTTCTCGAAATGTACTTTAAGAATTGCGAGACGATCTTTTCGATCGGGAAGTCCAATCGTTACCCTTCGGTCAAATCGTCCTGGTCGTAGTAGGGCTGAGTCAAGCACATCCATTCGGTTTGTGGCCGCTAGAACGATAACATTCTGACCCTGTTCGAACCCATCCATCTCAACCAAAATTTGATTGAGTGTTTGTTCTCTCTCGTCATGTCCACCACCCATACCACTACCGCGTTTTCGTCCAACCGCATCAATTTCATCAATAAAGATAATGCAGGGAGCATTCTTTTTGGCTTTGGAAAAAAGATCCCGAACACGACTTGCCCCAACACCAACAAACATTTCTACGAACTCAGACCCTGAGATACTAAAGAATGGAACATTGGCTTCACCTGCTACTGCTCGAGCCAACATAGTCTTACCGGTACCTGGAGGACCAACAAGCAGCACACCCTTTGGTATCTTTGCGCCAACACTCAAGAACTTTTTAGGGAACTTTAAAAATTCAACCACTTCTTCTAGGTCTTGCTTGGCTTCTTCATTTCCAGCTACTTCACTAAACTTAACTGCTTCCTTGTCGCTTCCGTAGAGCTTCGCAGAGCTTTTACCAAAGCCAAGTGCTTGGTTTCCTTGACCCTGGGCGGATCGAAGAATAAATATAAGGACAAGGGTGATGATAACAACAGGAAGCAAATTAATTGCAATCGAAGCCCAGGTTGATCCGGTACTCGAAGACGGCTTAAAGGTAACCGAAACATCACGACTCGTAAGTCCACCAGGACCATATAGAGGGGTACCGTTTTCTTTTACAGCAGTTTCAGTAGGCTTACTATTTCCCTTGAGCGTTAACTGAATAGTATCTCCATTAACTAAAATATTACTGACATCACCCTTATTGGCGCTATTCATTGCATCACTGAAGGAGACACTTGTTAATTTTGCTGGTTGGTTATAGCTAAGAAGGAATACTGCTGCAAATGCACCAATGATTACTACAAAACCTATATTTTTAAACCAATTCTTTTTTTGTGTCTTTTTTGGGGGGCGTGATTGTTTTTTCTCCATAAGATGTGATTATAAAGGTTTTGAACCTCCTTGACTACCGCGAGATTGAAAACGTGCTGATCTTTTTGTGAGTAGCACGTCAACCCCACTTGCTTGCAATGTTTTTCCATGGGGTAAGGTTTTAATCTGTACACACATTCGTTCAATAGTTTTTCTATCCAGCTCTTTGGCACCTGCTTTTAGTAAAATACTACGTACTACTTCTCGCCCAATATCGTGGGGTAGCATAATAAACCACCTCCGGTTCAATACGAGTTGGCTTTTATGCAGTCCACGTCGGAGTAGATGCTCAATCTCTTGATCGATCTTCGTATTATGATGCGCTGAATGTTCAAGAATCGTCAACCATTTTTGTCTGGTGGCGTCATCCATTTTATGCACGACGTTATGTCTAATCTTGTTCCTCAGATATTTCGTATTTTCATTCGTGCTATCTTCGCGCCACTCAAGATCATTTTCTTTTGCGTATTTCAGCAGGTCACCTTTTGCCATCGAAAGAAGCGGTCTAACTAGCTCCTTTGTGTCCTTCAATGAATTAAGCCCACTTCTGCCCGTACCCCTTAAAAGATTAATCATACTCGTTTCAATAACATCATCCTGATGGTGTGCTGTAATTATGGCAATCGCATGATGTTTGGCGGCAACTCTTCTTAAAAATGCATATCGATAATTCCGCGCAGCCTCCTCGCTTGCATCGGGACCAAGCTCTACTCGTTCTGTTTCAAATTCATACCCATATTTTTGCGCGAGCGTTTCGACGAATTTTGCATCAATTACAGAATCGCTTCTTATACCGTGATCAAAATGCGCAACTACAAGTTCTAGTTCTTTTTGCTTGGAGAGAATATCCAGAAGCACAACTGAGTCAACGCCTCCAGAAACGGCAAGAACATAGGTTCCGGGCTGTAAGGGGGCACTATTTTGCATATTCACAAATGATATCAAAAAAGATCACCTAATTGTTGGTGATCTTATAAAACTGGTAGCGGCGCCGGGGATCGAACCTGGGACCTTAGGCTTATGAGTCCTACGCTCTAACCAACTGAGCTACGCCGCCGAATTTAACCTCGATACTATAGCATATTCTTCTCTGTTGAACCAGAGATTTATAAACAAAAATATCTACGAAACCGTAGATATTAATGTTTTTGCGTACCCTACCCGCTAGCCTAGAAGAGCATCAATGCTCAAAATGGCTTGGTCGCTTGTAGGAGTAAGCTCGTAGCTAATACCAATATCGCTCATTGGTTACTCCTTTTTTATTGTTTTTGTTTTGCTTTTTTATAGCAATGATTACATTATATGTTTATTTTTTGATTTTGTCAAGAGCCTTATGCTTAATTTTGTTGTATAAAATGCTCTTTAAAATGAGTGGTGATTCTTTCGGAGAGATAAGATCGGCGCAGCATATCACGTGGTCAGATAGTTGCTTGCCAAAGAGCATCGAAACAACATGCTTATCATGTGAGGTAAGTACTTCTCTTCCGTCTCCAATAAGCAGCATAATTTCACTGCGCTCAATAAACAGTGTGCTGACGCGCGATAACCAAACTTGCTTTTTATCTGCAACTAAAAATTGCGCCCCTACTAAATCTTCAAGAGAAATACCTTCTCTGAGAATGGCAACGCTACCGCCAAGCACTTCGCTCAAGTGCTTGGCCTGTTTTTCTTCAAGAATAAATTTAGTAGTGAGCTTATGTGTCATTTGTAGATGGCGAATGAGCTCCAGAATCATTTCATTAGACAATGAAACTTCAAACAGTACTAAGCTCGCTTCAAATATAGAAGAGGCCTTCTTTGTATTATTAACGATCACCCCCAGATCATTCAGTAATTTGATACTTTTTTTGGTTGCTCTTTTAACTCGTTGTTTGAAAAAAGAAGCATGTTTAAATAACTGCGTTTCTTCATTTCTAGCGACAACTATCCCTTTACCCTTACCTTCAGTGACAAAGCTTCCCATAAAAGCCATGCACTTTTGTTTTCGTAAATCTGCATCCTGCACCAGTGGTAAGGTATTTTTTGATGCTGACAATCCTTCATTTGTAAAAAAAGATTGGTTGATCTGCAACTGATCAACTTCAACTAAACGTATATCTGCGGGTACT
>Ga0209085_1002374_pt1 | contig 10747 bp, 8 predicted proteins | sample C_131016_EF_Meta_FD_187310 | JGI IMG/M metagenome (GOLD analysis project Ga0209085, IMG submission 187310) | Freshwater microbial communities from Lake Croche, Canada to study carbon cycling - C_131016_EF_MetaG (SPAdes) (version 2) | ecosystem: Environmental > Aquatic > Freshwater > Lake | place...
TGGGACCAACATCGAGAAATTGGTTTTGCCGCAAGCGCTGGGGAAAGCCGCCGCTACATGGTATTTTTTGCCTTGAGGATTGGTCACGCCCAAAATGAGCATGTGCTCAGCCAACCAGCCTTGGTCGCGCCCCATATTGGAGGCGATGCGCAAGGCAAAGCATTTTTTACCTAACAAGGCATTGCCGCCATAACCAGATCCGTAAGACCAGATTTCACGCGTTTCTGGGTAGTGCACGATGTATTTGGTTTTGTTGCAAGGCCATTTCACATCGGCTTGGCCCGCAGCCAAAGGCGCGCCCACGGTGTGCACGCAAGGCACAAATGCGCCGTCGGTGCCGATCACGTCGTATACCGCCTTGCCCATGCGGGTCATGATGCGTTGGTTGACAGCCACATAGGCGCTGTCAGAGAGTTCGATACCGACATGGGCAATGTGCGAACCCATGGGGCCCATGCTGAAAGGCACCACATACATGGTGCGCCCTTTCATGCTTCCGTCGAACAAGGGCTGCAAGGTGGCGCGCATTTCGGTGGGTGCCATCCAGTTGTTGGTGGGGCCGGCGTCTTCTTTTTTCTCAGAACAGATGTAGGTGCGGTCTTCGACGCGTGCTACGTCGCTGGGGTCCGACCACGCGAGGTAAGAGCCTTGGCGCTTGGCGGGGTTGAGCTTTTTGAAAGTACCGGCGTCTACCAGTTGCTGGCAAAGACGTTGGTATTCCTCTTCACTGCCATCGCACCAGTAGACGGTGTCTGGTTTGCACAAGGCGGCCATTTCGGCCACCCAAGCAATCAGTTTGGGATTTTTCACATAAGCGGGTGCGTTCATCAAAGACTCCAAAGTTAAAAATTGAGGTCAAGGTCCTATGCGGGGCTTTGCCAAGACCTTGGCCTCAATCGATGGGCCGCTTTTGGGGCGGGTGGGGCATTTTAAGAATTTCAACACCCTTATGCATCCTAATGAATAATAAAAACCAGCAGATGCGTAGAAAAAGGATGTAAAAAAAGCGCCCACAAGGCGCTTTAAGAAGTAATGTCAGACAATTAAAAGGTCAAAGTTTTTTGAAAAACCTAAGCCCTACGCCATAAAAACAGCAATAAAGGCCAGCAAGAAAATCAATACGCCACCAGCAAGGGGAAGCACGATCGGCATTAAAGGGACAATGGACTCGACCACATCTTGTTCGCCGTCTTGCGAATGGTCGTTTGCTTTGGACATGGAAACTCCTCAATTGATGAATCCAGAGATTTTAGTCCACCTGCCTATTATTTATTCAACAGTGGCCACCACCCGCAACACTTCTTGTCCGTAAGCCTCTAGCTTTTTCACGCCAATCCCAGCAATTCCCTGCAAGCTGTCCAAATCGGCAGGCCCCGCTTTGGCAATTGCCGCCAAGGTGGCGTCATGAAAAATCACATAAGCCGGCAAGTTGTGTGACTTGGCCACTTCGCCGCGCCAGGCCTTGAGTGCATCAAACCGCGCTTGGCCGGTGGAATCCAACGGGGTGGGAGTGGGCTTGTGGACGCTGCCAGAGGCGCGGCTTTTCGATTTGCTGGTTGCTGGCGTTGATACGGACGCGCGCAGACGAATCGACATCTCACCTTTAAGCACTGCACGCGAACCTTCGGTTAGATAGAGCGTGCTGAAAGTTTGTGCATCCACGCCCAAAGCCCCCAAGGCGATGAGCTGGCGCAGCACACCGCGCAACTGCTGTTCTGTAAATTTGGCGCCAATGCCAAAGGTGCTCAAACTTGCATGGCCATATTGCTGGACTTTTTCAGTGTCTTTCCCGCGCAAGATGTCCATGATATGGCCGGCGCCAAAAGTTTTGCCGTCTTGCTGGTGAATGCGGTAGATGGTGGAGAGCAACATGCGTGCTGCTTCAGTTCCGTCCCAAATTTGCGGAGCTTGTAGGCAGTTGTCGCAATTGCCACATTTCATCTTGGGGTAGGTTTCACCGAAATAACCCAGCAATCGCGCCCGACGGCAGTCGGTGGCTTCGGCTAAGGCGAGCAGTGCATCGAGTTTGCCGCGCATCACTTGTTTGAAGTCTTCTGCCGCAGGGCTTTCATCGATCATGCGGCGTTGGTTGACCACATCGTTCAAGCCATAGGCCATCCAAGCGTCTGCGCTTTGGCCGTCGCGCCCAGCACGGCCCGTTTCTTGGTAATAGCCTTCGATGTTTTTAGGCATATCTAAGTGCGCGACAAAACGTACGTCTGGCTTGTCAATGCCCATGCCAAAGGCGATGGTCGCGACCATAACCAAACCTTCTTCACGCAAAAAGCGGTTTTGGTTGTTTTGACGCGTTGCCTGCACCAATCCTGCGTGGTAAGGCAGCGCAGCGATCCCTGCATCGCACAACAATTGCGCAACCTCTTCTACCCGTTTGCGCGATTGGCAATAGACGATGCCGCTGTCTTGTCCGTAGGGGCCAGTGTGCTCGCGTTGGATAAAGCGCAGCAACTGCGTCGACGCATCTTTCTTTTCGATGATGGTGTAGCGGATGTTGGGTCTGTCAAAGCTGCTGACGAATTGCTGGGCGTTTTCTAACTGCAATCGCTCGACGATGTCTGCGCGCGTTGTAGCGTCTGCTGTGGCGGTGAGCGCAATCCGCGGTACCCCAGCGTAACGTTCGTGCAAAACAGTTAGTGCGCGGTATTCGGGTCGGAAGTCATGGCCCCATTGGCTGACGCAATGGGCTTCGTCGATCGCAAACAAACTCAAATGCCCTTGCGCATACAAATCATCGAGTTGTGCCAAAAAGCGTGGCGTGGTGACGCGCTCGGGTGCGGCGTAAAGAAGTGTCATATCGCCTCGGCGCATGCGTTGCTCGACCGCATTGGCGTCTTCGCCGCTCAAACTGGAATTTAAAAAAGCGGCTTCTACGCCAGCCTCATGCAAAGCGCCGACTTGGTCGTGCATTAGCGCAATCAAAGGCGAGATGACCACCGCGATGCCATGCCCCGCGCGCTGACGCGCAATCGCAGGAATTTGGTAGCACAAAGACTTGCCCCCGCCCGTGGGCATGAGCACCAATGCGTCGCCACCCGAGCAGACGTGGTTCACGATGGCTTCTTGCGGGCCACGAAAGGCGTCGTAGCCAAATACTTCACGCAATATGGGGAGATAAGACAAACAAAAAACCTGAAAACTGCTGAAAAACAGCAAAGGCGAAACTATGCCACGGCAAAAGGCTTATTTAGGTAAGTGCCACAAGTGTTTTTACAATGCAAGGCTTATGCAATCACACACTTACACGCGCGCGCAGCAACTACCCGCCATTTTGGCCAAGCGCATCGCCGTGCTTGATGGCGCCATGGGCACCATGATCCAGCGCTATAAATTGAGCGAAGCCCAATACCGTGGCGAGCGATTTAAAGATTTCCATAAAGACGTCAAAGGCAACAACGAGTTGTTGAGCCTGACTCGGCCCGACGTGATTCGCGATATCCACGAAGGCTATTTGGCCGCTGGCGCCGACCTGATCGAAACCAACACCTTTGGTGCGACCACCATTGCGCAAGCCGATTACGACATGGCGGAGTTGGCCATCGAGATGAACCGCGCATCCGCACAAATCGCCCGCGCGGCGTGTGACAAATACAGCTCACCCGACAAACCGCGTTTTGTCGCGGGCGCCCTAGGCCCCACACCCAAAACCGCGAGCATCAGCCCGGATGTCAACGACGCTGGCGCGCGCAACGTCACATTTGAAGAATTACGCCTTGCTTATTACGAGCAAACACAAGCCTTAGTAGATGGCGGTTGCGATGTGTTGCTGGTCGAGACGATTTTCGACACGCTCAACGCTAAGGCCGCGTTGTTTGCGATTGAAGAATATTTCGAAGCCAGCGGCGAGCGCTTGCCTTTGATCATCAGCGGTACCGTGACTGACGCATCGGGTCGGATTCTGAGCGGACAAACTGTGACGGCGTTTTGGCACAGCGTGCGCCATGCCAAGCCTTTGGCGATTGGCCTGAACTGTGCATTGGGTGCCGCCTTGATGCGCCCCTATTTGCAAGAACTCGCGCGCGTAGCAGGCGACACGTTTATCAGCTGCTATCCAAACGCAGGCTTGCCCAATCCGATGAGTGACACAGGCTTTGATGAAACACCTGCTGACACATCGCGCCTGTTGCACGAATTTGCAGCGGATGGTTTGGTGAATATTGTGGGCGGCTGTTGCGGAACGACACCCGAACATATCGCCGCCATCGCTAACGCAGTGATGGACCAAAAAGTACGCGATATCAGCGCGGGGCCTTTCTACCGTGAAGCGGCCTAATTAATGGGCTGATAGCGCTGTACAACTTAACTTTTAAAAGACGGGTATCCATATGACTGCGCTCCACCAACTCAGCGCGTGTGACGCTGCCGCCCAACTCGCCCAACGCACTTTGCGTGCGGAAGACTTGGTGCGCGCATGCATAGAACACATCGATGCGCGAGAACCCGAGGTACAAGCTTGGGCGTATTTGCAACGCGATGTTGCCATTGCGCATGCCAAGCAGTTAGATGCTGGCGCACATCGTGGCTTGCTGCATGGGTTACCGATTGGCGTCAAAGATTTGTTGGCCACGTCCGATATGCCCGCGACCTATGGTTCGCGCATCTATGCCAATTACCGACCTGGATTTGACGCGGCATGCGTCGCAGTTGCACGCCAACAAGGCGCAGTGGTGTTAGGTAAAACCGTGAGCACCGAGTTCGCAACTTTCCATCCTAATCAAACGCGTAACCCACTGCGCCTTACGCACACGCCTGGCGGCTCTTCGTCCGGCTCGGCCGCTGCTGTGGCTGACAGCATGGTGCCTTTGGCGATTGGTACGCAAACAGCAGGATCGTTGATTCGTCCTGCTTCGTATTGCGGCATCGTGGCTTTCAAGCCGAGTTTTGGTTGTGTTGCGCGCGCGGGAGCGAAGTTGCTCTCAGACACACTAGACACGGTTGGCACGATGGCACGCACAGTCCCAGATGCGGCATTGTTTGCGGCCGCTATGAGCGGTCGTCACACATGGTTGGTGAAGCCTTTAGGTGATGTGCTGTCACGGCCATTGCGTTTGGGTGTTTGCAGAACCTATGAGTGGGGCCAAGCGGGTGTCGACACACAGAAGGCATTGGCAAACGCAGAACAAGCGCTCAAAAACTCGCCAGCCTTTGACGTGAAAGACCTGCAGTTGCCCGCAGATTTTCAAACCTTGGCACATGCGCAAACGCAAGTGCAATTGTTTGAGCAAGCGCATAACTTGGCGCATGAATACATTGCGCATTACGCAGAGTTAAGCCCGCGCCTGCAAGGCATTTTGAAAAGTGGCAAAGACATCACGCATGCGCAATACGACGCAGCGCAACAGCACATTGCCAAATGCCGCTTGCAACTTCAAGCCGTATTTCAAGACGCGGATGTGCTGTTAACACCTAGCGCACAAGGTGAGGCGCCAGATAATTTAAGCAACACAGGCGATCCTGTGTTTTGTCGCATTTGGACGGTCTTGCATACGCCCACCATCAACGTGCCTGCGGGGCTGGGTGCAACCGGCATGCCTATAGGGTTGCAAGTGGTCGGCCCAGTTGGAAGTGACGCATTGACGTTAGCAGCGGCACATGCCTTGCACCAGCATATTTCTTAAACCATCCGTAATCTCTTTAAGGGTAAAGCCCACGCAAAGCCCGCGCTTGCAAGATGCGTGTGCAGCCCACGATGAACGCGGCGGTACGCAAACTCACCCGTTTATCTTCGGCCACTTGCCAAACAGATGCAAATGCCGCTTGCATAGTTTGCGTTAAGCGCGCATTGATTTCTTCTTCATTCCAAAAGAAGCTGGAGAAGTCTTGCACCCATTCAAAGTAACTGACGGTCACTCCACCAGCATTAGCGATCACATCTGGCACGACCAAGATATTGCGTTCGGCCAAGATGTCGTCCGCTTGCGGTGTTGTGGGGCCGTTTGCACCTTCCACAATCAAGCGCGCTTGGATGCGATGCGCATTGAGCGAGGTGATTTGTGTCTCGAGCGCAGCAGGCACCAAGATATCGCAAGGCACGTCCCAAAACGCGTCTTTTTCCATGCTTTGCGCGCTTTTGAAACCGAACACACCACCATGTGTAACAACGTGCTCAATTAACGCTGTCACGTTAAGCCCTGCGGGGTTATAAACCGTGCTCGTGTGGTCTTGCACCGCAACGATATGTGCATCTGCTTGCGCAAACAATTCCGCCGCAACGCTTCCCACGTTGCCAAAGCCTTGAATCGCGACACGTGCGTTGGCAATCTCAAGACCCAGTTTTTGTGCGGCTTCTACTGCGACAACAAATACGCCACGGCCAGTTGCTTCGCGTCTGCCTAAAGAGCCGCCGAGCGCAATGGGTTTGCCGGTCACAACTCCTGTGAATGTGGTGCCTTGGTTGACCGAATACGTGTCCATCATCCACGCCATGACGCGATCATTGGTGTTGACATCTGGCGCAGGAATATCTTTGTGTGGTCCGATGAAACCGCCGATTTCGCTGGTGTAACGACGCGTGATGCGTTCTAACTCGCCTTCTGACAAAAGCCTTGGATCGACGCGCACACCACCTTTGGCGCCGCCAAATGGCAAATTGAGCGCTGCGTTTTTCACCGACATCCACGCTGACAACGCCATCACTTCGGGCAAGGTGACGTCTTGGTGAAACCGCACGCCGCCTTTACCTGGGCCGCGCGATGTGTTGTGTTGCACGCGAAAGCCCTCGAAGTGTGCGATGCGGCCATTGTCTAGATGAATGGGTACATCGACGAACAATACGCGCTTGGGACGGCGCAATGTTTCCACCCATCGCGACAAATCGCCGAGAAAAGGCGCGACGCGGTCGATTTGTTGCAGGTACATATCCCACGCGCTGCTTTCGTGCGAGGGCAGATACGACAAGCCGCTTGGCTTGGGTGTGTATGCGGCTGTTTGCGCATAAGACGTGCAATGCAGAGAGACAGAAGGGATGCGCACAAAATTCCTAAAGAAGCCAGGCAAGACGGAAATTTTTGCTTCTTTAACTTCTCAGCAATTGTCTTTCCGCTCACAAACTTTGTAAGTGACACTTACAAACACAGAGTTGAAAAAGCACTTTCAAGATAAACCACCGCGCATCCAAGTCAATACATACGTGGTCTAAAATACTTATCTTCTCAAGGAGCGTTGCAGCTTTGCCACCATGCGCAAAGTCAGGCTTGGGAAGATTCTTTTGCAACGACGCTCACCTGATTGATCTGCCCAGGTGAGAGAACCCTCCATGTATCCAACGTCCGTGCCGCCGATGAAACTCTCAGGTCTAGAGCCTGTGATGGTTGGTGCGCCACAGCCTGATGTAGACGGCAACCCGCAACGCGCATCGTTTGTCAATGTGGGCGAACGCACCAATGTCACTGGTTCTAAAGCCTTTGCGCGCATGATTTTGAACGGCGATTACGAGCAAGCGCTGGCGGTGGCGCGTCATCAAGTAGAAAACGGCGCACAGATCATTGACGTCAATATGGACGAGGCCATGCTCGATAGCCAAGCGGCCATGGTGCGGTTTTTAAATCTGATGGCGGGCGAGCCTGATATCGCACGCGTGCCTGTGATGGTCGATTCGAGCAAATGGTCGGTGATCGAAGCCGGTTTGCGTTGCATACAAGGCAAGGGCATCGTCAACTCGATCAGTATGAAAGAAGGCGTGGACGAGTTCAAACGCCAAGCCACCTTGGTCAAGCGCTACGGTGCTGCAGCCGTAGTGATGGCGTTTGATGAAAAAGGCCAAGCCGATACCTTTGCGCGCAAGAAAGAAATTTGTGAGCGGGCCTATCGCATCTTGGTCGATGAAGTGGACTTCCCACCTGAGGACATCGTCTTTGACCCGAATATTTTTGCGATCGCCACAGGCATTGAAGAACACAATAACTACGCGGTGGACTTTATTGATGCCACGCGCTGGATCAAACAAAACCTGCCAGGCGCTAAGGTCAGCGGTGGCGTGTCGAATGTGAGCTTCTCATTTCGCGGCAATGACCCGGTGCGTGAAGCGATACACACGGTATTTTTGTACCACGCGATTGCAGCAGGCATGGACATGGGCATCGTCAACGCAGGCATGGTCGGGGTTTATGACGACTTAGAGCCCGTTTTGCGTGAGCGCGTGGAAGACGTGGTGCTCAATAGAACTCCCCGATACAAAGAAGGCGAAGAACATCTCACCCCAGGTGAGCGATTGATCGAAGTAGCTGAAAGCGCCAAAGGCGCGGCTAAAGATGACAGTCAAAAACTTGCGTGGCGTGGCTCACTGGAGATGCCAGTAACCGTGGCGCAACGCTTAAGCCACGCATTGGTACACGGCATTACTGAATTCATTACCGACGACACCGAAGAGGCCTACCAAGAGATTTTGAAAAAAGGCGGACGCCCTTTGCATGTGATCGAAGGCCCCTTGATGGACGGCATGAATGTGGTGGGCGATTTGTTTGGCCAAGGCAAGATGTTTTTGCCGCAAGTGGTGAAGTCTGCGCGTGTGATGAAGCAAGCCGTGGCGCACCTCGTGCCCTACATCGAAGAAGAAAAACGTTTGCAAGCGCAAGCGGGTGAAGATGTCAAAGCCAAAGGAAAGATCGTGATCGCCACAGTGAAAGGCGATGTGCACGACATTGGCAAAAACATCGTCACCGTTGTCTTGCAATGCAACAACTTTGACGTGGTGAATATGGGCGTGATGGTGCCCTGCCACGAAATTTTGGCCAAGGCCAAAGAAGAAGGCGCAGACATGATTGGCCTCTCGGGCCTAATCACACCGTCGCTAGAAGAAATGCAATACGTCGCAAGCGAAATGCAAAAAGACGAATATTTCCGCGGAAAAAAAATGCCGCTGATGATTGGTGGCGCAACGACTAGCCGCGTACACACTGCCGTCAAGATTGCGCCGCACTATGAAGGCCCTGTTGTCTATGTGCCTGACGCATCACGTAGCGTGAGTGTGGCGCAGGGATTGTTGTCAGAGCAGGCGGCGAAATATATTGCGGAGTTGAACGCCGATTACGTCAAGGTGCGTGAGCAACACGCCAATAAAAAACAAACGCCTTTGGTTAAGCTGCACGAAGCACGCGCAAATGCCGCTGTGGTTGAGTGGGATAAATACAAACCTACCAAGCCGAAATTCATTGGCAAGCGTGTGTTTAAAAACTTTGACCTCGCGGAGCTAGAGCCTTTCATCGACTGGGCGCCGTTTTTCCAAACCTGGGATTTGGCAGGACCCTTCCCCGCCATTTTGGAAGACGATGTGGTCGGCGACGAAGCCAAAAAAGTATTTGCCGATGGCCAAGCGATGCTGAAAAAAATCATCGAAGGCCGTTGGTTAACGGCCAATGCGGTGGTGGGTTTGTACCCTGCACAACGCGTCGGAGACGATATCGTCTTGTACGCAGATGAAACCCACCAACAACAAGTGATGACTTGGTATGGTTTGCGCCAGCAAACCGTGAAACCTAATGACAACCCCAACCGTTGCTTGTCAGATTTTGTAGCTGACCAAACCCAAGCCGCCGACTATGTGGGCTTGTTTGCGGTGACCACAGGCAATGGCAGTGAAAAGCAAGAAAAGCGCTTCATAGATGCGCATGATGACTATTCAGCTATTTTGTTCAAAGCATTAGCAGACCGTTTGGCAGAAGCCTTTGCTGAATGCATGCACCAACGCGTGCGCAAAGACTTGTGGGGCTATGCGGCAGATGAATCGTTCACCAACACAGAACTGATTGCAGAAAAATACCAAGGCATTCGCCCTGCCCCTGGCTACCCCGCTTGCCCAGACCACAGCGCCAAGCGTGCCATGTTTGATGTCTTGCAATGTGGCGATATTGGTATGGCCTTAACCGAGAGTTTGGCAATGACTCCGGCGGCTAGCGTGAGTGGTTTTTATTTGGCGCATCCGCAGGCGAGTTACTTCAATGTGGGGCGTATTGGTGAAGACCAAGTGCAAGATTTGGCGCTGCGACAAGGTGTTGAAGTTAAAGATTTGCAAAGGCTGTTAGCGCCCAATCTTTAAAAAAGAAGCGCAAATTGCAAACAAGTCGCGCTTCTGTCAAAGCAAATCTAGGTGTGAAATGGCAATGCACACGCTAAAGAATAACCAAACCTAAGCCGGTTTTTTAGTACTCAAACACTCCTTCATAAAGTCTTTACGCTCTTGGCCCTTTTTGCCTTCCGCGTTTTTGTTGCAAGTCGCCATGCGATTGGGTTTCTTGGGTTTTTCATCCTCTGCGTGGGCCGCGGTTAGCGCGCATGCCACAACTAGGCCAAGCAAATAGGTAAGCGCCTTCATTCAAATTCCTTTCCATTAAGCAATTCGGTTGTTACTGACAAATGGAAGTTGTGCCGCGAGCAATGCGCTCGCCGTCAAAACGACCAAAGGTATTTTTGAGAAATGTGGCTGCTTAATGGTTGTGTGAGGGTTACAAAGTTTGATAGTTTTAAACGCCTAAGAGTTTCAGCGCCAATGAAGCCCATCGCCTGAGTCCCTTCAATCAAATTCAATTTAGTTTAGAAACGGCAAAACAATCTACATGTTGCAAACGTCACTAGCCTACAAGTACTCTGCGATATTGAATGGCTTCAGCAATATGCGCTGTTTCTACCGCTTCTGAATTTGCTAAATCAGCAATCGTGCGCGCCACCCGCAAAGCGCGGTGCGTACTGCGGCCAGACCAGCCAAGTTGTGCCGCGGCTTTATTCAAAAACTGCAGGG
>Ga0209085_1002375_pt1 | contig 10745 bp, 10 predicted proteins | sample C_131016_EF_Meta_FD_187310 | JGI IMG/M metagenome (GOLD analysis project Ga0209085, IMG submission 187310) | Freshwater microbial communities from Lake Croche, Canada to study carbon cycling - C_131016_EF_MetaG (SPAdes) (version 2) | ecosystem: Environmental > Aquatic > Freshwater > Lake...
TTTTTTAACTTATAGGTATCAATTTAAAGGGGGAAGTATGGTAGAAGAATATGTTATCGGTTCTATATTAGTTGTGTGTTTTTTAATTTTATTTATTTATAGGGGGGAATGATGAATTATATTCAGGGTCAAATTGAAGCAAGCGAGAGGTTGTTAAAGGTTATGGAAGCAGACCATAAAGAAAGGGAGTCGCAAAACGTTTACTTGGCGGCTACAGTTAATAGCTTGATGGAAAAACTTAAAGAGCGTGATGAAACAATTGTTAAATTACGTGCCCGTTTAAACGCAATCCAAGCTATTTTGGGGGCTTAATATGAGTTACTGGGAATTAGCAAATAAGATTGAGTCAGTTAGTTTTCGCATTGATTCAATCAAGGCAATCATTGAGTTAGTAGCTGAGAATGTTCAGGATAATTCTTATAGTAGTCCGCTATGGGGCTGTGCTGAAATGCTTGACGTATACATTCAAAAGCTGGAAGATTTATCCGCAGATGCAATGGAGTTTAACAGGATTGAGAAAGAAGACGTTGCCGAGAAAGCAACACCCGTAGCCATTAAAGCAACGAAAGGAAAGAAATGACTGAAGATATAATTAAAACTCTGATGGCTGAACGTACTTTTCTTGAGGCTCAGAACCATAAACTAGCTACAATTATTAGACAACAAGAAGAACAGATTATGGATTTACGTTTAGCAAACCAAGACTTGAAGTATCAATTAACCCAAAAACACGAGGAAAAGAAATGAATATTGAAGTGAAAATGATTAAAGAGTTAGAAGATGGCGGTGCTATCTGCACATTGGACATGGATGAAGACGCTAAGGAGTATCTAATTGGCGAAGGATTCCTTGCAATAATAAAACGAGCATTACAAACGTCTGAGTCATATATCAAACCTGAACTCAAGGAGAATAAAGATGTGGAACTATAGAGTTGTCAAACATAAAGATAAAGAAACAGAAGAGGAATACTTGGAGATTTGTGAGGTATATTACGATACTTTGGGAAAGCCAATGGGGCATTGTAATGCTACGGTAGGCGGTGAAACTATTGGAGAATTAGAGACAGTACTCCAAATGATGTCTCAGGCATTACAGAAGGTTGTAATGAACTCCAAGGATTTTAAGTGATTATGATTGGGTAACTACTTCCAAGTTATCCAGTCTTTTTCAATCTTCTTCTTTTGTTTATCGACATAAATAGGAATACTAAACGTTATTCCATGTTCAGGGTGAGTAATCCACATAGCCTGTCTTGGCGGTTCAAATCCAAAGTTATTTGAATATGCATACTCATCATATCCCTTAAGGCTACCGTTCACTATAAGCCTCTCTAATTGAATTAATTGATGCCAGTGACCCAATAGCATAGTGTCATATCCCATATCAATCTGAGAGTTTCTAGAGCGTTTACGGTGGTCTCCTCGCACGATTGGTCCTAAAGCCCCGATAACGCCATCACCGCCACGGAACTGGTCACCGTGAGTAAGAAGATACTTATGTCCAAAGATGGAATAATAAGCATCTGGACCATCTGGAATATGAAATGTAATGCGACTATCATTTTCAAACCTCTTAGATAAGAATTGATATAAAAGCCAATCAAAAGATGTAAAGTTTCTACCCTTTGCTCTAATCTTATGTGTATTTCTACCGTGATTACCTGATACACAAGGAACAAATACTTGTCCAAATTCATTTGCCAATGTGTCAATACACCAACACAAGACTCCAAATAAGTCGAGAACTGTCGGCATAATCTCTTTTTCGTTTGTTGCCATTAATTCTTCGTGGATATCGCCGGATACCATGTCACCACCAAGCACAAATACTATCCCCGGATAATTTGCATTTGCCACATAATTCTGAAGTAAGTCTATGGCTTTTTCCACCATAGATTTTGCCCGATTCTGAGCAATGGTTAAATTGTATTCATTGACACCGTTAATTTGATTTGGGTCTACTATCTCGCCCCAGTGCCAGTCCGATGCAAATAAAGTAGGAACTCCAGCAAATTTCTTTTTTTCTCTTGATTTAATTAACCAGTTTGGAGTTGTTGTTTTTCCGTCACGGAGTTTGATGATTTTTTTCTTAATATATTCTGCTGTTAATTGTTCTTCTTGATTGGCAGATGCGGCTGATTCTAATTGTCTTATTCGGTCATGGGCATCTTTAAGTTTATCCATAACTGTTGCTTCTGATTTTATATCCGGCTTATACCCTTTTTGAGTTGCGGTTCTAAATCGACTACTATATGTGTTAAGATGGAGATTCAGTAATTTTGCTGCCTCCGTTTTTGAACCTGTTTTATTGTAGGCATCAATTACTTCTTGCATCTGAACTTTTGTTAGACTTGGCGTAGACAATTTTCACTCCCTGTGATGTAATTCATTGAATCATATTATAAATTATTTAAAATAACAAACAATTTTAACATTATGGATAATATACAACACGAATATTTAAATATAGGGTATATAATCACCGAAATAAACGGGATATATTATGTACAGAAACAAGAAACTCTTAGAACTGGTGAGACAATCACCGTGCCAGAATTGCGAAACGAGGGATGGGACGATAGTTGCAGCACATAGTAATCAATTACGAGACGGCAAGGGGCGGGGAATTAAAGCACACGACTATAGAATCGCTGCTTTATGTTACGGCTGTCACATGGAACTTGACCAAGGAAATAAACTCTCAAAAGAAGAACGAGTTAATCTTTGGGAAGAAGCGCACCGCAAGACAATAGGCTGGTTATTTGAGAATGAACACTTGGAGATTGTATGAGTAGAATTGTATGCTGGTTTAGTTGTGGCGCCGCCTCCGCAGTTGCTACAAAGTTAGCAATTGCTGAAAATGCAGGAAAACTACCATTAATTATTGCGTATACAGAGGTTATTGAAGAGCATCCTGACAACAAAAGATTCTTAGCGGATTGTGAAAAATGGTTTGGACAAGAAATTCTTATTCTTGGAAATGATAAATACGATAGGTCTATCTATAAAGTATTTGAGAAGAATTATATTAAAACCCCTAAGGGAGCGCCATGCACAAGAACTTTAAAAAAAAGTGTTCGCCAAAAGTTTGAGCAAGTTGGAGATAGGCAAGTGTTTGGATATACCGCTGAAGAACAAGCCCGATTAGACCGATTTATAGATGCTAATAATGATGTAGATATATGGACACCATTGATTGATAAGAGTCTAGGAAAAGAAGATTGCTTGGCTATGCTAAAAAATGCCGGCATTGAGCTTCCTATGATGTATAAATTAGGATATAACAATAACAATTGTATCGGTTGTGTAAAAGGTGGTATGGGCTATTGGAATAAAATTAAAATAGACTTTCCAGAACACTTTGACCGTATGGCTAAGTTAGAAAGATTTAAACAACAAAAGATATTTAAAGATAGATATCTTGATGAATTAAAACCTACCGATGGCAATTATCCAAAAGAACCCAACATAGAATGTAGTATATTTTGTCAGATGGCAGAAGACGAATTACTTCTTAAGTGACTTTCTCATATCTTCAGCATTTTCCGCTAACTGAGATATTAACACTTTCATTCTAGTTATTTGGTCTTCTTTGTCTTCTTTACTCATGGTCTTATCATTGGTAATGAAGTTAATGTATTTTCTATACTCCGCCATTTGATTAGTGGTTTGCTCATATATTTTCTGCAAGGCAATTAAATCACCCTTTTCTGCCATGATATTAGCAACTTTATCCATCTCACCGTGTTCTGCAAAACGCTTCATATCGGCAAACGCTTCATTAATACGCTTACTGTTATTGTAGAAGTTGGTTACATGCTTAGATTGAGTTTCCGGCAATGACTTAGCAAATCCCATTGAGTATTGGTCTAATGCTGGCTTTCCGGGCTTCTCGACATCTGACCACGGCTGAACTGCTTTATCAGATACTGTCGCTACTGTGGAGCCTAACCATCCTAAATATGCCTTTAATGCATAATCCATTTGAACTGGAGAGAATCCTTGCGCTTCGGGATTAAGTGTTAATATCTTTGCTGCACCCTCACTAATGCCACCCAATGCTTTGGCTAATTCACTTGTATTATTGGTTACACGCTCCTGCTTGGAAAGTCTTTCCATGCCAGTAGATTCAATCGGCGCATTTGTAAAACTATCTTTATTACCATAAAGGTCAATCATTGGCTTTACAAATTGAGGCGTAGGATTTAATGATAGGGTATCCATCATAACCGCTCTTAGTCTGTCGTAGAATACTTTACCCTCAACATTCTCATCACGAATCTGCTCAACAGAACGCTCTGCAATTGTACCTAAAGCACCAATTTCAAATGGTTTAGGTATACGATATGCAACATCATCCACTTTAAACCACCAGAAGTTATCTCTATCCCAGTCTTCCCGTTTCTTAAAGTCCTCGTCATCCTCGTATGCCATATAAAGCCCGACAGAAGCAAGAGCAACCGCAGATGATACTATGGAGAACCTTTGTGCTTTAAGCTTATCAGACTCTTCTATAGGCTTTCCTGTAGCCATATTACATAACACTCTAGATGTTGGACTTATACCATCTCTACCGAGTTTATATAGACCCTGTAAACGTGTATTAAAGAACGGAACAACTTGAGATATTGTCTTAACTGCTCTCCAAGAACCTTGCCCAGTAAAGTTTAATAAATCCCGCGCTGCATATGACGCCTCTAAGTGAGACTTACCTTCTTTAATCATCTTGTCATAAAGGGCTAATCGGTTGGCATTTTCAAATTTATTACCAAACTCGTTATATCTTTCATACATATCTTTGAGAATGTTTTTAATTTGACCGGCATCATTTAATATCGTATCTGGTTTAACGCCCTTGGCTATTAATCGTTTGACTAATGCGGCTTGATTACCCTCGTGTGCTGCGCCGAGTTCAAATACTCCACCGCCCGCCATTGCTGATACATATGTTGGATTACCTTTATTGCTTAACTTTAATCCACGTTGAACGTTGTCTAACACATTCATGCCTACTGGACTAATCGCCGCACTAGAAATAGTATCCCTAATTAAGTTTCTTAACTTATAACCCGGAGATAAAGTCACACCAAAGCGTAAAGCATTAGTAAATCCTTTGGCAACGTCCAAGAAAGGAGACTTAGGACCTAAGAAACTAATCATGGAAATAGATTCTACCAAGTCAGGGTCAGTAACAGCATAGTAAGCCTTCTTACCATCTTTCATTACCGTTAAAACACCCTTGCCTTCATAGGTACTTTTCACCGGTGTAGCAGCGCCCAGCTTAGATGCTGAGTCTAATGTAGATACTGCGGCGGCATTCTTCATGGAAGCGGATAAAATATGAGACCAATTCCGTAAAGTGTTTTCCATAAGGTCACCCATCTTTTCTTTTTCACCACCTTTGAGTGCTTTAGAAAAGTATTGCCCAGTTAACTTAGAAGAATCTTGAACCGATACCAAATCGCCATTTTCCATTGCCTTATAAAATGGAATGTAATACATATCAGTTGAAAACTTTTGATACGCCTCATCATCAATGATGCCTTGTGCTTTAGCAATATCTAATACAGATTTATTTAACTTGTTTTCTTCATTAAGTACTTTTTGATATATTTCCTTACGGGGAACGCCATTAATATCTCCATTAAGAAGCTCACCTTTTTGACTACTTAAGTCTTTAAATGACCGCATATTCTCAGGAAGATTAGCATCTCGGCTTAAAGCTTTCCATACTTGGTATCTTTCTACATCAGCACCTAATGGCTTAAGTATCTCTAGAAGCCCTTTAGTGCCTTGTTTAATGTCTAATGCGCCGTCTTTGAGGGTTACATGACCGTGCATTAATAATCCTTCTAGCGCCCCGTCAGTCGTCTTAGATAAGACTGCTTTCATGTATGCTTCATCACCATAATTCTTAATGGGGCGGAACTCATCAAATAAGCCTGTAATTAATCGGTTATAGAAGTTAGGCTGTAAATCTTTAAACTTTTCTTTAACTGTTAATTTTTTTGTTGGTCCAAATATAGAATTAATCTTATCGGCTGTATCTTTGTTAACACCCTCTAATGACATTTCATATCTAATATCAGGATTATCTATGTTGTATTCGCCGTTATTGCCTGTCGCTGATTTAATTTGATTTGGCTCAAATGCCACCCAAGTTTCATGTTTTTCAGTATTTAAATATTCTTGAAGATTTGAATATCCAGTAATGTATTCTTCTGTTTGCGGATTAGGGAAACCATCGGTTTTTCCATCGTATAAATCTAATCCACCATCTTCTTTATTTTTGGCAAGAGTGTAAGATTTTCCCGAAACATCTTTAAATGATGTGTAGCCTTTTTCATTTAATTCATTAGCATTTATATCTGGCTTTCCAGAAAACTTAATGCCGTCATATCCCATATCCTGTAATCTATGTCTTACCTCATCATTATCCGACCTTGATTCTTTGCGTATGCTTTGGTCAGAATAAACTTCTCTAGAAACTTTTTTCCACACATTGCTTGGTGCAGGATTTTTTATACTTAGATAAACAGGAATTACATTTTTTGCATCACGCATTGCCGGAGATGTAGAGCTATCCGATGAAAACCAAAATCCATTAAATGGTGCATCGTAATCCATTAATCTAATTTTATTTTTATCAAACTCAGTAAATGCATCCCCCGCCGTCCCATGATATACAACTAATGGCTCACCATTTGCATCCACAACTTTACTATTACCAAACCATTTTTTAAATTTTTCTGTTTGTTGTTTGAATTTTTCAGCTAACGGTCCACGACCTTCTTGAATAATATTTGCTCCAGTAAGCCTTCCTTCTTTAGCCTTTTGGAATACAGCTTTTGCAGAGCGGTTATATACCATATCAGAAGTCATAAAGCCTAAACCTCTAAATACATTTCTTACTCTGTCAAAGAAGTCTTTAATTCTTTGCCCAAGAGTTTTCTCATAATCCCCCCACTTCATATACTCAGGGAATGCCGCCGCAATTGCTTCTTCAATTTGCGTATCATGGTCAACCTCTGGGTATCTCTCTTTAATCTTAAACTCTTTAATCCATTCCTTTTCTGCTCTATTTTCAAGAACAGCCCACTCTGCATCTGAGAACATTCCCATAGCCTTTAAAGCATGTAAAGCTTCGTGATTAAATGTTCTTGTTATATTAGGATTGTTTAAAGATAGTGTAATAATACTATTTAAATATGTACCATTTACATCTGTTAACTTGCCGTCAACCATTGCTTGTAGATTTTTCTCAAAATTAATGCCAATGTTTTTAAGACCCATTTTATCTAAAGATTTTCTTAATCTTTTACCAAGCTCTTTAGCATTCTGCTGAAATTTTTCTGTTGGCTCATACGCTTTTTCATATAAAAAATCTTCTTTTTTACCAAACTTAACATTCTTTGCTAACACAAATCGCCCCACTTGAAGGACTTCATCAGCAGATATAACAGGCTGTCTGCTGTCCCTATCATAAAAATAAGAATGACGTAATGGGTCTAAACTAATTTGTTTCCATGCGGGTTGTTTAAATTTTCTTTTACTTGTCTCATTATTTCACTTGGAGACATGTTTACCCAACTTCCCTCAATTGTTTGTTGCGGGCTTTTTGAAGCCACATCTTTGATATACTCTTTACCTGTTTTTTGATTTTTTTTAATTTCTGGTTCAAGTTGTTGTGCAATCTTAAAAGCCGTTTCTTGACTTCTTGTTGCAAAAACAACATTTTTAATAGCGCCAGCGGATTTATAACCGATATTTTCGCCCTGCGTTTTATTTTCAGGGCTTGACCCTTTGTGAATGGATACAACACTTCCATTCACTCCATTTTCTCTACCCCAATCTAAGGCGGGAATATCCATCCTTAATCCAACTTTTGTGCCGTCAGCAATTGAAGCATTAATTAATTCAGGTTTTTTCTTTTGTTTAATTTTATTAAGAAGAATATCTTTCATTAAATTATCTTCAATTGGAGCCTCAAGCTTATCTCCAAGAATAGTATTAATAGGCATATGATAATCAACATATGCATCAAACTCTTCTTTTGTAATTTTTTTTGCTGCCAACGCTCTTGCTGCTAAAACAACTTGCTCATTCCTGCCTTTTTTTAATACAAGACCGGCTGGATGTGCAAGCTTAGGCGGAGCTGATTTTTTTTCTGTTGATAATTCTCTTAAATTATCTTTGTTTTCAACTTTACTATTTAACTCTTTCTCTCTACGGTCAAAGTCCGCCCGTAAATCAGGTGTCATTGTCGGCAACACATTTAAAAACTCATTTTCTAATTGTTGCATTTGAGCTTCATATTGCTCATCTTCTAACATTCTATATTGCTTGGCTAACTGTTCTTCGTTTGGAATAGACTCTAACTCACTTCTACGTGCAGCAATCTCATCTTGCAAATGATTTATTGCATCATCTGCTTGTCTAAATCTAGCCTCATCTTCTATAGATGTTTTTGCTTGTAACTTTCCTCTTGGTTCCAATACTCCACGAACCATCTCCATGAACGCATTTTCACCCTCAGTATCCTGTGTGTTTGAATACTCTTGTTCTGTTAGAAAACCCGCACGATATGCTGCTAATGCAAGCTCATCAGAACCTAATCCTTTTGGAGATAAATATCCCTTGTGCTGATATTCTCTGATAGGTAATGGTCTACCGTCTTTATATCTTTGTATAACACCAACCTCTGTGGCTTGTCTCATACTTAATGGATTTTTTCTTAACCAAGCTTTAAAATCTTTTGTAAACTTTGAATCACTTCCGCCCGCCGCATCACGCTCTTCTTCAATAGACTTAAGAGTATCCTCTAAATGTTCTATTTCTTTTTGTTTTAAGTCCGCTTCTGTAGGGGCTACAACTACGTTCTTACTCTTAGAGTTAACTTTTTGAACTTTACCAGAATCATCCGTATAAGTTACGGTTTTTTCATCATCACTAACTTTACCCTTGTAACTCTGATATCCGTTTGGTCCCGGCGCAAAGATAGAAATAAACTTACCTTCACCCTCAGGCACTAATGATTCTTCTTTTACTTTTGGTGTATTAAATTCAGGTCTTTGTAAGAATGTATCTATTTTTGCTTTAGTTTCTTCATTCTTATTTTTAGATTTAATATCTAATAATTGCTTTCTTACAGAATCGGCAACATTAGGATTTGATAAGCTTTGATTGATAACACCACTTTTAAATATAGATGCAGACGAACCAATACCTAATCCTTTAATCGTTTCAGGAGTAACAATCCTATTGGCTTCTGCTTGTTTTTCAAGTGCTATTTTCTTAAATTGCTCTGCTTGTTGAACCGCTTCTGGGCTTGTTCCTACATCTCCCATTGAGCCACCGTACATGACTTGTGGAGTTTCTATTGGCGGCTGTATCTGTCTTAGCGGAGGCGGTGGTGGTACAATTGCACCTTGCTGTGGGGCATATGCCTCTTTTAATCCTTGATTAGTAAACTCTGATACAGGGTTTTCTCTAAATTGATTTGCTTCACTTGGAAAGCTTGTAGAGCCATCAGGATGAACAATGATTGGAACATTAATTGTATTACCCTGTACTTTAGGGTCATGCGTAAGCAACAATAACTCTTGAGGTTCTTTTGTTTCTGCGGCTTTCTTTTGCGCATCTAGAATCTGCTGTCTAGCAGCAGACTTATCTACACTTCTACCATAGATACCTAAAGGTCCTAACAACGCTACATCAAACGCTGTCTCACCATATTCACGCATAGCTTCTGGGCTAAACAAATCTTGACCAGATTGCATTCTTCCTAGTAACTGTTGAGTTACTTCTGTCGGTATCTCTAGTAATGATGCTTTACCAGTACCCTTAACTACAGTACCTAAATCTAATCCTTTAAGACTTGGCAAGAAAGACTCGCTTGCTAATTTTTTAGCAACAGCTTCTTCAGCCTCTTTAGCCATTCCTCTATTTAACAACTTTTGAACACTTGGACCAAGTATCTTACCTATTATTTCTTTACCAAAAGTTCCGTATGCAAGTCCAAAATCCAACGCCGCCATAGGCGCTGCAAATCCTGCGCCCATTACTCCACTTACATTTACTTCTTCACCTTTTTCTTTTTGTACTTCAGCTTGCTGCTTAATATTTCCACCGTATTGCTGGAAGAATGAAGGCAAGAAAAAGCCAGCAACTGGGGCGGCAGCGGCAACAGCACCGGCAACTGGGGCGCCAACACCAGTAGCCAATAAACCAGCCTCAATAGGAAGAGCAGCTATAGACCCTATTCTTGCGCCAGCAATTCTTGTTCCTAGCTGTGGAATCTGTTCAGTTATAGCTCCCGGAATCTCTCCTAATCCTGTACCAATTGCAGATAGTAATCCTTTATCAGCATACGCTTTTTCTACCTTAGATAATCTAGATTCTTGAGGTCCAAGGCGCTGACGCATTTCTTCTTCACGTTCTATACCTGTTTTTGCCGCTTCAGTTGGACTCAATACTCCAGAAAGACCGGTGCGAATATCTCCAATCGTAGACTCAGCACCACGCTGTAAGTTGGTTAATAAACCCTGTTTTTTCGGTGCAGGATTTAAGTATTGAATAAGCTCATTATCTGTGTAGCCTTCTTTTCTAGCAGAATCAATATCAAACTTTTTTTCTTTTGCTAAGAAATCAACTATTTCAGTTTGGCTATATCCTTCTTTTAATGCAGAATTAACATCAAACGGCATAATTATTTACCTTACTTTTGAAAACTGCTTAATGGTT
>Ga0209085_1002376_pt1 | contig 10744 bp, 12 predicted proteins | sample C_131016_EF_Meta_FD_187310 | JGI IMG/M metagenome (GOLD analysis project Ga0209085, IMG submission 187310) | Freshwater microbial communities from Lake Croche, Canada to study carbon cycling - C_131016_EF_MetaG (SPAdes) (version 2) | ecosystem: Environmental > Aquatic > Freshwater > Lake...
TGTATAAACAATGTTTATACAGGGGGTGCTTAATTTTCGCTAAACGTTTCAATTATTAAGCAACTTCTTAAGTATCATAGTTAAGCATCCGCTTAACTATCATTAACCACGAGCATTTGGGAAAATCTGCGGTACAACGGATTTATGAAAAATTGAAACAAAATTGACCGAGAATGAATGACATACCGACAGCATTTCTGAAAAAATTGATTCGCAGTTTTCAAGGCAGATATCACATCCAATCAACATGGCGATTCGTACTCCTGATGATGAACTCCGTGCTGTTGCTTCCATCGCTGGTCGTCACAAGAAGATGCGTTTCCGTGCTGAAGCAGACGTGGGCGAGATGAATCGTCTGTTTGTTCGCATGTGCGTGGAGTTCAAACCTGACCGCTTGTTTGACTTGACCGAAACCATGTGGGTATGGAAGTACCTGCCTTCTTCGGCATTCGGTGTCACAAGTGTCGTCAAGGACTACACGAACAAGAAGGGCGTCACGTTCAAGGCACATTTCACGCACAACGGTAAGTTTTTGCGTAAGGCGTCAGATGATGGACGTGGCATCGTCTATAACGGCAACTTTCGTGTCATGAAGGGTGCGTTTGACCTTGACAATGCGTTTGCTGACGAACTTTACGAAAAGTGCGAGGACAAGACCTACAAGGTTACGTCCAGCGACATTTCAAAACTATTCAAGGTCAAGGACGAAGACGACATGCCCCTTGAGTTTTGGAGCAACACTGGTAAGTATGGAACACCACCAGGCACAGAAGATGACGACATTACGGAGGATGACCTGCTTGACGACGACGAGTAGATACAAGGTAAGACCCCCAATACACCCACACACCACCCAACCACTTTTTTTTATTTTTATTTTTTGACCTAATTATATGTAGGGTATTTCTATACTATATGATTAGGTCAAAAAATAAATAAAATAAAATAGGCAATCTATATATAGGTTAGGGTTTTATAATGCTACATATAAAATGTGTATGATATTTCTATAAAATGTGTAACGGATTTAAAAAAAATTGATTTGGGATTTTACCTCTATCTTACATGTCAAAACACACAGATGGCAACCACCACCAGCATCATCTCCAAAGCGACCTATGACAGGGATTACGCTTCACGAAGCGGGTCGTCCCTCATCTTTCAAGCAGACCTGTGGGACTGCGTTCGTTACGTAAATACAACAAAGTTGCGTAGCAAATTTAACTTGAAAGGACGAGGCAAGGTACTTCATGTTCTTGTAGGACGAAGCACAGACGAGGGGTTCATCAACAAGCAGAACAAGGACGTTGTCTATAAAACACCTGTTTGTTGCGACGCACGTGATGATGGAGCAGAACGTTCGCCTTACGGATTTTATCAACACAAGCATCCTCTCGGTAATGTGATTGTGGTTATTGCCGACCGAGTCTAAATATCCTCTACAAAATATACAAGTCCAATACACTTTTTTTATTTTTTTATTTTTTATTTTTTGACCTAATTATATGTAATGATATTATATATTATATGTCTCCCAATAAAATAAATAAAATAAAAATAGGCAATCTATATATAGGTTAGGGTTTTATAATGCTACATATAATATGGTATGTCTGTTTCTATAATATGTGACTGATTTATAAAAAAAATTGATTTGGGATTTTCAATCCTATTTACAACAATAAGATGCCAAACGCAGTCTATTCCGTGAATTCTAATTACGTGATTTTGGGTCACACTGGAACTTACTATGAAACGTATGGTGGTGGTGGAGAAGGCGGATTTTTCTTTACCAACAACAAGTGGTATTCAGTAGATAGAAACTGGAATGTACCTTGGACGATGAAAAAGTGTCCCCCTATGACATTCACACCTGAAGACCGACGCAACGACATTGGTGCGGAGATTTGTGAAACTTATACCGAAACTGAACTTGATGAAATACAAATGATGATGAAGGAAGATGTTCGTATTTAAGACATATACTATATGACTAACTATATTTTTTTATATGTCAGTGTCAAAAAAATATACATTTATGATTTGGTCTATTTATTATATATCTTTTTTTTGACCTAATCTATTTTATATGTAAGGGTATTCATATATTATATGTCTCTCAAATAAAATAAATAAATTATAAAAGGGGATTCTATATAATAGAGGTTTTTATATATGCTACATATAAAATGTGTATGTTGATTCATATAAAATGTGTAACGGATTTAAAAAAAATTGATTCAGGATTGACCGCATGATTCATGTACTCTTCCAGCATGGCAACCTTCCAAACCATCATTAACGACATGACTGCCCTGAACGAACACCTCAAGACTCTCCTGACAGAGGAAGTTGATGCGGTCGTTTCTCAACCTTCTCAAGACATTATGGTGTCGGTGCTACAACTGCCTGACGACATGCTACGCTTGATTGGGACGTTCATTGATACCGTTGAACCACGTCGTCAAGATGCTCGGCGTCGCTACCAAAAAATAAAAGAAATTCAAAATCAAAAATTGGACGCTCGGTTTTACTTAAATCAAATCGCACATTTGGGAAAAGTAACTGCTAAATGCTTCTTCATAAACGACAGACGTATAAAACTTGACGACACAGAGCGTTTGTGTCGGGTACGAAATAGTCGCATTGATTCTGAATACTTTGGAAAACAACGTACCATGACTCTACGATACAACGATAAATACTGGAAATCAAATATGAATTTCACATGTATAGACGGACGAAAAGAACGTCTTATTGAGGATTATGACCGAGATAAACGTTATTATTTTGGTAAATTAACACACAGTGATTTATGGATTCCACCAGAACAAAAAGACGGTTGTTTGTTCTTGTGGAAAGGAACTTATCGTCATGATGGCATATAAACTACAATTTCAAATACATATAAAATACAACCTTTTTTATATTTTTTTATTTTATGGAAACGGATGAAATCATTGTCAATCTTAAAATCATTTCCAAGATTGAGAAAGGTGACCGCTTGACAACTACCACGTCGTTCCTTAACATAGAACAAACAAGTTTAATACCTCAATGTGTTCGTCGTTGGAAGCAAGGTGAAAGTCGCAATGAAACCATTCGTAAAATCAACATTGTCATCAACAATGCTCTTCTATCTAAAACGGATATCAACGATTATCTATACGATTCTATCACAGGCATTACTAATTTACAAGATACGTACAGCACTGACCTACAAACGTGTAGTAGATTGGATACGATTATTGATAAAATTAAAAAAGCGTTGCCTCCTGTGGATTTATAATCTTTAGTCATACTATGGATAAAAAGTTTGTTTTTGAAGGGAATGTGGGTGTTTCTTCGCTCAATCATTGGAAGGTAGAACACCCCAACGTTTCTAACGACATTCCGCAAATGAGGTCGGAAAGTAAGCAACCTTATTTTTGTGCTGGTGGAAATCAAACCTGTTATTATTTAGGAAAGAAATCAAACGCTATGACTTCTGACCCAACTCCCCCTCAAGTCCTTTCACGCAGTGAGCGTATCCAAGTAGAAACCATGAAAACCATTGGACGCAATGTGGATATTTACGGACTTCGTGCCATGTCAGTTGGAAGTAGGCATATGTAAATTAAAGTGTTTTAATCTTATTTTTTTATTCTACTTATATTATATGGTCGCTACGATAGTCCTCAACACTACCAATGTGTCAAACTTGAATAACGGCAATAATCAATTGGTCTATCCTTTCCCCAACTCTATAGCGTTTCCCAATCACGAAATTGCGATTCAATCCATTAGCATGTACTACGCTTGGAGCAACATCAATGCGACCACGCTCCAAAACAACACTTATTATCTTCACTGGGAGGCAGACGACCAAGTCAGTCCTGCTTATCCTGTTGGCGGTAATTACACCATCACCATGCCTGACGGACTGTATGAAATTGTGACAATCAATCAGTTTCTTCAGTTCTTTTGTATTCAAAATGGTCTATTTATGATTTCGCCCAGTGGAGCGTATGTTTATTTTGCCGAATGGACGGTAAATACCAGCAAGTACGCCATTCAATTGAACTTGTACCCTGTTCCCTCTTTAGCATATTTTACTTCTACGTTATCACCTGCTGGTTGGACGTTACCTGTTGCCAATGCGGTTACTGGTGTCGGTGAATTTGCTGGATTCCCTACCCCTGTTTCAGGAAATGGTCTAATTCCTTTTGTCTTTTTTAAAAATACCACCAACAATTACTTTACCAACTTTTACAAGATTGTTGGATTTCCTTCCGATTACAGTACTGCTACTGACCCTACTGCCATTGCCAGTTTAGGAGCAGACAACTACTCTGTGATTTCCACCACTGCTCCGCAGGTTCAACCCAATCCTACACTTTACATTGCCCTTTCTAACATTGAGAACAACATGGCAACTCCGTCTAGCATCATTGGGGTCGTTTCTCCTCAAGTCAATTATGGAGAATTGATTTCCATAACGCCTCCGCAATTTGCGTGGAATAAAATGCTTGGAGGTACGTACAACAACTTGCGACTTACCTTTTTAGGCAGTGACCGCCAACCCATTCAATTGCTTGACCCGACCATGACGATTACCCTCGTGATTCGTGATAAGAAAGACGTTTCTTTGACAGATGCCATTGCTTCTGCTTCAGGCGGAAAATAAGTTGTTTATTTAGAAATAATATACTTAACTATAGTTATGGATAGGTTTAACGATTACATCAATGACGCTTACTTAAATCGTTTGTACGACGACTTAAGTAAAGAACAAGCAAGTATCCTTTTGAAACTTCGTAATCGCAAACAAGGAGAAGGGGAAGAAACGGAACGACTTTATCAAAAGGAAGTGTCCGTTCTCACCGCCTTGCTTTCAGGCATTGTTAAATTAAGGGATACAAAACAGAAAATTCAGTTAAAAGAAATCTAACTTAACTTTCGTTTAAAATTGATTTAGAATAATCTAATGTAATATTATAAACGATGAACCTTGAATCCGAGATTCGCAAACGTCGCCCTAACATTAGTGACTCTTCTGTCAAAACCTATGCCTCTACCCTTCGTGGTATTCTTAAGAAGGTATTTCCCAATGAAACACCCTCTTTAGATTTATTCAAGAACGTTCAAACCATTTTGCTTCACTACGACGACGATGCTCCCAAGAGCAAAAACAATAAACTTGCTTCCCTCTTTGTCATCACGGAACTTGAACCTTATCGTGAAGAGATGTTTAAGAATCAAGAACTCATTCGTGCCGATGCTGAAAAACAAGTCAAAACGGAAAAGCAAAAGGAATGTTCTTTAGCACAAACCGATTTGAAAACCCTTTGGGATAAACTGAAAAAGGAAGCAGACCTACTTTACAAGAAACCTATCCCCAGTGATGATGACCTTCAGCAGATTCAAATGTTTATCATTCTATCTCTCATGGGTGGCATTTTCATTCCGCCACGTCGTGCGATGGATTACTGCCTCTTTCGTATCAAGGGAGCAACCGATGAATTCAATTACCTATTGAAGAACAAGTTGGTCTTCAATAAATATAAAACGGCAAAAACATATGGTCGTCAAGAAATTGAAATTCCAAAGGAACTGAAGAGCATTCTTACCAAGTGGATAAAGTACAATCCCACAGAGTGGTTGCTGTTTGACAGCAAACGCCAACCCTTGAGTAATACGACTTTGAACCAGCGATTTGAAAAGTTGTTCGGTAAGAAGTGTTCTGTCAATTCACTTCGGCATTCGTACATGACGGACAAGTATGGTTCGCAGATACCGACTCGTCAAGAAATGAAGGAAGATTTTGAAAAGATGGGGTCTTCTCCCTCCCAAGAAAATACTTACATTCAAATGGATAAAGTTGATTAAGAATACAACCCTTGAGCGTACAACCCACTGGCACGACCAGCATACAACCCACGTCCTGACCCTATACGTTGATACTGCGGAGGCAATGTGTGCCTGAACTGGAAATTGGCAGAGAGCGGTTTGCTGGTAAGTGCTGGATTCTCAATCGTATGAGTAATCAGTTGATTGCGTCCGCCCACGTTAGGGGACATTCCAGCACCCAATCCACGTCCTGCCATTCGCTCCCCTGCGGTCATTCTCGCCGATGCTAAATTTGCCATCGCATTTCCAAGAGATGCCTTTGCCATCGCTGGGTTACCCACCATATCTACCGATGCCGAACGACTACGTGGTTGTTGTTGCCGACCTTTGTGCGTTCTCAAAGCGTCCAGTGCCATCGGTTTGTAACGTGCTGTCAAATTATCACCCAGTTCTTTACCAGCAATTGCCGATAACGGAGCAAGTTCAGGAGTTCCAGCAAGGGTCGCTCCCATTGCTCCTAAAGTCCCTAAAGTATCACCGACGTACGGAGCAACTTCCTTGACTGCTTGACGACCCACTTTTTTAGCAGTATTTATCACCATTTTCTTTGCCTTTTTAAATACGCCCTGTCCTTCATTGTGAGCGAGTTCATCGGCATCCAGTGCCATATGAAGTCCTTTCCCTTTGAGTAATACACGCTCCATTTGTTTGAATTTTTCAGGTTTAACGTAGATTGCTAAATCTCCGCCACACATACGAACCTTTTGACCTTTCTTAAGTTTTCCCATTGACCGAGGCGATACACCGACTTTCACAACTTCCATAAAGGATGTTGAGAAAAAAAACTACATTATCTAACTTTAATTTAGGGTGTGACGGAGTTGAACCGCCTATTGTGCCTTTTGACAGAGCGTCCTCTGTATTGAATACACTCACCCCTTTTTTTTGTAATAATGTGTGTCATCTGTAAAATGCTGTTAGACACGTGCTCCAGTGAGAACATCAACATCAATCTCTACGCCGTACTCCACGAAAATGTATAAATCAATGGGGAAGTTAGACATGCTTTGACCGATGATATTCACCGACTTCGGCACCGCCTCTTCCACAGGAAGCATACGACCGCAATTGACATAGTAGTAGTTGTAGTTTGTCTCAAAGTCCTTCTGCGACACAAGACCACTGACAAGACCATCTGACATACCAGCATTGACCGCATTGACTCCGTAGGTCTGATTCATCCACTGCTCGTAAGCATAACGCTCCGTGTTGTAGATTGCGTTCTGACCGCTAATTTGAACGTTGAATTGAGAAAACATACAGAACGGCGAAGTAGAACCACCACCTGCCGAATCAAACGGCGACTGGAACGGAATCAGACCGCCGTTACCAGTGGGCGTTACCGTCGCAACATCACCAGTATTCACACCTGCTATACCTGCCGAAAAGAAAGGCAAGATTAGCACACTTTTTATGTTAGCAATGCCGTTTGTAATCAAGTTGTTAAACACGCCACCTGACGCCACATTCAGCACCTGATATTGATACACGTCCGAATACACAATCTTCTTAACGGGTTCAGCAAGGTAAGACGCCTCAAACACAGGGGAGAACGAATACGCTGGAGCATTGAGTATGATACTCGTCCCAAGCGGAGAGTTCGCCACTGAAGAACCCGTTTGCGAAGTTTGAAGCGACGACAAACACCGCTGACCCACCGCAAGAGAAAGAGTATAAGTCGTGTTGTAACTAAGAAGACTCGCACCTGCTCCAAGATTGGTTACCGCATTAGTACTGTAAGCATCAGTCGCATTATTATCACATACTTGAACGATATCTCCACTGGTAATCATGATGGGTGATACACCACCAAGAGGAGAAGCAACACTACAACTGTAAAAGTCACCTACAGTGGCGTCTGCTACGCCATTAATCGTGGTGACTTGAACCACGGACTGATTCAAGTTGAGTGTCATCTTACAGAAAACGCCCTTCAGCAAAGGAACACGCTCAAAAAACGAGTGAATGTGCTTAAGATACACTTGTGCCGTAATCGCCCACTGAAGCGACCCTGACACCGAAGCAGTCGTATCCACTTTGTTGAAAATGTACGATTTCCAAAGTTGAGTCAGACCAGCAATGGTAGAAGCAGTAGTAAGGGTGGTAGAAGAAGTACCCGTCACAGCACCTTGGAAAAAAGTACCCTTTTGAATCGCAAGACCAGTAGGATTCGCACCTTGAGTAGATTGAGGGTCAAAATTCCAAGATTTCATTCGTTCTAAAAGACCAAGATTGGTAGGCATATCCGATAGAGTCGCACCTGGATTTCCTGAACCACTGGAAGGAATTGGAAAAGCACTACCAAAGGCGATTTGGTTATTTGACGTAGTCCCAACAACAGATGCTGGAGATACTGTAACTGCTTGAAGACCCGATTTTTGAACCGATTCAGATGAATCAGGATAGAAACCAATTTGCGACCCCATCATACGCACATCATCCCACGAAAGCGAAGTCATCAGTTTGAACGTGTTCCACAGACCAATGTATGGAGTTTGCTGAATTATAGTCGTGCCGTTGTAATCAAGGGTGAAGGAGTGAATGATAGACCCATACCAGTTTTTAAGACCCACAGCACCTGCCATTGGTCGTGTCTTGAATAAAGGAAGAGTATTCGCACCACTGGCAGAAAGGGGAGCAGTCATTGTCAGCACCATTGGAATGGTAAAGTACGCCTCCCTGTAATTGATATACTTGTTGCTGTTTGCCAACTGAGACGTGTCAATCACCGATTGATTTCCTTGATAACTACCGTTTTGGTTGTCTAGAATGCTTAACCAGTCTTTACGAACAAATACCGACGGAGTTCCTTCCGATTCTGATGCCATGTCAAACACTAACGTATCTCCGCTCATAATATAACTCAAAGATAATAAATTTGAAAATAAACCTAATTCTCCTAAAAACGAATCGTGCTGGGTTTCTTTGCTAAAGGTTTCACCATTAACCTTTCTAATTTGTCATTCAAACCCATTCCTAAACCACGCCCACGCCCATGCCCTGGAACATCACGTCCAGTGATACGTTCATAATCTTCCACCGAATTGTACGAACTGCCTCCACCAGCACCTCCGACATTCAGTAGAACGCTTCCCATACCACGACCCATCAGTTTCCTGACTCCCCTTAATTTACGACCGCTCGTATGAACTCTTAACATCGCCATATCTTTACTTTAGATTTCTTTTTTGTTTTTTTATCTCTAAAAGGTCGTATTGGGAATTGAACCCAAATTGACTGCTTCAAAGGCAATAGTCATAACCATTAGACCATACGACCTATATTATATGATTGTTCCTACATATAATTAATGTAGTCTTCTAACCCTTTCATAAAACCCCCTGAACCATTCTAACTTCTCCTTGAGGCGAAGATAATTTCCTAAACGTAGCATCATCTCCCACACCATATATTATAGGACTACTTTTAAATTGATTTTTTTCTTCAAAGACCCTCTTTTGCTAATTCAATCAAAATCTCATTTGCTTGGCGTCTTGGAATACGCCCATCATCTACAAACTTGACTAACATGGACTTGAAATCCCTTACCAGTTTAGGATTGTTGTTCCCAGCAATAATCTCTCCACGAAGAATGGTAAATCGGTGTAAATCCTTATCTTCCTTATCCATCATTTCACTTGGAATCGTTACTTTTTCATAGTGTGAATGCTTAACAATGTGGTGAAGTTTTGCCTTTTCATCAGACGTCAAACGACTGAATTGCTCCAGTGATGGACTGCCATTCGCCACCATCGTCATCATCATTTCCTTGACTCGTGGCGTCAAGTATTCCGTAGGAAGCGGTTTGATTGCCCCTCCTTTCGGTGTTCGCATCTGTAACACACCATCTTTTAGTTTCTGATGATGAATCAAGTAACGACCAAACTGCGTGTATTGAACGGGTTTTTGATATCCACTTGACTTTTCCACTGGCGTTTTTCGTACTAATCCACGACCACGAACACCGCTTCCAGTGAGTTTTTGTGCTAATTCGCCTGTATCTTCCGCAGGAGCAGATTGTTGGCGAAACTGAGGAGCAGTTTGTGCTGAAAGACTTGCCTGGGACGCACTTGCTTCTGCGGTGGTTGCTCCTTCATCTTCGCCTTCTGTCAATTCGTACAAGTTCTTGTATATTTTTGTGCGTTGTTCCGTATCCAATCCTACTCCGCCTTCTGTACCTGTAATTTGATTATACGAAACCCATTGGTTTCTTGCTAAATCATAAGGAAATATACTCGCATCTCCTCTTAAATCATCTCTATCTTCATCAGTATCTCTTACACCTTTCATTTCTAATTGTCGTGTGAGTTTTTCCCACAACCTTTGCCATTGTTCGTTCATATCCACATTGAAAGAAGATGGTTTAACAAGTCTCAATTTGTCTGCTAGTTGAGGTAAATAGAATGTGATTGCTGACCTCATTTCCGTGGGTGCTTTGGGTTGTTTGCCTCGTGCCGTTCTCGCTGGAGGAGCAGGGACTTCTTCAAATTCCTCAGGAGGATTTGCCAATAGACTGCTTAAATTACTGGATTGTGCCGTACCCACTGGCGATGGTGTTCCCAACTCAGTTTGCTCTTCCGCATCTGCTAATGCTGGAGCAAAGTAAGGCGTAGCAGTGCTTCGTGCGATAAATACATCATCTATCTTTTGCGAAGAACGACGTTCATCTCCTATTAATCGTTGCTCCTCTTCCACACGTGCTAACGCATCATCAATCGCATCAGGGTCTCCACTTTGAAGTATCGCTGGGTCTATTCCCAAATTTTCAAGTTCTCCCCTTTCCAATTGAGATTGTGCTTGTAAAATAGCACGTTTTAAAGTTTGACCTTTTTTAGGTTTTACACCTAACTGGTCG
>Ga0209085_1002377_pt1 | contig 10742 bp, 7 predicted proteins | sample C_131016_EF_Meta_FD_187310 | JGI IMG/M metagenome (GOLD analysis project Ga0209085, IMG submission 187310) | Freshwater microbial communities from Lake Croche, Canada to study carbon cycling - C_131016_EF_MetaG (SPAdes) (version 2) | ecosystem: Environmental > Aquatic > Freshwater > Lake | place...
AAAAATAACAACAATATCAAGTACCATTTTAATAAACTCCTTGGTGAGTTCCTACAATTTATAAAAGATAAGCATATCAAAATCCTCCCCATTGAACCCATGGCCCCGTCTATTGAAGCCGAATCCCTTGTCCCAGATCCACCAGCTACTAGAGAAAGCCTTGATCGCAACGCTAAGGCAGATGCAATAGTACCCGGTCATTTCGCTGGTATGACAACAGATACTACTGGAAGTAGTAAAAAGAAAGGAGGGAAGATGGGGAATAATACGAATTTAAATGATTCTAAAAAGGTTAATAAGGACCTATACTTTACTTCCATTTATTATTTCATTATTAAATTATCATAATTAACAGGATGATTCAGATGAGGATGATTCAGATGAGGATGACACTGATCATAATTACTCAAATGAGGATGACCAAGATGAGGATGACCCAAACGTGGATAACCAAGATGAGGATGACTCAAATAAGGATGATTTAGAGCAGGATAAGGTGAGGCTAGATATTTAATTCGTTATTAAATGTTTATAATTTACAAATATTTCAGGAAGACTGGCAGAAAGCTATGGATAAGCTTTTAAAAGTGGATCCTGGATTCGCTGATAAAGATTTCATCTATCAGAAAGAAATATTACAAAAAAAATTGAAAAAATCAGACTTGGACATTGATGAAGACACTCTCATTAATTATTTATTTTTTAGATTAGCTGAAATGCAGGAAGGTGATAAAACGGAAGAGGTAATTACTACAGGTAGTATATCTTTACATTTATTTTATCTTATTGTCTTAACATAGGTTGAAGCAGTGTTGGACCACCATCCTACTACCGATCGGCAGAAGCGATTGGATACAATTTTCGATGCACTAAAGGAGGATATTGCAAAGGATGCTTTAAGTCAGAAGGAGATCATAGATGCATTATCAAAACAATGCATTGATATTGAAATTAACCACATTAAAGAATATGTGAAAAGGAAAAAAAATATAATAATAGCCATTAAACGAAATAAAACATTAATCGAGGTAACATAAATAATCTACTTTGCACTGAAGCATAAATAATTACCTTTTCGTTCAGGAGAACGGGGAAACTACTACTACTACAAATACTACTACAGCTGCTACTACTACTCCTGCTGCTGCTACTACTGCTACTACTGCTACTAATACTTCTACTGATGCTGCGGCTACCACTATTACTACTACTACTACTGGTGCTACCACTACTACAACTATTACTGCTGCTACTATTACTACTACTGCTGCTGCTACTACTGCTACTAATACTTCTACTGATGCTGCTGCTACCACTATCACTACTACTACTACTACTATTCCTGAGGATAATATTATCATACAGTGTTTGAAAATATGCTTGGATGATGCTACAGTTAATCAGTCGTTAACAACCAATCAGATAATAGATAAATTGCAAAAGATGTTAAAAGTTTCTGACTTGAGTAGCAAAGCGGAACTAATTCAAGATTACATTTGGGGTTACGAAGTGGAGGTAATCGATTACTTTAATATATAGGGATATAATATAACCACTGATTGTTTTTATATTTCAGCAAAGTATCTCTGCTTTCAGAAATGACCCCCCTCCTGCCGCTGCTACCACAAGTACTACTGCTGCTGCTACAACTGCTACTACTACTACATCTGCTGCTGCTACTACATCTGCGGCTGCTACTGCTGCTACTACCACTACTACTGCTGCTGCTACTGATTCTACTACAGCTGCTGCTGCCATTACTACAGAGGTATTATTTCAGCTTTATTTGCAGCATTAATAATAATTATATGATTGTTTCGGCAGACTGTCACTGAAGCATTTGGTTCGACTAGTACTGCAATGGATATTGACAGTGGATCTACGACGGTATAATATTCATAATTCTATTTATAATATTCTACATACTAACCTATTTTTATTTCAGCAACGTTCATCTATTATCGAATCTGTTTCCAGCGATCTACCTTCTGATCTTCCTACAGAAGCGATGGATATTGAAGAGGTATATTCAACAAATATTTTCACTAATATTTTAAACGATTATTTTATTATTTGAAAAACTATTATTATTTTAGAGAACGGATTATGGGCTCACTCAAGTTTCCGACCAGGACGAAGAAATGGCAAATATAGATAAATATCAGGTACTACTATTGCATACAAGTTGAATAATATCAGGTCTAATGAAATATATTTATAAGTTGTAAGCTCTGTTTTAATTTATCGTATTCAATATAATAGAGAGATCCATCGGAATTACAACCCTTAGTGGGTGTTGTTCAATGGGAACGGAACAGGCTTGCCATTGGTCCGTCGACAATCCCTTACTGTAGAGGAAATGATAATCGAGGATTATTTACCACTTTAGATGTAACAAGAAAGGGTACAATATTATGTATTAAAAAAGGAATAAACCTAAATAAATTATTTTGGTCTTTCAGCGATTACAGTACTAGTGATATTCGTATAATCTCATCAAAAGATAAACTTACTACTTTTCTATTGGATAAAGATACCTCTGTCAGCTACTTGGATTTTATTAAAGATCCATTGAACACTAAATTAGTAAATGCAGAATTAACTGAATCAGTTAAAGATGGTATGGTAGTATTAAAAACCACAAAAGAAATACTTGCCAATTCTGAATTATTTATTTCTTTTGGGAAAGAATCTTGGATTGCAGAATTTAGATCTTGTGAATGGTCATTAACAAACAATCTTTACAATACCATGGTAAAACAATCGATGTTAGCATATCATATCGATAAATCTGAGATTACCAAAGCAGCTCTTGATAATCAAACTAGTCAAATAATACAAAACTATATAGAATCGCACATGTCATGGCAAAATTCAACTAATCATTCATCTGTTAATGTTTTAGTTTACAAGCAAAATAGTTGTTATATTAACTCTGTGCTTCAATGTTTGGCTCGTATTCCGGCATTAACTCAACTATTGCTTAATACTAATTTATTTGAAAATATGGATGATTCTACTTTCTTGCATAAATATATTAATTTAATAAAAAAAATGACTAATAAGAAAGAATCGTGGACAGAAATGAGAAAATGGAATAATCTTATTCTTGATTTTAGAACAGGTATAAACTCAGCATTTATTCCGGGTACACAGTGGGATGCCCCTGAATTATATGAGTCTTTATTAAATAAATTCTGCGAAGAAAATCAAAAATTCGAATTCGTCAAACACCATTTATTTTGTTTTTATCGAGAGGTTGACACAACCTGTAGTAATGGTCATCATAAAGTCTCTTTACGAAATGAATATCTTCTTAATCTTCCTATTGAAAATTGTAAGCAGACTACAGAACAATCTTTATATTCTGGAATAATTTACTCTATGAATAAAATTGAACATAAAACAGGACTAGCTGCTGATAAAAATCCATACACCAAGTTTAAATGTGCAGAATGTATTTATCATAAATTAGATTATACTACTTCTGAAAGTTATAAAATATTACATAAGCCTAATATACTTGTAATACAATTACACAGATTTTATTTTGATAGTAGCAGCATGACAACAGAGTTTGATAATACAATAGTTGATTTCGATAAATACTTAACCCTACCAGAAGGAGATTCAGTAGTTCACTATGAACTGATAGGTCTAATAACATATATTGGAAATGCAAGTCATGGGCATTATTTGGCTTATGTAGTAGATCCTTGTAATCAATGGTGGCTATTGAATGATTTGCCTAGAGCGCTTCAAGAACCAACTTGTGATCCTCAACAAGTTGACGCTTCAGTCGTGTACAGCGAAAAGAAGACAGCCTACTTATTCTTTTATCGTAAAATTAGTGGTATAAATAATGATAAAATAATAAATTTGTTAAAAGATTGTTATGGCCAGATCAAACAGAATTCTGCAACGAATTCCAATCAAACAGATGAATACGATATTGTTAATAATGTTAATGAAAAAGATAAAGCTATTAGGGACATAATTAATAAAATATTAGCTGAATATGATAATACGATAGTTTCTCACCAAACTTCTGCAAGTCAAATAATAATAGTTGATGAGAGTAATACATTACATACTAATGTAGACGAGGAATTAGTTGATTTGACGAGTAATCCTATTTTAGATGACGAAAAAGAAGATATTCAAATGTATTGGGATACAGTTGAGCGATTTATACCATTACTCATGAATAGTGGATTTAAAACTGATTTTATTAACGATATTAAACTTATTTATAATGAATGTTCATTAATGGAACCAATATCACGTTCCATAATTGACCTCTCACAATATGATGATTTAAATATAGTTACATCTTCTAAGAAATCTCTTCAGAAAAAAAAGAAAAGAAAATTATTTTATTAGTAAAATGTAAATTGTTTAAATTATTGCTTTCTTTGATACATATTTTCTTCATATATATATATATATTCTTTGATATAATAATCGTATTATAATAACTGAGAGGGGTATATATGTTACTGTAGTAATTTAGCTTCATAATTTTATAGTTTAGCTTTCATAATTTTATTAGTTCGTAAAATAATTTAATTTTTGGTTTTTTCTTCAATAAAATTTTTGCTTCGCTATTTTTTATTGTAATCATAGAAACCGAAAGATTGGAAACAGTTAGATAATTGTCCACAGTGGAAAAATAATATTCTTTATATTGGCAATACCAAAAATACTACTTACAGAGATGATCTTAAGCTAGGTCTTTTTACAGGTAAAAATGTTTCTGCAGGAACAATTCTTTGTATTAAAACAGGTATCATAATTGATTCTCAGTTTTCTTTTTGGGAGTACAGTGAATATGATAATTCAAACGTTAGAACAGCTTTTCATCGTCAAGATAAGACTTTCATTTTGGTTGATCGAGATATTACTAAACGTAACTATATAGACTATGCTAAAGATCCATTGGACATAACACTAGTAAATGCTCAACTTGAAATTCAAAGTAAGTTAATTGTACTAAAATGCATTAAAAACATTACAGCTGGAAATGAAATATTAATATCATTCGGTTTGGCGTCTTGGGCTTTTTATTTTGTAGATTACTGGAAATTTAGTGAAGAACAAATGAAGAAGTTCGAGAATATTTATTTACTAACAAAAAAAGTAAAAGAAGTTTACTCTATAAAAGATGAGTTTACTACTGCTATATATAATAATAATTATATTTGTAAAACAATAGCTAGTAAATTAGATGAATTCGATAATTGGCAAATTGGAATACATTATCATTTGACACATTTTCTACAAACTCGTGGTAGTAGTTATATAAATGCTTTCTACCAATGTTTATCCCATATTCCAGCATTAACTAGATTAATATTGGAAACTGATATATTCGATGATATGTTAGACAAAAAGAATGATAAGAATCAGTTGTCACAGTATATTATACAATTAAAATTAAATGACAATATTAATATGATGGAATATAGAGGAGACTCATATCTATCAGTTTTCGATCCACAACAGGAAGAAATTATATCTCATGATCAAAATTTCTCCAATCAATTTGCAAGGGACATAATAGACGAAGAGTTTGGAAAATGTAGCCCAATATACGACATTGTTAAGCGTCATCTTTTTGGGTTCTATGTTAGCAAAATTGAATATTGTATGGAAGATTCTAAACACTGTTTTTCTTATAGATCAATAATCAATAATGAAGGGGTAAAAGTATTAAGATTTGGAAAACCAGGCTCGAATGAAGTAGAAAATTTAAATGATTTATTTCTAAAATCAACAGAATTCGAGGAAATAAACGATAATTACCAGTGTCCATTTTGTGTAAAACAAGGAAAATCTACAATAAAATATAATTGGCATACCTATCCAAGAGTCCTATTGTTTGAGTTAGAAAGAAGAGTGTTTGATAATGAGGGTGAAACTACATCATTTATAGACAAAGATATAATATATCCAAGGTATTTAAAAGTAAAAGGAAAAGTACAATATCAACTCATTGGTGCAGTAGTATATAAAGATAATGCATTTATTTCATACTTTCTTCATTCAAATGGTGGGTGGTATAAAGATAATGGTACTAAAATAATAGGGGTAAGAGCTGAAGAAGCATGCAATCAACCGAAAGCTTACTTCTTTATATATAAAAAATATAAATATAGACCAAATACAATGGCTGATTTACCTGAAATCTGTGATTTGTTTATAGATAGCTATGCAACAACTAATGATAAACAGGTAGCAGTAAGTTTACACTTACCTATTGATAAAAATAGAAGAGGCGAATGTACCCCTTTATGTAGGAACATTATTAGTGATTACGAAAATAGTGATTGTCAAAACTTAAAAGAATTTAAAATGTTTATTAATAATAATAAATTAAATGTTCATATTTGGAGATACCATAAAAAATCAGATCCTGATCATGTTCCTATGTACATTAGCTGTATAAATAATGGAACTTCTGGTTTCCAATTGGATTATTTATTACGTGAAAGAAAGGCTTATGATACTGAAACCATTTTAATTAAAAAAGATAAACACATATATAATGAAAAGTTCCATATTACAAAGAAAAGACAAAAAAATGATTTTATTAATTATCTAAAGGCTTTACTTGATAGCAACCATTATTTCCCTGATTTAAGAAAGCCTTTCATTCACCAAACATTTCGGAGTAATGTAAAAGATAACAAATTCCCTAGCTATGAAAATTGGATAATATTCCGAACAAATCAACATGATGAAGAAAAAATTAATGATGACACATATAATGCAGAGTTAGCTTATTTTAAAATATATAAAGTAAAGGAATGGATAAGTTCAAATTCTAATGAGAAAAGATACTTTCAGAGTATGTCAACTCCAGAAGGATTGATAGAAATTCCCTTAGGTTGGGACTCTACAATGTTTCATTATACGAAGTATGACCATGACTTTTCAATATTTCTAAATAATGATGGATTGATGTACATCCCTTGCATTCAGAATTATTATATACTTATGTATACAACAATATGCGATGTAGATAAATACGACTATAGTATCGAGGATGGACATAATAGTTTAATCGATCAGAATCATGGGGCTTTCGATATTTATCAGAAACATTATCACTTACTATCAACCAAGATGTTTGATCGTGCTATGGATGAATGTTTATTTAGATTATTTAAACAAATGAATTATATACTTAAGTATGGAGAATGTCAGTTTCGTGAAAATGAAACATTCAACCGATGGGGAGGGGAATCCGTGGATTATGAAAGGAAATACGCACCTCGATATGTGCATACTGTGCGAAAAGGAGTCAATAGATTATTTTCAGATTTTACTAGAAAGAGACTACCCACAATTACCGAGCTTATATTGAAAATTGAAGCGGAAGAACTGAAACAATATAATGAAACTGCACCTATTCCGACAAGTATAAATAATCCTAAAACTATGAATCAAACACTACATATCCCTACTGAAATTAAAAATAATTTAACGTCAATTTCAGATATAGTAAATAGCAGTGGTAGTGGTAGCAGTAGTATCATTAGTAGTAGTTCGATGAATAATCCTACTAATACATCTATGGAAACAACAACAGTTATAACTAATAATAATAATAATGCAATTGAATTAACAAAAATAAGAGTAAAAAAATTAATTATGGATAGATTATTGCCTAAAATTAATTCATTTGTTAAAAGCTCTAGCAGTAGTCAAAAAGATAAGAAAATAAAATCAGATATTTTGAAAGTTATACATCAATTTCGATTAGAAAATTTAGAAAAGATTACAAATGATTCAAAACGTAGTAGTATAAAAAAAGAATTCTTAACCCTGATCGATCTCACCCAACAAGAAGATGAGGACGTCGAAAATGAAAATAAAAATAAAAAAATGAAAAAATCCTAAATTATTGAAAAATTATCTAGTTTGGAGAGATGTTGTTTGTTGTTTTGTTATTATATTTTTCTAATTTGCGTGTATATTTTGTTTTTCATGATTTGCTTTGTTTTTTTTTAAGTAATTAAGAATTTTTTTTTTACTAAAAATGCAAGAACCCATAGCAATACTAGGAGTAGCAATTAGTTACTATTAAGCTTTTAGTGCCAAACTCGCAACAAGCTAAACAATAGAATATTTTTAAAATATTAAATTTAAATTTTATTTAATAAAACAAACAAAAAACACAAGAAAATATATATATTAAGAAATAAAAATTAGCATCCTCTATTATTCTTCATCATTGTCATCATTATCATCATCTGAGTAGTAGTATTGTAATAAATCAAAGGAAGGTCGTGTCGTACTACTACTAGTAGTAGTGGTAATTGGAGTTGGTATATCAATTCTTACAGAGTTAGCTTTAATAAAATCAAGTATATTAATATCATCAATTTTAATTTCCTCATTTATGTTATTTATATTTTTTTTGTTATGAAAATTATCTATTTCTATCAATTCTTCCCAACCAGATCTATCAAAAAACTTTCTATCTACGTACCAAAACTTATCCTTGGAAACGTTAGGCTTACCAGCTATTGGAGTAAATATTTTCTGAATTTCCTCTGCTGGTTTCCTCATTTTTGGAATAGAGGAAGAAAAGTAAGGAATAACCATTGCTGAACCTACAAGCATTTCAATATCAATCATACCAATAGAAAAACTACGATCCTTATTTTGATCCCATATTAGCTGTTTTATTGCATCATGTCTAACGGTTTGAGGCTTGCCGTATAAAAAAAATTTAGAATCTCTCATATATTGTACAATCAAATACCACTTACTATACTTCGTTTGTTCATTTTTATTGCGAATATCTTCATATACATGTACTTGAATAATCATTATAACTTGAGCTACTACATTACTTACTACATCCTTACCTGTTTTCTCATCGCGATAAGTTGTTTTTACAGTAACATAATCATATCGTGGGGGACCTTTCTTGCCATTTTTTGCAGTTGCATATATAACTCCTTTACCAACTCCACTATCCTTACTTCCTTCATAAGTTATACACCTAACAATACTGAATTCTACATTCGTGTCCTCACTAGTTATGTCATCCCATGCTCTATCAGAAAACTCGTCTCTTAAATATTCAGATAATTTTGTACTATTTGATACACCACTGTGGCCAAAGATAGTATCATTTTCCTCAAACAAATGACATTTCTTACCAGTCCCTATTAAAATATTATAGCCATCTTTATCTAGTTGGGATGTAACAATGAAACGAATATCAGATATATTACCAAAAGCATCTATTATTAAAGCATTTCCAACATTTTTTGGCCCAAAAGCTTTCTCACATTTAGTAATACCATCTTCTCGATGCAAGGTTGTGTAAAATTTAAGATGCCCAGCACAAGATTGGATGACCGAAGCAGTAGTCATCTCTTTCACTAGCGTGCCGAGTCTTTTACTTGTACCTCTCCAAACACCTGTAGTATATTTTTTATGAGATGACTCAAAAGAATCTGTGTCAGCGTATATAATCGGACCAAAACGCCTAATGAAATCACCAATATGAGCAGTGCCGTGTGGTTTCCTCATTAATGAACCTCTAGAATTCTCATACAAAATAGCTTGCTTTAGATTCCATAATACATTAAGATGAGCTTCCATAATCATTCCTAGCTTATCTATTTCTTTCGACTGTTTAACTGTAAATTCATCACATTTACAAGCAAAGTACATATCCAGAACAGCAAGTATGGTTTTATGAATTTTCTTAGTAACGTTACCTAGTTCCACAGGCTTTTTATCAGCTTTTTTTTTATCAAATATAAAATTTTCTTGATTAGGAATAATATCTCCCATTTCACCGATCTATAAGAATAGAAATTTAAAAAATATACATTTAAAGAGGATAATGGAAATAAATTACTTACAGCGAATAAGGTTTGTATTAGGGCTGGAAGATAATCACTAGAGCGAAATCCTCCACCTCCACCTGTTGCATTGGACTTCTCTTTAGTGCTTTTCTTTTGTTGAATATAAGTCAAACCGCTTTTAAAAGTATTCCAATACAAATGAGGAACATCAGGTACGGTTGGAAACGTCCTAAGTCTTTGGTCAAATAAACCTTTATTGTTATTGTATGGAGTAGATCTATTCTTCTCTACATGGTGTCTAATTTCTAATATTATTGTTAAAGTCCATTGTAGTACAGATTTAATAATGCCACAGAGAAATGTATGCATTAAATCTACAGGGGTATTATATATATGGTTATCTACACCAAATGGTGCATTAAAAAAAGGATTGATTATTGGATGGTATCCCTTTTCTCCCAGAGCATCAACTATCTGTTTTTCATTTGCATCCCATTTCCCACCTTGTTGTAGAACTTTTTCAAATATCTCTCCACATTCTCTAATATTTGGTACTATTGACATTTCTCTAGATTTATGAATATTATGTTTATATTGACCACCTTCTCTAAAATTATACATGCATCGAATACAACCATGTTTCACAGTAGCACCACATTTAATACCTACTACTTCATGTTGAGCTGGATCATCGCCAGCATGAAATGCTATACGAGGATAGATCGCCTGTGGTTCTTTGATTCCTAATATTTTAACTAAAACTCCACTATTTGCTGCAGATTTAATTTTTTCCAAGACTTTTCCCCAAAATGTGTAAAAAAATTTTTTCTTAAACCATTTAACATTTTCTTCGCTCCATGTTCGATTAAAACCTTTCACTGTCATTAAATGTTTAATTAATTCTTCTTC
>Ga0209085_1002379_pt1 | contig 10734 bp, 21 predicted proteins | sample C_131016_EF_Meta_FD_187310 | JGI IMG/M metagenome (GOLD analysis project Ga0209085, IMG submission 187310) | Freshwater microbial communities from Lake Croche, Canada to study carbon cycling - C_131016_EF_MetaG (SPAdes) (version 2) | ecosystem: Environmental > Aquatic > Freshwater > Lake...
GTGATGGAGAAAGCCATCATGGAAGAGATCGGCGAGTGGTTTGAATTTGATGAAAAAAACTGACCCCATCGGGTCATTTGTTAACGATTTTGAGCAAATAAACATGTTTTTGTCCTTATCGGGACACTTTTTGAGGGTTTTATGAAGATACTTTTGACGTGTTATTTGATCATGATGTTTGCGGTATTGGGCCCACTCATTACAGTTGGCACTATTTACTTGCTGGGCAGGTTATTTCCATTTACCTTTTAAACAAATGAAAGTCTACATCAGCAAGTACAGAGACCACTGGGTCTCGCCCTATACCATCTTAGAGAAGATTTTCTTCTGGCGGGAGATTGACTATGACGAGCCGAAGATAGACAAGTGGGCCGACAGGCTCCGTCCCTTGTGTGAGGGTGTGAAGAATCTCTTGAATCTAATCCACCCAAGGATTGTTTACGTCAAGATAGATAAGTTTGACGTATGGGACATGGACACGACCCTAGCCCACATCATTTTACCCATGCTCAAACAGCTAAATAAAGTAAAGCATGGCGCTCCCAATGTAGATGACGAAGACGTTCCTGAAGAGCTTAAGTCTACATCTGCTACCCCCAAAGAGGACGTGTGGGATACAGACGCTAATCACTTTAAACGCTGGGACTACGTGCTGGGTGAAATGATCCAAGCCTTTGAGTGTTTGATAAATGATAAATGGACAGAACAATATTCAACGGGTAAGTGTGATTATCAGAACGTAAAAGATAACCATGAAGTTTTTGGAACAGTTTACAGAATGGTAGAAGGCCCCAATCACACGAGAAAAACAGACTATGTGGCTTTAGCCGCGCATGAGCTGCGTAACCAGAATGGATTCAAATTGTTTGGCAAATACTTTAACGCACTATGGGATTAATATGAAACTGACTATTGAAATTGACAACGATACCGTAGACGAAATATTTCTACAGCGCTTGATAGAAGACCTTGGATTTCTAGAGAATGAAACCCTTCCCATCTTTTCTCGCGAACCAGAGATCGAGGCGCAACACATCGGCGCACTAAAGGGCGCTTACAAACAGATTCTTTCTTACTACGGAGTAACGGTATGACTATTCAATCAGAATTAAAACAAAAGCTCAAAGAATCCGAACTGGTCTTTGAAAAGAACTGGCGGCGGCAGCAGAACTTGCAGATCGTCAAGGGTCTGTTCGCTGTGGCATGTTTCTTGGCGTTCATCTTATTTGCTGGGTTCTATATACAAAAGTGATTCGCAAATGGAGAACAAACATGCTTGAAATTATTGAACTAGCTAAACAGTCTGACTTGATGGCAGACGGAGAGATGTGGTTTTCCCCCACGTATGGAAATGCTGATGTGCATATTACTGACCTTGAGCGCTTTGCAAAACTGGTAGCAGCGAAAGAGCGTGAGGCGTGTGCAAAGGTGTGCGATGGACTTGTGAACGATGAAAACACAATTGAATATGCAAATGGAGCATATCGGTGTTCTGTGCTAATTAGATCAAGAGGTGAAGCATGAGACTCATCAGTTTGAACTGGAACGACATCAAGGGACAAGGTAGTGTTTCTTACTCCAAGGTGTTCAGCGAAGCGCACATCGTCGTGCAATTGGATATGTTGCAAGACTGCATCGCTGATTTGCAAGACAAGTACGACGCATTGTTGGCTCAACCTGAATCGGAGAAAAACACATGAACGAAAATACATTTGCATTCCCTCATGAAATAACACACCTACAGAAGCCGCTGACTGCTGGCATGACCTTGCGGGATTACTTTGCGGCCAAAGCGATGCAGGGGCTGATGGGAATGGAGCGAGCAGAGCAATTCGTTGATGAAGGGGGGCTTGAAATGTGTGATGAAGAAGGCGAAACAGGAACTTTATTTGTTCACACAAATTTCTTGGCTAAAGAGGCTTACATGATTGCCGACATGATGCTGAAAGCGAGAGAAGCATGAGCGATAGATTTGATTTAGAACAAGCCATTCTGCGGGCGGACATGGAAGCAGATTTAAACCTGCTCTTTGACCGTGTCTGCAACGGGCCAAGACTGTCTCTAGACGACATGGCTAATGCCTTGCTGGGACTCATAACTCTCAATGCTTTACGGCAAGAGAAGCTGTGGAATATCTTTGAAGACATGTGCCATCAGAGAAAATTTAAGGATAAGTATGAAAAAGTGGATTGATCCCCCTAGCGGGTGGAAGTACGGATTCCCCAAGACCTTTGATACGGAAAAGGACGGAGACTTGTACGAGTGGCTAACAGCTAATGGCTACCCCAAAGAAGTGCGGGATAGCTACGGCGATTATTTTTACATACGGCAATGGTTAACCGATGAGGAGGAAGAGAAATGTCGAACGTAGTCAGGATGAATAAAAGCTCCCACGAACTTTTAGATGAGGTCAGGGAGATGATGACTGAAGATTCAAGCTGCATGGTGGTGTTCTTTGATGAGGAAGACATCTTGCAGGTGTCCTACGCTAACGTATCCGCCGAACGTAGTGTGTTTATGTTAGAGGCGGCAAAGCTGGACATACTAGATGGGGTGTAAATGAAGTGTCTTGAATGCGACGCGGCGACAGAAGTTTTATCAACAAGAACATGGGAAACATATGTATATAGAAGAAGAAAATGCTTTAATGGACACAGATTCTCAACAGAAGAAAGACAGCAAACCGCTTACACAAGAGGAGCTGATGGCGTGGTGGCCTTTCACCCGCCTAGACCCCAAGAGGTTTCCGAAACAGAAGCGACAGTCTAAGTACGCAATGCCTGACGGATTTGAGGATGCGCTGCTGTGACACCCGAAGCTAAAGTAAAGAGAAAAGTACGCCTGATCCTTGATGCACTGGGTATCTACAATTTCATGCCGCCAGCTAACGGCTATGGTCGAGCAGGTATACCAGACATCGTGGGTTGCTACAACGGTCGCTTCATTGCGATTGAGTGCAAGGCGGGGAAAGGTACGCTTACAGAGCTACAGAAGCGGGAGCTTGAGCGTATAAAAGATGCGTGCGGTTTAGCGTACGTGATAAACGAGAGTAACGTAGACCAACTGAAGGAGTTAATAACCAATGAGACAGACAGCAGAGGATAGGGCGGTGATGAACCGCATGGCTGAGCTAGACGAATCGCAGCGCGAGCATTTCAAATCCGTCATAGCTGCGCTACTAGAGTGCTACGGGCAGGACGATACATCCAAAGCCGTAGTTGTGTACCAACCTAAAGGCTACGATGCGGCGGGGTTGTTGCTGCTTGGCTGCGATGAGTTCGAAGCTAGCGGCTTGCTACAAAAAGCAACGCAGTTGATGGGTGCTGTACACATTGCAGACGCACCGCCAAAGGAGTTGCTTAATTGAATACGCAAACCAGCAGGAAAAGAGTAGTAGAACTTATGCATGAAGCAACCGCAGCGCCGTATCAGATGGATGACGGCTGGGTTTCCCGCTTCATGGAGCTTCTACAGCAAGAAGACCAGACGCTTGCAAATGAAGTAGTGAAGGCCGCACACAAACGCTCAAAGGGCATTAATGACAACACCATTTAACGACATACTAACGATTGATTTCGAGACGAGATGGGACAGCAAGGGCTACACGCTGTCCAAGATGACCACCGAGGAGTACATACGTGACAAGAGTTTTAAGGCATTCGGAGCTTGTGTCCATAGATATGGCAGCGACGATCCGATTGAGTGGGTTAGAGGAGCAGACCTACGTGAGTTCTTTTCTGGAATCGACTGGGGACGAACCGCCGTGCTTGCGCATAACGCCCAATTCGATATATCCATACTCGAATGGAACTACAAATGTCATCCCTGTTTCATCTTCGACACGTTATCGATGGCGAGAGCTTTACGCGGCGTGGAGGTTGGCAATTCCCTCGCCAAACTCGCAGGAGATTTTGGTCTTCCCGCCAAAGGGACAACCGTACACAGTACTGATGGACTCCGTGAACTGGCTCCTGAGATTGAGGCAGAGCTTGCTGCTTACTGCCGACACGATGTCTTTCTATGTGAAGAGATATTCAAAAGACTAGCGGTGGGCTACCCATCGAAGGAACTGCGACTGATTGATATGACGCTCAAGATGTACACGCGGGCTTGCCTTGAGCTTGACAGCGGTATGTTGATAAAAGCATTAACGGAAGAAGGAGAGAAACGTGAAGGACTATTACAGAGGCTCGGCGTGGAAGAAGCTGAACTCGCTTCGAACCCAAAGTTTGCTGCCCTACTTGAGTCGCTTGGGGTGGATGCCCCAACTAAAGTTAGTAAAACTACCGGGAAGAAAACACTCGCGCTTGCTAAAAACGATGCCCTATTCCAAGCGTTGCTTAACGGTGAACGTGAGGATGTTACCCTTCTTTGTGAAGCGCGCCTTCGGGTTAAATCGACCACCGAGCGCACAAGGGCGCAGCGTTTCCTAGACATCTCAAACCGTGGTGCACTTCCAGTTCCGCTTTCATACTACGGCGCTAAGTCAGGCAGGTGGACCGCCGCGAAGGGCAGCGCCATCAACATGCAAAACCTAAAGCGTGGGAGCTTCTTGCGTAAAGCCATCATGGCTCCCGAGGGTCACCAGTTAGTTGTAGGCGATCTGTCGCAGATCGAGCCGCGCGTGCTCGCTTGGCTTTCTGACTACCAAGAGATGCTTGACATCTTCAAAGCCGGGGGTGACCCGTATGCTGCCTTTGGGGCGCAGATGTTCAACATACCCGGGCTCAGTAAAGAGTTGCACCCTGATTTGCGTCAGTCAGCCAAGTCTGCATTGCTGGGCTGCGGCTATGGTCTAGGCTGGGCATCGTTTGCTTCGCAGCTTCTTACTGGGTTTCTGGGAGCGCCGCCGGTCAGGTACGACAAAGCCTTTGCTAAAAAGCTGGGAGTGGACTCAGAGTACGCTGAGAGATTCTTAGACTGGGATGACAACCTAGTCAGACTGGAAGCCATACCGCACACCTGCACAGAAAAAGAGTTGCTCACGCACTGCCTAGCCGCTAAGAAGATCATCGACATCTATCGAAGCACTGCACATCCGGTGGTAACTTTCTGGGACATGCTAGGCAGCTTGATCGAAACCTCTCTTGCAGGCGGCAAAGAGTTCGTGTATAAATGCATTACCTTCAAAAAAGGAGAGATAGTTCTGCCTAACGGTATGAGCCTTCTTTACCCCGACTTGCGTAAGCAGAAGGACAGTAACGGTAGGAGCCAGTGGGTATACGGGCCAGATGCTACCAAGCTGTACGCAGGCAAGATCACGAACAATGTGGTGCAGGGCACAGCAAGAATCGTGATGACGGATGGTATGTTAAGAACCGCGAAGAAGTACTTTGTGGCGGGGACGGTGCATGACGAGCAGATCGTTGTAGTACCTGACTCTGAAGTTGATGACGCTAAGACTTGGGTCTTGGCGCAGATGACTATGGAGCCGAAGTACATGCCGGGGATTCCTCTGGCCGCTGACGGTGGTGCGCACCGTAGATATGGGTTAGCTAAAAACTGAAGGAGAAAAATGAAGCAACTGACACTACCTAAAAAAGTAAAGGTGGGCGAGAGATGGTATAGCGTAGAGGTCGTTGAGGCCCTACGCAACAAAGGTGAGATGGGACGTGTGTACTACGACAAAGGTGTTATCGAGTTAGGCAGACGCACGCACCACGGCATACCACTCAAACTGTCCGCACTGAATGAAACTTTCTGGCATGAGCTTGTGCACGTCATCTTGTACGAGATGGGGGAACACAAACTGAACGACAGAGAGCGTTTTGTAGAAGACTTTGCCGAGCGCTTAGCGCAGGCTATCAACACAGCGAGGTTCTAATGAGCAAGATTACGTGGAGTCACAGCGCTCTCAAAGACTATGAGGGCTGCGCCCGCCGATACCACGAGGTTAAAGTTCTTAAGAACTACACGTTCCAAGACACACAAGCCACGTTGTACGGCAAAGAATTCCACGATGCTGCTGAGCACTACATCAAAAGCGACAAGCCACTACCCGCACACTTCGAGTTTCTCAAAGACACACTAGACGCCCTCAAGGCCAAGACCGGCAGGAAACTGTGCGAGTACGAGATGGGCGTTACCGAGGACTTACGTCCGTGTGACTTCAACGACGACAACCGATGGGTGCGTGGTATTGCTGACTTAATCATCATCGATGATGACAACCTGACCGCACGTGTGGTGGATTACAAGACAGGCAACAACAAGTATCCTGACAGGGATCAACTGACGTTGATGTCGCTCATGGTCTTCACGCACTTCCCGCATATACGGCGCGTGACTTCGGCACTGCTGTTTGTTTTAAAGAACGACATGGTGAAGTCCAGTATGCTGGTGGGTGAAGCCCCCGATGCATGGGCAGACTACCGCGAACGGGTTGCTCGTATCGAGAAGGCGCACGAGACGAATGTGTGGAACCCCAAGCCGACACCCCTGTGCGGGTGGTGCTCGGTCAAGACTTGCGAGTACAACACTAAGAGGAACTAACATGCAGACAAACGGCAAGCGTGATTACAAGCACGCCTACAAACTTCAAAAGAAAAACGGTGAGACCGAAGATCAACTTGAACGGCAAAAGGCCCGCAGGTTGTACGACAAAAAAGGTGTTGACCGTGCAGGCAAAGACATCGACCACAAAGTGCCGCTACGTAAAGGCGGCAAGACTACTCCGGGCAACCTGAGACTGCGAAACAAATCAGCAAACCAAGGCGATAACAAATAATAAATGGAGAAAGCAGATGGAGATTGTTGATAACAAAGCCTTACTATTCCGAACGAGAAACCCACATAAATACAGCGTCATACCTAAACACAAAGTCACGCCATGCAACGGCGGCTATGAGGTTGCGGTGTTCTGGGGTTTGGATGAAGTGCGCGTGCTCAGAAACTTAGGGGTCAAGAACGCACCATCCCCCATCACTAGACGGTACAAGTGGCCCGGCAAATTCAAGCCGATGGAGCACCAGATAGAAACTGCATCGTTCCTGACGCTACATAAGAAAGCGTTTGTGTTCAGCGAGCCGGGGACAGGCAAAACACTATCGGCACTATGGGCAGCGGATTACTTGATGCAGCGCGGTGATGTCAGACGTTGTTTAATTTTGTGTCCCCTATCGATCATGCACAGCGCTTGGTTAGGGGACCTGAACAACAGCATCATCCACCGCTCCGCCATAGTTGCGCACCACGCGCAAGCTAGTCGGCGTATAGAAATGATTCAACAAGACTACGAGTTTGTGATCTGCAACTATGACGGGCTCAACCTGATTGCAGAAGAGATTAACGCCAACGGTAAGTTTGATCTCATCATCGTGGACGAAGCCAACGCATACAAGACCATCACAACGAAACGGTGGAAGACTCTCAAGTCCATCGTACGCCCAGACACAATGTTGTGGATGATGACGGGGACACCTGCATCGCAGTCGCCTGCGGATGCCTACGGTTTAGCCAAGCTGGTCAACCCAGACAACATACCTAAGTTCTTTACATCTTGGCGCGATCAAGTGATGAACAAGATCACCATGTTTAAGTGGGCTCCCAAACCCAACGCATCAGAGCTTGTTCATGAAGCACTGCAACCCGCCATTAGATTCACTAAAGAACAGTGCCTTGACCTACCGCCGGTCATTACGATGACGCGTGATGTGCCGTTGACACAGCAACAGAAGAAGTACTACGACATGCTCAAAGACAAGATGCTCGTACAGGCTGCGGGAGAAACCATCACTGCGGTCAACGCCGCTGCTGGAGTGAGCAAGCTGTTACAGATTTCATGCGGTGCTGCCTATACGGATGACAAAGAGGTTGTCGAGTTCGATGCTGCCCCAAGGCTGGCGGTGCTGGAAGAGATTCTTGATGAGACGAGCCGCAAAGTTATTATCTTCGCCATGTTTCGCAGCACCATCGATGCCATCTACGCCCACTTGAACAAGCGTGGTATCCCAACAGAGACTATCCACGGCGGTGTAACGGCCACCAAACGAGGCGACATCATCCAACGGTTTCAGAAACACAAAGACCCACGGGTGTTGGTCATGCAGCCGCAAGCTACTGCGCACGGTATCACGTTGACTGCTGCGGATACGGTGGTGTTCTACGGTCCTCTGATGAGTGTGGAGCAGTACATTCAGTGTATTGCTCGGGCTGACCGCAAAGGACAGGACTCCACTAAAGTTACGGTGGTGCACATTCAAGGCTCACCAATAGAGAAGCGTATGTTCAAAGCGCTCGAAGGGAAAGTAAGTGACAACTCACTACTTACTCAAATGTTTGAACACGAAATTAATTCTTGAAAGGAGTTGCAAAGCTATAAAATCCCTGTAAACTGTCTAACCCTTGACAACAAAATTGGAGAAAGCAATGAACGAAAAGGACAGTGAAGACGACATCAACATAGATAGGTTGGTGGGTATTCATGGAAAGATCAAGAGCAAGATTGAGGCTTTAGATAGCCAGATCGCAGCGCTTGAAGAACAGCGTGCTGAAATACGCATGGCTATAAAAGACCGGATGAAAGCCGAAGGTTTGAAGACGGTCAATACTACTTCTGGGACGGTCTCCTTGGTGACTAAGACGCGTTACAACACGCAAGACTGGGACGCATTCAAGAGCTTTATTCTTGAGCATGATGTTTTGGATTTGCTGGAGAAGCGCATCGCACAGACCAACATGGCGACCTTCCTTGAAGAAAATCCGGGGGTTTTACCACCGGGCATGAACTCAGTAACTGAGTTCGACATTCGTGTAACCAAGTCTAGAAAGTAATCTCATGAGTAACGTAACGCTTTTTAACGCATCTAAAGTTCCCGCATTCGCCCGTAACAATGAACTGTCTGAGACAGCTAAAGCCCTTACAGGGGGCAGCACCATACAGAGCACCAAGCGCATCTCTATCAAAGGTGGGGTGTTCCGTCTGGTAGCTGGCAGTAAAGAAATCGCATCGATTGATGATCGACATCTTGACGTGATCATTGTTAAGGCAGCCCCCAAGGTCAACCGCATTTTCTATGCTAAGTCCTATGACGCAGAGAACATTGCAGGGCCTGATTGCTGGAGCAACGATGGTGAAAAACCAGACGCTTCTATCAAAGACCCACAGTGCAGCACATGCATGGCATGCCCACAAAACGTAGCAGGTTCAGGACAGAACAACAGCCGTGCTTGCCGCTTCCAACAGCGCCTTGCCGTTGTGTTGGCAGATAACCCCACAGGGGATGTGTTGCAGCTTACGCTGCCAGCGACTTCTATCTTCGGTAAAGAAGAGGGAGACAAGCGTCCGCTCCAAGCGTTCGCTCGTTACTTGGCATTGCAAAGCCCGCCCATCAATCCCGAGCAGATCGTTACACGCATGCGTTTCGATACCAAGGCTGAAAGCCCCAAGCTGTACTTCCAACCCGTTCGCTGGTTAGAGGATGCCGAGTACGAAACTGTGTTGGAGCAGTCCAATTCTGAGGATGCCAAGCGTGCGGTGGTTATGACTGTTGCTCCACCCAGCGCCAAAGCAGAACCCCTGAAGCTCGAAGGCAGCCGCCCTATGGGTGATTTGACCAAAGAGGAAGACGCACCTGCGTATGCACCGATTGCGGAGAAAGCTGAAAAGGCGGAGAAAGCCAAGAAAGCCAAGGCCGCTCCTGTAGTTGAGGAAGACGAGAACGATGAGCCGGAAGTTCGCAAAGCCCCAACTAAAGAGACCACAGTACCCGCTAAGAAAAGCAAGTTAGCCGACATCGTGGCTGACTGGGACGACGAGTAAGGAGTTTAGGGGGGAAAGCGGATGCTACCAACAATGTGGGTTCATCCACGAGTAGACGCAGCGAGTACCCCCACCCAATATGGCTTATTCAAATAAAACAATAGATACCGTGCTGTCAGCGCCTAAAACCCCCGGCAATCAGTTGGGGCGATGGGCGATACATCTTAACTTCCCAGTTACAAAGATAGCGGCAGCACTTGGCGTCACAAGACAAACGGTCTACAACTGGTTTCAGGGTAAGGACGTGTTTATCGCTTACCAAAATCGTGTAGAGCTTCTTTTAAAAATTATGCAATCGTCACGCACTGCGGACGATGCTTGGAGAAAAATATGTCAAGAATACAACCTAGAACCTTGAGCAACAAAGAGTTGATCACCCACTGCTCCAACCAACTTGACAGCGCCGAAGGTCTAGACTACTTGTGGCAAGTTGAGTTGCTGAACCGCTTTATTGCACTAGCCCCCTTAGATGAATTCCCGCCCAAAGACGAACGACAACTTGATCTTTTCCTGACCACGTAACCTGAAGGATTGTTATGACCCCGCTTGAGTTTCTAGCGGTAGTCCTGCCGTCCCCGGGTTCCGGGTACTACTGTGCAGTTGGCTATACAAAAACGAAAAAGGAGCACGATTTTGAACAAGCACTGGAGAATTTATTAACGCCCATAACATCTTGGCACGATAGCAAGAAAGACTGTTACTTCGCACTAGCCACATTTGCCGAAGCGGGGAGCCGCAAAGCTGAGAACGCTAGGTTCTTGCGCAGTCTGTTTATTGATATGGACGGTTATGCGTCCAAGAAGGAAGCAGCGGAGTCCCTTAAGTCCTTCATGTTTAAGACGGGTCTCGACCTGCTTGGCACGCCGTACATCGTGGGGTCTGGTGGTGGGCTGCACGTGTACTGGCCGTTGACTGAGGACGTGGAGGTTGCTCGGTGGAAGCCTGTAGCCGAAGCGTTCAAGCGCCTGTGCAAG
>Ga0209085_1002380_pt1 | contig 10731 bp, 10 predicted proteins | sample C_131016_EF_Meta_FD_187310 | JGI IMG/M metagenome (GOLD analysis project Ga0209085, IMG submission 187310) | Freshwater microbial communities from Lake Croche, Canada to study carbon cycling - C_131016_EF_MetaG (SPAdes) (version 2) | ecosystem: Environmental > Aquatic > Freshwater > Lake...
AAGCGGGCAGGGATCCTCGTGAGGTGAGGCTTTTGGCGGTAAGTAAAAAAATGGATTCGGAAAAAATCCGGGTGATCTGGCAGTTGGGTCACCGACTTTTTGGGGAGAACCGAGTGCAGGAGGCGCGGGTCAAAATCCCTGAGATGCCGATGGGCGGGGAGTGGCACTTCATTGGTGGTCTTCAAACCAACAAGGCGAAGGATGCAGTCGAGTGTTTTGATGTGATTGAATCGGTTGACCGGCTGGATTTAGCCCAAGAACTCCAGAAAAGGCTGGAGATGGCCGGGAAAAAGATGCGGATCATGTTGGAGGTCAATGTGGGTGGGGAGGCGGCCAAGCATGGATGCGCCCCGGAGAAAGTGGAGGAACTGCTTCAAAAGGTGATCCCCTTATCGCGGTTGGAGGTGATTGGGTTGATGGCGATTCCGCCGTTCCGTGAAGATCCGGAGATGGCGCGACCGTTCTTTTCGAAACTGCGGAAGATTCGGGATCGGCTCCAAGATTCGCAAGGAGTTCATTTGCCAGAGTTGTCGATGGGGATGAGTCACGATTTTCCCATAGCCATTGCAGAGGGTTCCACCTTGGTGCGAATTGGGACGGCTCTCTTTGGGTCACGAAGTGCGTGAACCGAGCCCTTCCGCGTTCCTTTTACGAAAAGAAAAATCCCGTGCTGATTGCGCGGGGACTGCTGGGGAAGATCATCCGTGTTACCCGCGATGGTTGTGCGGCACGGATTGTGGAAACGGAGGCTTACGGGGGGTCGATGGATCGGGCGTCTCATGCTTGGAAGGGAAGGACTGCCCGGAATGAGTCGATGTTTGGTCCCCCTGGGACAGCCTACGTCTATTTATGCTACGGAATCCACCGGATGATGAACGTGGTCACAGCTCCCGAAGGGACAGCGGCTGCTGTGCTAATTCGGGGAGTAGAGCCGTTGAAGGGAATCGATAAGATGGCTCGGCGAAGAGGAGTTCCCGCGTCTGAGTTCCGTTTGACGGCGGGACCGGGAGCGTTGACTCAGGCTATGGGAATATCGATGAAGTTGGATCGATGTGATCTTGTTTGCGGACCGATTCGGATCGAAGATGACGGGGTGCGAATTCCGGGAATGAAAATTCAAAAGGGGACGAGGGTGGGGGTGGGCTACGCCGGACCCGCAGCTAACTTCCCTTGGCGTTTTTGGATTCGGGGAAACCCGTGGGTGAGCCGGGCGTAAGAATGAAGAAAATCACCCATCTTTTGACGACGGACGAAAAGGCGAAGGAGATTAACTTCTCCGGAAAGCATTACGGAACTTTTGCAGAGATCGGGGCTGGGCAGGAGGTGGCTCGCTGGTTTTTCCAAGCGGGAGGCGCAGCTGGGACGGTGGCAAAAAGCATGTCGGCGTACGACATGACCTTCAGCAACGCGATTTACGGGACGGCTCATCGATTTGTTTCCCGTGAACGCCTGCGGGAAATGCTGGATCATGAGTACCAGTTGTTAATGGAGAGATTGGGTCAGGAGCGGGGGGATCGAAGCCGTTTCTTTGTCTTTGCCGATACGGTGGCCGCAAGGAGTCATAAATTCACAGGAGATGGAAAGGGGTGGATGGGGATCCGGTTTCAGACGCAACCGAACTGTGCTCCTGGAAATATTGTGATTCACGTTCGATTGAAGGATGACACCAATGCGGAGCAGATGGAGGTACTTGGCATTCTTGGGGTCAATTTAGTTCACGCAGCTTTTGCTCATTGGAGGAATCCTCCCGAGATTCTGAATCGGTTGATGGACGGGATACGACCCGGTCGGGTGGAAGTGGATATGGTGGATTTCCGTGGGCAAATGTTCGAGGGGGTGGACAACCGCCTGATGAGCTTGAGGATGGTGCATTCGAATCTGACTCCAGTAGCTCTTTTTTCAGCGACAGGAGCCAATCTGGAAGCGGAGGACTCTTTTTATGGCAAATCGATCCTCCTATTGCGCGGTCACTATCGTCCGATCACGCAGTTTCATTTGGCGATGATGCAGAAAGCTTCGGCCATTTTTCGGAATGATCCAGCGAACAAGGGGAAGGAGATTGTTGAGATAAACGAGATCACTATGCGAAATCTGGTTCGCCACCGGAAAGCGGGGATGGAGGATTTTCTCGATCGAGTGGATTGCCTAGGAGCCTTGAAGAAGACGGTCTTGGTGACTGGAATCTTTCGATTTCATCGATTGGCCCAGTACCTGACCCAACGAACAAAAGGCTCGGTAGGTTTTGTGATCGGTGTGCCGCTCCTGAGCAAGATGCTGGATGAGCACTTCTATAGTGATCTTCCGGGGGGGATATTGGAGGCGATGGGCAGGCTCTTTTTGCCTGGGGTGAGGTTGCTGGTGCATCCTGGGTTTGATCCAGTGGATGGGAAGTTTGTCACGGGGCACACCTTGAAGGTTCCCGAGCCAATTCGTGAGATTCACGATTATTTGGTTCGGCGCGGAAAGATTGTGGATTTGAGAGGGACGGAAAAGGATCTCCCGCCCTGTTCGAGCTCCGAGATTCTTCGCAACATTCGCAGTGGTCGATCCGGCTGGCAGCAAAACGTGCCGACTCCGGTAGCCAAGCTGATCCAGCGACGAAGATTGTTTGGGTATCAAGCTGGAAGGAAGGGGAAGTAGAGCGCGAGGCCCGTCTTGGGTGCCTATTGAAATATCGGGTTTTATCCATAGAATTTCCTTATGAGATTGGTACGGCTGTTGGCCGGGGCGCTTTTGGGAGTTTCGTCCACGATCGAACCTGTTCACGCGATCGTATTTTTTAGTCAGGGAAATGCTGCCAATTTAGATAACCCCGGTGTGGGTTTACCCTGGGATAATGTGGTTCAGATGCGGAATGAGTCAGGCCCGATCGGCACCGGAGTATATTTAGGGAATCGGTATGTGCTGACGGCGGGTCATGTGGGTCCTTTAACAAGCGTGAAGGTCGGATTTGTTGATTATCTTTTGGATTCTTCCCCCGCTGTTGCCATTGGAACGGCTGATATGAAGCTGGTGAGGTTGGCCTCGGATCCTGGACTGAGTGGGGTTCGGTTGAATACCAATCCTCTGGGAGATGGAGGGAATTCTTATTTGGTTGGGTATGGGGTAGGTCGGGCCAGCAGTTCGCTTCTAAGTTCGAGTCCTGTGACGTGGGGCGATAGTTCGACGGCGATCAAAAGGTGGGGAACCAATTTTGTGGATGGAGCGATTGCCGGGGTCCAAGTGGGGGGATACACATCCGATCTGTTGCGGACACAGTTCAACAGCAACGCAGGTGTCAACGAAGCGGCGTTGACGATCTATGATTCTGGAAGCGCACTTTTTCGGCAGATCGGAAGCGAGTGGTATCTGGTCGGAATCGGAGCGTATGTGCAAAACAGTGGATACTCTTTGGCGAGCACCCAATTCAACTCGAACGATTCGGACGACAGTTATTTTATTCGGATCTCCTCGTACTCCAATGCGGTTAATCAAATCGGGGCGGTGGCGGTGCCGGAGCCGTCTTCGTCGCAATATTTCGTGGGTGGGCTTCTTTTTCTCGGTTTTTTGACTCTCCGCAAGATCCTCCCCATGAAGTGCTGAGTCTCTGCGATTTTCGTTCCCACGTTATTCGTTGGGACGCAGGGGTTGGGTTGACGAGGGCATGGCAAACTTTACCGTGACGAGAATGGCAAAATCCCCGTTAGGAAGAGGTTTGGGTGCTCTTTTAGGAAGCACGAAAGTCACCCCGCCGAGCAGTATCCCGATTAGCTCTCCTGAGGTTCGGGTAGAGGAAGGAGAGAGGGTTCTTCAACTTTCGATCGGAGAGGTGAATCCAAGTCCTCTCCAACCGAGACGGGTGTTTGCCGAGGAGAATTTGACGGAGCTGGTCGACTCGATCCGGTCGCGGGGAATTTTTCAGCCTTTGATAGTCCGTCGCTCACAAAAAGGATCGGGTTATGAGCTGATTGCCGGGGAACGACGGTGGAGAGCGGCCCGGAAGCTGAATTTGCCAAAAGTCCCAGCGATCGTCCGGGTGGCGACTGATCAGCAGGTTCTCGAGCTGGCCCTGATCGAAAACCTGCAGCGGGCAGAACTGGATCCTGTCGAAGAAGCGGATGGATATGCGACGTTGATTGAGACCTTCGGACTGAAGCAGGAGGAGGTTGCGGAGCGGGTGGGAAAGAATCGTGCTACGGTCGCGAACGCACTTCGTCTGCGTTCTCTTCCGAGCGAGGTGCGAGACCTTTTGCGGTCGAAACAGATTTCGGTTGGGCACGCCAAAGCGATTCTTGGATTAAGTGAACCAGCAGCGCAGAGTGCGATCAGTCGGGAAGTGGTGAAACGGGGGTTGAGCGTCCGACAGGCAGAGGCTTTGGTGAGGCGCCAGACAAGTGGAATGAGGGGTCGGAAGAAGGGAAAAATCTCTCAACTCGCGGATTGGCGGGATTTAGAGCTGAAGTTGCAACGGGCCACGGGAACACGGGCCAGGATTGTGGGTCGAGCGCAGCGGGGCCATATCGAGCTGCCTTACACTTCTCCGGAGGAGTTGGAACGGTTGACCTCCCATTTGGGGGTTCGGCCCGCGATCTAGAAGGTGGGAAGACGATGAGTCAGAGAATCCGCCTTTTGGCGGAAGTGGTGGCCAACCGAATCGCTGCAGGGGAAGTAGTGGAGCGTCCAGCCTCGGTGGTAAAAGAGTTGGTCGAGAACTCTCTCGATGCAGGTGCGAAGAAAGTAGAGATCAGTATTGAACGAGGAGGTCGGTCGTTGATTCGAGTCACCGATGATGGGCACGGGATGGGGCCTGAGGATGCTCTGCTGGCTTTGGAGCGACATGCCACGAGTAAGATTCGGGAAGCTTCAGATCTACTGGGAATTCGTACCTTTGGATTTCGGGGGGAGGCGTTGCCGAGCATTGCATCGGTCAGTCGTTTTACATTGAAGACGAGGGAAGCTGAGGCAGCGGAGGGAACGGAGGTGGTGATTGACGGGGGAAAAGTGATCCGAGCTGGTCAGACCGGATGTCCTGCAGGAACGAGCATCGAGGTGAGGCAGTTATTTTCCCATGTTCCTGGACGAAGGAAGTTTCTAAGGACGGAAGAGACGGAGTGGGGACATATTGAGCAGGGGATTCGCCTGACTGCATTGGCACGACCTGACGTGAGTTGGGTCCTGAGGCGGGATGGGGCGGTTTTTTGGCAGGATACGGCACGGAAAGAGTTGGAAGATAGATTGACTGCGGTCTTTGGAAAGGAGTGGAAGGGGTCGGTCCTGCCCTTGGATGTGGAGGATGGGGGAATGAGGTTAAGGGGATATATCGGAAGGCCTGGGGTGAGTCGGGCGACAAGGGCGGAGCAGATCCTGTTTGTGAATGGTCGACCGGTACAGAGCATGAGTTTGAATGCAGCTCTTTTGGAGGGGTATCACAATGCCTTGATGAGGGGTCGGTTTCCTGTGGCAGTTCTTTTTCTTGAGGTGGATCCCGCTGCAGTGGATGTGAATGTTCATCCAGCGAAAAGGGAGGTTCGGTTTCGCCAAGATGGGGACATTCGCCGTTTTGTCAGCGGGGCGGTGGCGGAGGTCCTTCGGGGTGGAGCAGTGGGTCCTCTCCCGATGGCTTCAGTAACGAATCACGGATTAGCAGGTCTATCGACGACCCATTCGACATCGAATCAACCCTCGCCTTTGTTGTCGGCGAGTCTTACCACTCCTCCTCATGTAGAGAGGTCTCTTGGATTAAAGGTGGAGTCGGCTCCTGGAATTCCCACGGGCTGGAGATACCTGGGGGTGATCGATCATCTGTACATTGTGGCGGAGAAAGAGGGTGGAGCTGTCTTGATTGATCAGCATGCGGCGCATGAGCGAATTTTATTCGAGCAGCTTCTTAAGCAGGTGGCGCAGGAGGAGGTTTCGGGGCAGCGACTCCTGTATCCAGTGACGGTGGAGTTTCCGCCCGTGCAGGCTCAGTTTCTAAAAAATCAGGTCAATGAGTTGGGGAGAGTAGGGTTGGGAATTTCTTCGATGGGGGGGAACTCTTTTCTGATCGATGCATTGCCTCCACGGATCAAGACCTTGGCGGTAGAGGAATTTGTTCGAGGGGTGGTGGCTGACTTGGAAGTGGGGGGTGCGGGAACAAGAAAGGACAGAAAGTTGAGTGAGGAGGTGATTGCGAAGACGGTTTGTCGGCATGCGATCAAGGCGAATGATCGGCTGACCGAGCAGGAGGGGGTTCGACTGCTGGCGGATCTGTTGGCATGTGAGCTTCCGTACACCTGTCCCCACGGGAGGCCGACGATGATTTTATTGAGTAAGGCGGAGTTGGAGCGGAAGTTTGGTCGGGCGGGCTAATGAGTTCTGAGCGCATCTATCTGGATCATGCTGCCGGAGGAGTTCTGTTTCCTTCGGTGCAGAAGGAGATGCTGAGATATTTGGTTGGAGTCCATGCTTCCCCCGGGGGTGGACATCGGGAGGGGAGGGGGGCGAGGGAAGAGTTGGAGAGGGCGCGAGAACGGGTGGCGAGTTTTCTGGGAGCCAAGGATACCGAAGGTTTGGTTTTTATGTCAGGTGGGACGGAAGCGATTCAATCGGCGATTCGGGGATGGGGAGAGGCGGTTCAAAGCGGGACAATTTATCTCAGTGAGATGGAGCATCCTGCTGTGGAAAGTGCCGTACGGGCATTGGGAAAAAAGGGATTCACTTTGGTGAGAGTACCGGTGGATGGAGAGGGAAGATTGCAGTGGGAAAAGTTGAGGATTGAGAAAGAGAAGGGATTGGTTTGTGTTCATCTGGCTCATCACGATCTAGGCACGGTGCAAAATATTGCCGAGGCAAGGAAGTTTGCTGAAAAAGCGGGAGCGAAACTTTTTGTGGATGCGACTCATGGTGCGGGGTGGGTTTCTTTTGAGGTGGAAAAGAGTGGGGCGGATCTGGTGGCATTGCCTGGGCATCGATTGGGGGGACCGAAAGGATCGGGAGCTTTGTGGGTGCGGTCGGGAATGCCATGGGCACCTTTGTTGGAGGGAGGAAGACAGGAGATGGATCGACGGGCGGGGACGGAGAATCTGCCCGCGATTGTGGGATTCGGAGTGGCAGCCGAAGAGTGGAAAAAGAGAGGAGATGACTTTAGAAAAGATGCGGCTGAATCACAGAGGTTGTTGGCGGAGGAGATTCTTAAGAAGGTGTCTAGCGCCAAACTTCATGGTCCGGAGCTCGGCCTAGAAAGAAGTCCTAATCATTTGGCGTTCAGTTTTGCGGGACTAGAGGCGGAGAGCTTGGCGCTGGTTTTGGATCGGGTAGGTTTGGCTGTGAGAGGAGGGAGCGGATGTGTGACCCGGGAGATGAAGATCCCGCCTGCGATGAGGGCAATTGGGGCGAAGCCTGAGGAGGCTCGGGCATTGATCCTTTTTACGATCGGCATAGGCACCGAATCCAAGTTGATGGAGGACGCTGCCGACCGAGTTGTGCAAGGTGTGAAGAGATTGCAGCAAGCCCTCGAGGCTTGATTCGAACACTCGCGAAACGACTCCTGTTAGTCTTGGTTTTTCTTTCTGTGTTCTCTCCATTGGAGTGCGGGGGTGTTTGTGTCATGATTTGAAAATGAGTAGCGAGAAAAATGCGTGGCAGGAGGAGGTGGTACAGAGATTGCGTGGGGTGAAGTATCCGGGGTTTAGTCGGGATATTGTTTCGTTCGGGCTGGTGCAGGATATGGAACTCACGGGAACGGAGCTCAAGCTGAAGTTAAAGCTGACGACTCCTGACCCAGCTGTTCCTGAGAAAATTGGGAAAGAGATTCGGGACAGTTTGAAGGGGTATGCAGCTGTGAAGAGCGTGGTCATCGAGACGGAGGTAGCTCCCCCTCAGTCGACTGCTTCCACGGGTCCGCAGAGAATTGAGGGGGTGAGGAAGATTATTGCGGTGGCGAGTGGGAAAGGGGGAGTTGGGAAATCAACGGTGGCGGCGAACTTGGCAGTGAGCCTTGCCAAAAGCGGGCTCAAGGTTGGGCTTTGTGATTGCGATCTTTATGGGCCGAGTCAGGCGTTGATGTTGGGGTGTCGGGAGGGGGTAAGGGTAGAGGAGGGGACAGAACGGATTGTTCCGGCTGAGTGTCATGGAGTGAAGTTGATGAGCATGGGGATGCTGTTGGGGGATGATAGTCCTGCGGCTTTACGGGGTCCGATGGTCACGAGGTTTACTCAGCAGTTTCTTCGTCAGGTGGTTTGGGGTGATTTAGATGTGTTGGTTCTCGATCTGCCTCCAGGGACTGGGGATATTCAGCTGACGATTGTACAAACGGTGGCTTTGGATGGGGCGGTGATTGTGACGACTCCACAGGAGGTGGCATTAGTGGATGCGAGAAAGGCGATTGCAATGTTCCGAAAGGTAAATGTGACGATTTTAGGAGTAGTGGAGAATATGAGTTATTTTATCGTTCCAGGAACAACGCAGAGGCACGAGATCTTTGGAACTGGAGGTGGCAGAAGGGAAGCAGAGCGACAGAAGGTTCCGTTGCTGGGGGAGATTCCTCTGGATCCAGAGGCAAGAAAGAGCGGGGACGAAGGGAAGCCGGTCGTTCTAGCGGCTTCGACGACCCCGTCTGGGCAGGTGTTTATAGAATTAGGTAAAATTATGGCAAAAGTACTTTTTCCAAATATCTCCTCTTAAGCGGTTTATATTTTTTCTTATCAAAGATTCCCTCTTGCGGAATATCCATAAAGGACCAAATTAAAAGGATGGATGGTAAGGGTACCCATAAGTTCTCCTTGGACCCGAAATCGGTATTTCAAAATTCGGCTCTCTATCGGGAGTTTTTGTTGGAGCGGGAAGAGATTTTGAAGCACAAGTGGCATTTGAGCGAACAGGCTGGGCATGACGTGGGTTTTGAGAAAGGGTTGCTCGATTGGATCGTCAAACATCGTGCCGCGTGGCGGGCAAGCCGCGAAAAAGATATCGCAAAGGAAAAAGAGATTTGTTAGCTTTTGAATGACGCAAGACGCGTCCTTTAACGGGAACCTGAGAGTTCCTCAAGGAGGCGAAGATGGCAGATAAAGAGCTTATGGATGGGGAGGCGGTACGCCGAGCGGTTCGGCGGATGGCTCATGAATTTTCCGAAAGACACCCTAAAGGGAATATTGCACTTGTAGGGATCCAAACCAGGGGTGTGCCTTTGGCTCATCGGTTAGCCAAAGAGTTTCAGGCGATTGAAGGGGGGACTCCTTTGTCGGTAGGTTCGCTCGATATCAGTTTTCATAGGGATGATTTGGCGAGCAATGTGCCTGTGCCGAAGGGGTCGGAAGTCCTCTTTGATCTAAAAGATAAAACGGTGATTTTAGTGGATGATGTTCTTTTTACAGGGAGAACCATCCGTGCGGCCTTAGATGCCTTGTGTGACCTGGGGCGACCTAAGATCATCCAGCTGGCCGTTTTAGTCGATCGAGGCCATCGGGAATTGCCCATCCGACCCGATTTTGTGGGAAAGAATCTTCCGACCTCGCCTCAGGAGCGGGTTCGGGTTCGATTGGCGGAGATGGATGGAGAGGATGCGGTAGTTTTGGAAAAGGAGAAGGTATGAGCGGGGTGTGGCAGAAAAAGGATCTTCTCTCCCTGCGGGAGTTAAGTGCCGAGGAGATTGGACAGGTGTTGTCGACGGCTTCAGTTTTTAAAGAGATTTTGGGGAGACCGATCAAAAAGGTGCCCGCCCTGCAGGGGCGCACGGTGGTGAATCTGTTCATCGAGCCGAGTACGAGAACCAGAATTTCCTTTGAGCTGGCAGCTGTGCGGTTGAGCGCAGATGTGGTCTCCTTGGATAAGGAGACGAGTAGTATTCGTAAGGGAGAGACGTTGCAGGATACGGCGAAAAATTTGGAAGCATTGCAGGCTGGAACGATTGTGATTCGGCACCGATCTGCTGGGGCAGCCCACTTTCTGGCTCAGCGGTTGAAAGCTTCGGTGATCAATGCCGGGGACGGGTCCCATGAGCACCCGACTCAGGGTTTGCTGGATACCTTCACGATTCGGGAGCGGTTGGGGAAGATCGAAGGGGTGAAAGTCCTGATCATTGGGGATATTGTTCATAGCCGGGTGGCCCGATCGAACCTCTGGGCGCTGACGAAACTTGGGGCGAAGGTGAAGTTGGTAGGGCCGTCCACTTTGTTGCCGAAGGAGTTTGCGGAACTTGGTGTGGAGGTAGCACATCATCTAGACGGGGCGCTCGAGGAGGCGGATGTGATCAATCTTCTTCGAATCCAGCATGAACGGCAGGTTCAGGCTCGGGTTCCCTCTATCGGAGAGTATGCCACGCTCTTTGGACTGAATTCGGAAAGATTCAAGCGGTGCAAACCGGGGGTTTTGCTGATGCACCCAGGTCCGATTCATCGGGGGGTGGAGATTGCGAGTGAGTTGGCCGACGGGGCGAACTCGGTGATTTTGGATCAGGTCACGAACGGCTTGGCCGTGCGTATGGCGGTTCTTTATCTGGTATCGGGTGGCAAAGGAGTGGGAGGCGATTCATGAATGAGATTCTTCTTCAGGGAGGGTTGGTGGTGGATCCTGTAAGCCAGAAAGAGGCGAAAGGAGATGTGTTGATCCGAGATGGAAAGATTGCTGCAGGAAAGCCCTCTAAGGATGCTGTAGTCATTCAGGTAGACGGTCTAGTTGTCACTCCGGGATTGATCGATCCCCATGTGCATTTGCGGGAGCCGGGGCAATCCGCCAAGGAGACGATTGCCACGGGAACAGCGGCGGCGGTGGCGG
>Ga0209085_1002381_pt1 | contig 10730 bp, 15 predicted proteins | sample C_131016_EF_Meta_FD_187310 | JGI IMG/M metagenome (GOLD analysis project Ga0209085, IMG submission 187310) | Freshwater microbial communities from Lake Croche, Canada to study carbon cycling - C_131016_EF_MetaG (SPAdes) (version 2) | ecosystem: Environmental > Aquatic > Freshwater > Lake...
ATTTGGGATGACGATGGATGACTTATAGGAAATCTACCGCGTAGCGGCGGAACGCGACCAAGCCATTTTTTGAGGCGCGGCTGCTAAAGGACGAATCCCAGATGTTCCCTGACGGTACTCGGGCTATTCTGTATGACTGCGGCGATTCCTATGGCGCTGTCTCGTACGATGACCGATGGTTTGTTCTTTTGCCGTATGACGGGTGCCCTAGCTTTACCGGCCAAGGCCCCGAGCTATTCCCGGATAAGCACTGGCGCATTATGGTGCTGACAGACAACCACGACGAGTTATTCAAGCCGTACCCAGACACCACGGAGAAAGACATTGACGAGTGATGTGGTTTGCGCATGAAAACCTACTCCACCCCCGGCACCGTCAAGGACCGCGACCTAACCCGGTTTGTTGAGCAATCGTACGTCAAGCTCGCCGAACACTTGTCACTCAAGGCAGAATGCACGATCAGCGTGGACCTAGCAAAGAAAGCGTTCACACCGGCGACCTGGTACAGCGGCATCGGCGAACGAGCTAAAACCACGGTGGAGTTTACGCCGGACGAAAAGTACATCGCGTATGTGTTCATCGGGATCGGGCATACGACGATTAACGGGGATTCGTAACACGCAATCGGGGTAGGATAAATTCATGAGTCCGTTTGCGTACATCATCCCCATTGACATTAATATGGTGGGACTTGTGACCACGTGTACGGGAGCGGCAGCAATGGGGGCGGCGGTTGGGATGGGGAAGATGTGGGTTACGGTGCAACGGCTAGACAGCGACATGTCGGCCATGAAAGCTCAAGCGGCGGCACAACAAACAGAGTTAAGAACCGTTGCAGAATCATTGGTTGCAATTAAATCTGACTTGAGCTGGATTAAACAAAAGCTCGAAGAGAAGCATTGAGGGGAAAAAACAATGACCGGCCCCCTAACCTACACTTCCGACATGGGCACGATTGAGTTTGACGAACCGACCGACGTCATCATCGCGGGCAGGTTACGCAGGAATATTGTCTGGCTGTACCCCGGCATTGTCCACGCGTACGAGGTGGCAGACCGGACGTCTAAAGGTGGGTACAACACGTAGGCGCGGTACACTTTAGGAACATTCAGGAACATTCATGAAGCCAAACAAGCCCCTCCACCTTGTCATCACGCCAAAGAGCGTCAGTGCCGCCGTAGCTGCCATTCTCGGGTTGCTCGTTGCTTACAACATCCTTAACCCTCAGCAACAGGTAGCACTTGCGGGCGTCATTGCCGTGTTCCTGTCGTTCATGGACCCCAACCACCGGGAAGATACGACCGATGTTACGGTTACCGGTGAGACGACAAGCACGACTGTTACCGGCAAAGAATAGAAGCCTATGGGTACACGCGCGGACCAACCCGTAATCATTTGGACCACCAAACACGACGTCACGACCGGTAGCTTTGGCGACGGTACACGGGTAGTTACGATCCAAAAGTCTGCGGGCGGGCAATGCGTGATGCGTGTTCAATCCCCGTGGTCAGAAAATTTGTTGACGTTCCGATTCTCGTCAATTCAAGCGGCTAAAGACTGGGCGGAACCGGTCGTCGCGGCGTGGCACGGCAAGGCAGGAGACAAATAGATGGCTCAGGATATGGCTCAGGACATGGCTCAAGAACAGAAAGGTTTACAATGGATTGAACAGGGACACACGCTTGAGGGGTTTGCGGATGGGCAACTTCGGGCAGTTGTTAACCTTGCACCCGAAACAAAGGACACGACCGGCCACGTACGCCGAAACCCCCTTTACTGCGCTTCGGTTATTTACACTGGCGGTGACTTCTCGGACATTCAACGGTTCTTGAGCGTTACGCTTGCGAAAAACTGGTGCGAGTTGGAGACGTCCGGGTATGACGCAACGGAGGAAGTCTGGTCGGAGGAGGTCAGCGGCGGTCGCGTCATTTTCCGAAACGAAGACGACTCCGTGGAATACGGCGAACCGGACTGGACTGAGCTTTTGAAGGGTGGTGGCGTTATTTACATCACTGGCACCCAGGAAGACGAAGACGAGACGGAGGACGAAGAGCCAGCAACCGTTAAAACCACCACTACCGGCGCTGGGTTTACAATCCACGTCCCGGCGGACGTCACGACATTTGAGGTAAGCGACCCGAAGACCGCCGAGCGCAACCGACGAAAGGAATTGTTGGCAGAAATCTTGACGGAACTTCTCGGCATTGACACGGAGGAAAACCAGCAATGAGCGCACCTATCAACAACGCAAAAATCAACGTTATCCGGGCGTTGGGAATGGCCGAAAAACCGTTAACTTTGCCCGAAATCGCAACTCTCAACCGCGTCCTCCGAGAGGCCGCGCGGAACTCTTTGTTTTCGTTGGTTGATAGTGGACACGTCAAACCGTCGGAGGATGTGCTGAACGCGTTCGAATTGACTGAATTGGGCGTAGAGTTGAGCAAGGAGCATCCGACGCCGGATAGCGTTAAGTCACTCAGGATGCAGAGGGTAAGCTAACCTCATGTCCAACCTGAACCCGACCCACCGCATTCGTATCTTTGCAAAAATCACGTCGTTTTGGTCGCCGTGCATTTATGCGCGAGACGTCAACCTCTCCGATTTCCTCAAGTTCAAAACCGCCATTGAGATCATCATGGGTTTCACCGACGGCAAAATCAGCTACACTTCACAGATCGTCTAACAACGGTCTAACGACTCAACAACTTGCCGCCAACCTGCGGGTCTCTCTTTCCCCGTTCTCGGTCCCGCGCTACATCCGTTCCCCTCGGAAATCTTGCGCGACGATAAGGTTAGGCGGCATCTATGCGTATTAGGGGACTCAATGGAAGGGGTATATGGGAAAGAAAGTAGAAATTCGATGGGAAGATAACACTTGTTATGTCGGGAAGTTACCCGTAGCGTCAGCATGGGAAAAAGACGGTAAAGGGTATTACCAGCTTCAAGGCGAACAATGGGGAACTTGGCACGGAGAAACCCGGCGTGATGCCATGTTGCACGTTGAAGAGATACTGACGGGCGCTTGTGAGTCATTCCTTACATGGATCGACGGCGAAGGGTTTTTGGATGGGGTGTTGCGGGCATGGGTGCGTCAGCCTAGCACGGCAATGGCTACCGTTGGCACTCATTACCTAAACGACACGCCGCGCCAAAACCCGTTGGTGGTCGCTCATGTGTTTGCGGATAAGGTGGGTTGCGTGGAACAGGCGCATTGTCTCACTGAAGACGACGCGAAACGTTGGTGCGAGCGAGTGATCCGGGAAGAAAAGAAGCCGTGATTCCCAAGTTCCAATTCAAACTCCACCCCGGCACGACTAGGCACCCGGACGGGTTTATGCCCACGACCGATCGGGATACCGACTCTTCGGACTACTACCGCGTGGCGTTGCGGCATATCCGCATTGAGCGGCAACGGGACCTAAAGGAACGACTGTCACGCAAGTGGAAGCCGGGACACGGGAAACGAAGAATCTTGCCGGGTGAGGGCGACAGGGTTTAGAGTTGGTGTATAATAACCACGGAATAGAACCGTAGGAGAGCTACGGGCGGGGCGCGCGTTCCCTCATTTGAACACCAACCCGGTAAGTACCTAACGCTTACCGAAAACTGTACGGTCGAATCACACTTGAGGTCAGTCAAGTGACCGCGCAGTAAGAATACGCCCCCGATCCTGATTACAACAAGGGACGGGGCTTTTCTTTACCCAAAACTCGCGGTAAACTTGCTATATGCCGAGCAAGACTACGAGAAAGCCTATGAACAAGTGGGCTGCGCAAAAGGGCAGAAAGAAAATTGAGACGGAAGCCGACGTTAAGACCGAAGACCCGTTAGGCATTAAAGACGTGGTGCCGGGTGGAACCCCTATTGCTCCAGTGATGTATCCGTCCCCATACCTTTCCCCCGTGACCCAAAAGCGCATTGCGACGCGTCAATTGGAAGAGCGGATCATCGGACGCATGGATGAACTGGTAGACGCGGCGTTTGGCCTTGCGCTAGGCGTGTCGGTGGAAGGCGATGAGGGCAAAATTTACCAGAAGCCACCCGACCGCGAAACCATTAAAATGTTGTGGGAACGGGGACTGGGCAAACCGACCGAAAACGTCAACATCACCGTTAACGGCAAAGACCTTTACGAAGCCGAACCCGAAGAACTGGCCCTAGCGCTTGCCCAGGAAGGCATTACCGCCGAAGAGATTGACGCGGCGGAACTTAACGAGGATTGATGTTTGGTAAAGCTAAGCCGGTAATTGACGAACGGCGCATGGCGCTGATACGCGCGGCTAAAGTTAAGGGAGTTAGGCCGCCGGTCGAAGAGGTTGAAGGACTTAAAGCCCAACCCGGCCCGCAAGAACAGTTTATAAATGCTACTTGTGATATTGTAGGATATGGCGGGGCGGCAGGTGGGGGCAAGTGCGGACGGGTTCCCCCGCGTGATGCACCCTGGTATAATGAGTCAATGGAGACCAAAGTGTTAACTCCCAAAGGGTTTAAGTTGTTGGGCGACGTCAACGTAGGCGACCAAGTAACCAACCCAGACGGAACGGTTGCAACGGTAATCGCAACCCATTTTCCCAAGAACCAGCAATTTTACCGCGTTACGTTTTCGGATGGCGCATCGGTAGAAGTTGGGCACGACCACTTGTGGGGAGTTCGAAACGCGTCGGTCAGGAAGCGGCGCAAAGTTGCGGTAGGACCGGTACCCGAAAACATGAGTCCAACCGACGAATGGAATTTTCGGTATTTCCAACGCTATTCCGTGGTCACGACTACCCAGCTACTGGAGATGTTTAACGAAGGCGACGCGTTGGCGGTGCCGCTTACGTCTCCGTGCGTATTGACGTGTGTTCCGGGGCGGTGGCCTACGTTGCCGCCATATACGGTTGGCGTATTGATTGGAGACGGGTCTATTAGCCACGACACAGTGTCATGGTCCAAGCCGGACGAATACATCGTTGATAAGATTGCAGCGGAACTTGATCCAATAGATTTGCTGGTCACCAGCAAAGAGGATTCCATTCGCCACGGAATTGTACGGCGGCACAAAAGCCTAAAGGAGTCAGCCCAAGTAATGCTACAGCGCGTAGGTTTGATGGGTACGCACTCTTGGGATCGGTTTATTCCACAACGGTACAAGGTTGCCACCATTGAGGATCGGTACGCGCTTATTAACGGGTTGATGGACACGGACGGATACGTAGATGAACGCGGCCATGTGGAGTATTCAACGGCGTCCAAAGTGTTAGCGGAAGATGTTCAATGGGTCCTTCGTTCGCTCGGTTACACCGCCACTATTCACATTAAGGAAGAACCAAAGATTGGCAACGTCGTTTACCGCCCGTCGTATCGCATTTACGTTCGCGGCAACAACATGAAACGGTTGTTCACCCTTCCCCGGAAACACGAACGATTAAAGGACCGAACCGGCGTTGGCTCTGGGTCTACTGGTGATTTATGGGCAGACAATCGCATTGTAAGCATTGAGCCTACGGTCGTGGAAGATGGGAAGTGTATTGCGGTAGACAATCCCAACCGTCTCTACATTACTGACGATTTTATTGTTACTCACAACACGTACGCGGTACTTTTGCAACCAATAAAACACCTCAATAATCCCGGTTTTGGTGGCGTTGTCCTTCGCCGCGACAGCGAGCAGATTCGTAAGGAGGGCGGTTTGTGGGACACGTCCTCAATCATTTATCCGCAAGTGCGAGGCAAGCCAAAGGAAACCACCCTAGAATGGTCTTTCCCGTCGGGCGCGTCTATCACGTTTGCGGCTATCCAATACGACGCCGACGTCCTCAAATGGCAAGGAACGCAGATTTGCTACCTAGCGTTTGATGAGGCGACGCATTTTACCTCCAAACAGTTTTGGTACATGCTATCCCGAAACCGGTCGGTGTGTGGCGTCAAACCCTACGTACGGCTTACCTTTAACCCTGACCCTGATAGCTGGGTCTATGAGTTATTTGGCCCGTGGGTAGACCCCCTACACCCTAACTACGGGGCCAAACCTAACGAAGTCTTGCACTTCATGCGAAGTAAGGGGGTGATTCAATGGGTGCCAGAGGGTACGCCTAAGTCGAAGTCCATTACGTTTATCCCAGCCAAAATCCACGATAACAAAATATTGATGGAGGGTGACCCGGATTACCTTGCCAACCTTGAAGCCCTAGACGAAACCGACCGTTTACGGCTATTGGAGGGCATGTGGGCAGCGGCGGCTAAAGAAGGTGCTTTGTGGGAAATTGCTGACCACACTTGGGAGGGGTTTAAGTTGCCCCCGTGCCTATTCCGTAACGCAGACGGCCAAAAGGTATTTAAGCCACCAGCGGACATGGTGCGTATTTCTATCGGAATTGACCCGACGTTCGCGGACCCCGATGCCCGAAAGAACCCCGAAAAGACCCTCGACAAGTGCGGCATCATCGTATCCGGCGTAGACACCCAAGGGCAGGTGTACGTTTTGTTTGACGGTACGTGTCAATCCAAGGCCGAATCGTTCATCAAAATGGCGGCGGAGTTGTACAAGATATTTGAGGCCGACGTCATTATCGTGGAAGCCTACGGCGGCGGCGAAGTCGTCAAGCAGATGTTTGACGTGATGTACCCCGGCGGGAAGTACAACGTACAACTATCGCCGTTTAAGCGTGGCGACAAAGCGGCACGAGCTAAACCCACCTCTATGCTTTACAAGGTGGGGCGTATCCACCATTGCGGCGAATTGCGGGCGCTGGAACACCAACAACTCAACTGGGACCCGCGCGTTAACGGAAAATCGCCCAACAATATTGACGCTTTAGTGTGGTCAATAGACGGTCTTAACCTTGGAAACCTTTTTGAATTGGAGTCACACAACCGAATCACGTTGAATTTGGGGGATAATGAAACGAATGGGGAAAACGACGATAACAACGATGACGAATATTTCGCTGCCCTGTCCGAATTGGCAGAAGCTGAGCCACAAAGAAAGACGGCGTTCGGCTACGTCGGTGATGATTCTGTATCCATGCTGCGAATTAAAAACGGCTAGCGGCGTTATCCTCCCGACCAGTGTCGTTAAGTCTGTCACGTCCACCTACCGGCACACTTTAGGCTACGTGTGGCGCTCTTCGCACTACGACGTGCCCGTCGGCTCGTTTGTGTTTGTTAACGACGAAGCCGACGGTCTGTTCCTTGATCACCGAGACGTCGAAACCTTACCCGAAAACATGGAATTGCGAATCTACGGCAAGGAACCGGATTGGCCCGTAGAAAACTGCATTACGATCTACGATGGAGACGGGTTTGATTTAGAGTTGGAAGAGTCCCGAGAGTTTTTCTTTAACATGCGTAAGCCCGAAACCGAGAGCGTCTGATGTACCAACTACCCCCCGGAATCACCCCCGCTACCCTAAAAAAGATGGCAACGCGTCTGTGTCAAGAGGTTGACGCGGTGGAAGATGCCAAAAGCACCTTGTCGGGGCGGTGGCGACAGAACGAACGACTTTACTTTGTGGACTCGTCGGCTACGGGCATGATCCTTGTTGAAGGAATGCCGCCGTACGCGGTGCCGACCCAGCGAACCAAGATTGACCGGTTAGTTGGGTCTACGCTGGTCGCGTGTACGTCGGTGGAACCGTACGTGCAGGTCATGGACGATACCCCTACGGGAGACAACGTATCGGACATTGAAACCTCGCTAATGACGATGGCCACCGAGAACGATTTTTCCAACAACTATTCGCAGTCGCTTCGGGTAGGTGCGTTATCCAATATTGGAATTCTGCGATGCGTGATGACCGTAGACGAGGGCAACGAGTTTGACGGCGGTTTGCAATTTGACTGGACCGACCCGCAAAACTTTATGGCTTACCCTATCGCCGCCGAAACCCTGAAACGGGCCAAGACGTGCGGGCATCGAACGTGGGAAATGGCCTACGTCATTGAAGAGAAGATCAAGGAAGGCGAGTACATTGACCCAGAGATAAGCATTGAGGCGATGGCCGATGACGCGCCTCCGCCCCCCAACAATACCGATAGCCAGTACGATAAGAGTTCGGATACAACGGATGTGTCGCCCGAAGATGGCATTATTACCGAATGGGATTTGATTACTACCGAAAAAGTTAACGGTAAGTGGCGGAAGTATTCGGTGTTGCTTGCTTACGACACGCAAAAGATTCTGCGCATTGAAGAATGGAACTATTCGCGGGTGCCGTATGCGGTGACCCGGTTTGTTCGAACCGAAAAACGCATCTTTGGCAACGACTCCGTAGCCCAACTTATCCAAGGCATGTGCCAGATGGTCAACGACTTGCTTAGCGCGGGCGTCCACGGCACATTGTCCACGTCTATGCCCCTCACGTTCGTTATCGGTGGGCTATCGGGCGGCAAAGCGATTAGTTACGCTCCCGGCAAAATCATCCCGCTATCGTCTGGGTCTAGCATTCAGCAGGTGCGGATTGACTTCAACTTCGCGGGACTCGTGCAACTTATTCAATTAATTGAACCGTGGATTGATGGCGCTATTGGTATTTCGCGAATCGCATCGTCTCAGGAGCTATCGCCCAATACCAAGGCCACGGCGGTGCGTGCAATGGTGGCGGCGGATAGCCAAAAGCAGGACCAGTACCTTGAAGTGGCGACCGAGAGCATGGTGGACACGTGGCAGATCATGTACGAATACTTGATCGCGCACTTTGACGTGTTCAAGAAACGGTACGGCAACCTTATCCCGTTAGAGGACGATTCCTTTAGGGCTAGCCGGTACCGGTTCAAGGCAACGGCAATGAGTGCGTCGTCTCAAAACGCGTTGCTTCAAAAGCTTCAAACGTTGGGCGCAATGGCCCAAAACCCGGCGTCTACGCTAGACCCGCAAAAAGTGGAGGTTGCATTCATTGAGGGCATGGACCTTCCGATGAGTGCCAAGACGCTACAGAAAGACATCGTTACCAAGCTAAACCAGTTTGTTGAGTTGTGCAAAGCCAGCGGCATTCCGGTGGAGAACATTTTGGCCGAAGCCGCGCAAAAGGTCGCGGCGCAACAACAGGCATTGCAGTTAGGCCACCAACTAGGGCAGATGCCTGACGACGAACCCCAAGGAGAGAACGATGGATCAATTGATGCAAACGGAGATGCGGCGGCTTTTAGCGAGTCCGGCATGGGGGGCGGTGGTGCTAGCCCATTTCCGGGACCTTCGGGCGGACTACCTGAATAACTTGATGGGGGAAGATGACGTCCCCTCGATTTACCGCACCCAGGGAAAAACCAATTTGCTAACCGAGTTTGCGGGTCCGTTGTACCCGGAGGCTCTGCTAGTCAAAGCTCGTCAAGTAGACAGGAACGAATAGTTAACTGGGAGGTTAATATATGAACGACAACATTGATGACTTTAACGACGATCTAGATTTAGACGGCGTTGAGGAAACGGAAGTAGAACCCGATGCGGACCCAACACCCGAGTATGTTCGTGCGGATCAGTTTAGGGAGTTCGCCGAAACCCTACTCGGCCAAGTTCAAGAACTTAAAGGAAAGTTTGAACCGGCCCCGGCAAATGACCTGGAAGCCGAAGACGACTATACCGACTGGAAAGCCCCAATTGTCAATGAAGTAAACGGCAAGGTTACGGAGGAAATGCGCCAAATGTTTGAGCAGTACAAGGCCGAACAAGACGCGCGAATCTTGCCCCGTGTGCGAGAAGATTTCTTTGCTCGCGTTGCGGGTGACCTAGACGAATCGGTTCGAGCTACGGCCAACGAATTGACAAAGGATTGGAACGTGGACACGTTTCACGGAATTGATTCCAGAGCGGAAAACGTTTTGCGCGGGTACCTCGAAAACGAAAGCCGAAAGGCGCGGGAGTCCAAGCGTGGTACCCGACCTACCGACGTTGCGGGCGGCGACGGTTATGCACCGGCCCCGGCTAACGATTCGGTGGCGATGATGATTCAAACGCTAGGACTCACCGGAAAGGAAGCCCAAGAGTTCCGCGCCAACGCTGGCAAGAAGGGAGGTAAGTAATGCGACAAACACGAACCGGACGCATCAAGCGTAATCAGGTCCTTGCGGCCCAAGAAGATACGGCGGCTAAGATCGCGGCAGGCGTCATTGACGGAGTGGACTACGCGGGACTTCGACGCAACGCAGCGCAAACCAGCTACAGCGGACCAACGCAAGGCGACAAACGCGTCCTTATTGAACCGTACAGCGGCAACGCTCAGGATGACGCGGCCCGTATGCGCATCCTTAGCGAACTCGGATACCAAGTTGAATCCGGCGAAAACACCATTACCGCTACGATCCCGCAAGCGGGACACGAAGCGCAGGTCGCCGACCAACACGATCAATACCTCACCAAGCGGCACTTCAACCGTGACATTGAGGCAAAGCTAAATATCAGCAACCGCATCGGTGGTGGCAAGTTGACGACCGAAGGTTTTGAGGACTCGGAAGTCCCAATTTCCGCCGCTGACTTCACCGGGGAGTACGAACAAGTAGACTAGCACACCCAAACTACAGCCGGTTTAACCAATAACCGGACGCAAATTAAAGCCGTTTTCTTGTAACCCTTGAAAACGGCTTTATTGTGGGTTATAATAAGGTAACCGTGAACCGTGCCTGGGTAGCGAAGACAAGGATATCTCTATGGCAACCCCGGCACCATCCCAATTCACGTTCGGATTTATTGGACTTGCCCCTTCCTCGGGCAGCGCGACCTTTAACCAAATCGACATCGCAGTTGGAGCGTCGAA
>Ga0209085_1002383_pt1 | contig 10726 bp, 5 predicted proteins | sample C_131016_EF_Meta_FD_187310 | JGI IMG/M metagenome (GOLD analysis project Ga0209085, IMG submission 187310) | Freshwater microbial communities from Lake Croche, Canada to study carbon cycling - C_131016_EF_MetaG (SPAdes) (version 2) | ecosystem: Environmental > Aquatic > Freshwater > Lake | place...
AGGCGCGCTGGGGTCTGGAGGTTTCGAGCGGACTCAATCCGCAGACCATCAGGGAGGAACTGATCAACAAGGTGTTTGTGCCCCGGGCCAAAGACGGACAATACGACGAGGGGCTGGCCGACCTCGTGGGAGCGACGGAGCGATGGGTGAAGAACAAAGCCGAACTCAAACGGTCGAAGGCCGAGTCGGCCCGCGTGTTTCGTACCCGCACCCTGCCGCTGGGCCTGGCGGCGCTCGCCGGCCTCGGAGCGTTGACGACATTTTTCGTCCAGCGGGCGAAGCACGAGCGGCGGCTCGCCGAGGCGCGGCAAAAGCTTGCCGCCTTCAAGAGCGAGGTGGTGGCGCTCTCCGATCTGCTCGACAGTCAGCAGGAACGGCATCGGATGCTGCCCCACAGCGATCCCGACTTCAAGACGCCCATGGAGGGCCTGACGCGGTCGGCCTATGACAACGTGCAGTCGGCGCTCCGCCGCTATCGCGAGCGCTGGCTGGGGCTGATGGACGTGTGGGAACAGGCTGAGGAACGGATTGGCAAGGAGACCTTCCTTGGCACGGCCGAGGCCGAGGAGGCGATCAGGCTGCTCGATTCAGCCGAGGCCCGGCCGCCGCTGGCCGACGTGACGGGGGAGTGCAGCGCGCCTTTGGATGCGTTGGAGCAGGCTCACGAGAAGGCCCGCGAACTGGCCGCGACACTCGACACGAACGTCGGCACCACCAGCCAGCGGCTCGATGCCCTGGCGAAGCGGGGACGATCGAATGCCGCCTTCCAGGGCCCGATGGCCGAGGTGGCCCGTGGTGCCGGGCTGGCGAAGCAGGGGCTCGAGTCGGATCCGGTCGCCGCGAGGGGACGGTTGGAGGAACTCGCCGCGCGGCTCGACCGTTCGGTGACGGAGATCGAGGAACTCGAGACGGTAGACGACCGCAGGATCAAGGCCGTTGCCCAGGCCGAAGAGATCGCGCAGAAGGTGCGGGCCAAGCGGGCCGAGGGCTGGCTGCTTGCCGAACCGGGTGCGAACCCAGACGAACTGCTCGCCGCCAGCCAGCATGATGGTGCGCTCGCCGCGCAACTGCTCGATGCGGGCGAAACCGCGGGGGCTCAGGCCCATGTGGAACGGGCCGAGAAGGCCAACGCCGAGGTCCTTGCGCTCCTCGAGAGCATTGTGGCCGCCAAGACAAAGGTCGACGACCTGCTCCCGGCATGCGTGGCTCGCGTCGAGGCGCTCGCCACCCGTCGCAGCCAGGCTGTTCGCGCGGTCGAGCAGATTTCGGGCATGTATTCCGATACGTCGTGGGCCGACGTGGCGGACAACGTGGCCAAGGCTGACGAAGGTCTGGCCCGCGTCCGCACACTGCTGGCGGAGACGCAGGTGGCCGCCGACCATTCCCGTCAGCACTACTTCCGCGCGGTGGCGCTCGTGGAGGAAGCCGTGCGGCAGGAAGACTGGATCGAGAGCCTCTATGCGGCCATCACCGATCGGCGGGCAGAACTGGACGAACTGCGAGCGAGTCTGCCCAAGCGGCACGACACGGTCCGCGGCCGCGTGACGAATCTGCTGCAGGGCCTCGAACGGCAGCGAACCGATCGCGTGCGTGCCAACGAACGGGCCCGTGAGGCGGGCCGCCTTCTGGGAGCGGCCGAGGAGGGCTTCCAGGTGCAGCGGCCCGATCTGCGTCGGGTCGGACAGGTGCTCGAGGCGGCAGACACGGCCGCGGCGCGGGGCGAGGAATTGGCGGCGGAAGATGACCGGCTCGCGCGGCAGGCGTTCGAGGATCTCGAGGAGACCGACGGACTCGTCCGACGGGTCGCGGCGTGGTATGGCGAGGGCGTTTCGCCCGACGTGCAGCCCGCGGCGACGGCGCTCGAGACCGCGAAGTCGCTGCTTTCGCGGCAGCGTTACGAGGATTCGCTGAAGTCATCAGCCGAGGCCAATCGGCTCGCGCGGGAAGCGTATGCCGAGGCGACATCGGAGGCCGAGCGACGGCGTCGCCGCAGGCAGGCGCAGATTCAGCAGCGGCAACTGGAAGACTCGTTTGCACGCATGTCACGTGGCTTCGGCCCGTGGGTAATCCAGTTGCCGGGGGGCACGTTCAGTGGGCCCGATCCATGGCGGTCGATGCACGGTCCGACGATCTCGCACGGACCGTCCCGTTCGGCCGATTCCGGCTGGTCGAGCAACACAGCCCAAGGCGGTTGGTAGAAAAGCGGGAAGCGGAGTTGACGCTACCCCGGCTTCCCTTACCGAATTTCGATCGGTGCCGCGTCGAGCCGGCCGATCTCGGCGGCAGGGCCGTGCGTGGCTTTTTCCAACGACTTTTCCATGTCGTCGACCCGTTGCCGCACCGCCGAAGGGATGAGGTTACGGTGTTCAAGGGTGTCGATCTCGTCGTTGAAGACGATCCGACCATGCGGATCGAGGACGATGAGTCGTGTCTCGTTGCCGCGGGAGAGCTTGATCTGGTAGTCGGGGTCTTGCCGGACGAGCGTTTCGTCCGCCGAGACCACCTGTCGGCCAACTGGTTGGCCTGATGGCGTGGCGGGCAGAGAGGCCGAGGCCTGCACGGTCGCCTGTGTTGGCCGGCCCGATCGATCCGCCTGCACGAGCGCCAACGCGGAGGCAGGGGCCCGCAGTCGCGGGGTGGTGGAGGGCTTGGCCGCGGTCTGTCGAACGACCGGCAGTGGGGGCTGTGTGGGAACCGGCGACGCGGCAACGATCGGTTGCCCGCTCCGCCGCGGCTCGCCAATCGCGATCGTGACTTTCGTGCCCCCGCGGAGGAGCGTGCACGCTGGCGTCGCGGTGCCGTTGGAGGCATCCAGCAGCGCGGCGAGTTGTTCGGGAAGGAGCAGCATCTGGTCGTCGAGCAGCACGAGCACGTCATGCTGTCGAAAGCCGGCCTTGTCGGCAGTCGAGCCCGGCGTCACTTCTTCGACGACCAGGCCAGCGCCTCGTGCCAGTGCGAGTTGTTGCCGGAGCACCTCCGATGCCCGCGACAAGCGCAGGCCGAGCGTTTCAGAATGCCGCGACGCTGCCACCACCTCGCCGACAGGCTGGATGTGCGATCGTCGCGGAGTTGGTGTCGTATCGGCCGCTGTCGCAGGTGGCGTCTGATCGGTGGCTTCGCCGGCCATGCTGGCCGCCGTGGTCAGGCAGCTCAATGGCAGCGATGCAAACAAAACATGCAGCAAAACCAGTGGCGCGGTGCGTGTGGCAGTCATGATTTTATTGGAGTCCGTCTACGGAAAGATCGCTCGCGGCAGAGTATGTGACGAATTCTGCGGTTTCGTGCCAGACGACCTTCTCGATTCGGTGGCCCAGGCCTTCCGGCCGATAGTCTGGGCAAGGCACGGGGGACAGGGGCCTGCCAACGCCATGGCAAACGGGAGGGGGTCGGCAGCGTAGACCCATTGGCACGGTCGTGCGGGAGAGTTCTTGGCACGTGACCTTCGTTCCGTCGATATCCCGGGTGCGGGATTGTGTCACGTCCTCGTTGTGAGGGGAGATCATGTCAATTCGCTCTACTTTTTTCGCGTTGGCCGGCGCCGTGGTGTGCCTGAGTGGCACGGGGATGATCACGCGGGCGATCGCGGATGATGACCAGGCCCCACTCCTCACGCTTGAGGCGCCGGAACAACTCGAGGCGCCGGAACAAACGGACGATCCCGACTCAGACCCTCCTGCAACCGATGCCGTTGCAGTGAATCCGGTTGTCAAAGACGCTCCTACAGCAGACACGGCTGAGCCAGGCATCGCTGAAACAGATCCGGCTGAAAGAGATCCGGCTCAAAGAGATCCGGCTCAAAGAGATCCGGCTGGAACAATCACAACTGCGAAAGACACTCCTGCGAAAGACACTCCTGCGGAGGAGGAATCTTCAACCGCCACCTCGACCGCAGCGGCCCCTGCCCTGGCGCCTGAGCCGCCGGCGACGCTGGCCCCGGCACCAGCCGTGGTGAAAACAACCGTGAAGTCCATGGGCAAGAAGTCGGCGGCAGCGCCGGCGGTACCAGCACCGAAGAAGCCGGTGCTTCTGCCGGGCACGGGCTCCCTTGTGAAGGGCATCGGCGACGACTTCGAGGATGAGAACTGGAAGTGGAACTACAACCATCCCAAGAGTTCCGAGGAGCAGGACAAGCGGATGCGTGGCCCGATGGGCCGGAGCATCAACGGCCGTTGGTTCGAGGGCCCGAAGCGTGGCACTCCCGACGTGGTCAAGCGGATCGAACTGCCCGCCCCCGGCCTGGAGGGCAGCACGCATGGCCTCCTCATCGCCTCGCTGCATGCGGGAATCCCCGGGCGGACCACCTACCAGATGCAGCAGGATGACCTGATCTACAATATGCAGAAGGTGACGGGCCGGGGCATGTCGGTGGCCGACAATCCGAGCGTGGTGACGCGGGTCTACATGCCCCCCTTCGAGCAGTGGGAAAAGCGGAACGGTCCGACGTTTGGTTTTCGGGCTGGTTGCTACACCCATGCGATCATCACGGGCGAAGACCATCCCGACAAGGGACGCTTCGGTCTGGAGGAATACTGGCCCGGCATGTTCGTCTGCTTCGAGCCGGCGAATCCCAAGCGGAAGACGGAAGACTCGGCATACCTCCGGATCCGTGGCGGTCGCAACGGCGGCGAAATCCGCGGCCCGAAGATCGAGCAGACCGGCTGGTGGACGCTCGGCCTGTCGTTCTCACCCGATGGCATGGTGCACTACTTCGCCAGCCCGGGTGTCGACGAACTCACGATGGACGACCATATCACATCGCAGTTTCCTTACGGCTATCGCACCGAAACGCTGAAGACCTTCTTTTACAACGTCTGCACACAGGACGACGGCAAGACCTGGAGCACGCCTTGGGTGATCGATGATCCGAAGGTCTACTTCGTGAAGCGCCAGGTGGCGGCCACGCCGAAAGCACCGACCAAGCGCTGAAAAGACCAAGTGCTGAGACCTGATTCCTATCTCACGAACGCTTCGAGGTCTGTCCGGAGCTTCTTCAGATCGGGCTTGTTCAGGTACATCATGTGCCCCGACTGGTATTCGGCGAACGAGATATTGCCACGGAGCTCCGGGGCCAGCTTGAGGTGGTCGACGCTGTGCCGCATCGAGTCGCCTGGCACCGCCAGATCGCAGAGGCCTACCTGCACGAGCACGCGGAGGTGGGGATTCTTCGCCAGCGCCGTGGCGAGTTCGTGCGACGTGCTCGCATAGCCGTTCTCGTCGAACCGCCACGGATGGACGCCGGCGAGCACCCTGTAGGGCACGTCACTCTCGAAGCCCAGTTCCTCGCGGACGTAGGCATTCATCATGCTTGCCAGCGGTCCCATGGCTGCTGTGAAAGAGGGGTCGAAGGCCGGCTCGGCAGCCGCCGGATCGGCATCATGGCCCGTGATCCGGCCGTCGAATCGGCCACAGATCAGTCGCTCCTTCGCCAACAGCTCCTTCCGAAAGGCCTCTGGCTCCACGCGGAGATCGTGTCTCAGCACAAACGCCTGCGGCAGCCCGGTGAGCTGGGAGAGTTTCGCCGCCACCTGCTCCCGACGATCGGCTGGGAGCGACGCTCCGGCGAACAACGCGGTGGCGTATTCACCGCCGGCGAATGCCCGCGCCTCAGCGATCGCCTGGGGCAGGTTCTGCTGGAGAGCGGGTGGCAGCCGCTTATGGGCATGCGCAACGGCCGTGAAGCTCGGCAGGAACGTGCTGAAGGGAAGGTCGTTGCAGGGCGCGGTGCGAATCGTCTCGAAGTCGACCAGCCCCGACACGAGCACGAGTCCGCTGAGAAACATTCCGTGCTCGTCCTGCAGCGTGCTGGCGAGCCCCGCCGCGCGAAACACGCCGTAGCTTTCGCCACAGAGATACTTGGGCGACCGCCAGCGCTTGTGCCGGGTGGTGTAGAGTCGGATGAATTCGGCGATCGCATCGATGTCGGGCCCCTTGCCGAAGAACTGTTCCGGCTTCTCGTCCTTGGCGGCCCTGCTGTAGCCGGTGGCCACCGGATCGATGAACACGAGGTCGGCGGCGAGCAGCGCGGTCGATTCGTTGTCGACGAGTTGGAACGGAGGGGCAGGGAGCGTGCCGTCGTCGTTCATCTTGGCACGCCGCGGGCCAAGGCCACCCAGGTGCAACCAGACGGCCGAAGCTCCCGGCCCGCCGTTGAAGCAGAAGAGCAGCGGCCGTTGGGCGGAGTCGAGCGTGTCTCCCGCCTTGGCGGACGCATCAGGCCCGGGGGGAAGGTCGAGCGTATAGGCGACGTAGAAGACCGACGCCTTGGCTGCGCCATCCTCCTTGAGCAACGGCAGCATGCCGGCCTCGGCCTGATAGCTGATCGACCGGCCGTCGACCGTGATCGAGTGCGCGGTGACCACGGGCTTCTCGGCGGCATCGGGTACGCGACTGACTGCCGGTTTGGCTTCAGCTACCGCAGCAGGCTTGGCATCAGTCGCCGCCGGCTTGACCGTGCCTTCGTCAGTCCTCCCCGTCAGAGCAACGGATGCGGAAACGAGCAGCGCCGTAGACAGAATGACGCGGGCAGCCGGCGAAGCTCCGGCATGAGACATGACGATCATCGATGAGGTTCCAAAGAAGTGGTCGAGCAGAGACGACCACCCAAGGATACTCAGCGGGAATGCAAGAGCCATGCCCATGTCGAGGTGCAAAAGCGACGCGGATTCCCTCGCTTGCGCGTCGGGCTTTTATGGGCGAGGGGAGGCGTCCACGCCCGCAGCGGCTGTCCGCACGGAATCGCAGGCTGGCGGCGCGATGTCGGCAAACCGATCGGAATCGCAACGGCAGGTCATTTCATCCGGGCCCACGCGGGTGAGCGTGCAGAGGCAGTCGCCGCTGGCATCTGCCAGTCGCAGCGACCAGACATTGCCCTCCCGCGACCACGATCCCTCCGCGAAGCGGCCGTCTGAGGTGAAGAGCCACGATCGGATCTGCCCTCGGTCCTGATCCCAGCCGATGATCTCGGTAATCTCCCGACGCCCCGCTGCACCCGCCGGCAGCAGGCCTGGGATGCGGCTATCGCCTGGGAGCGGACGTTGCTCCTGCACCGCATCGGAACTGATGGCATGCATGCGGATCAGAAACGCCTTGTTCGTGGACCAGAAGCAGGAGGTGCTGGCCGTCACGCCTTCGCTGACGTCCTCCCACGAGCCGACGAGCCAGGCGAGTTCGTCGAGGGGCCGTGCCGGCGGCTGCTGGATCGATGACGCCTCGGCGTGCTGGGGCGCTGCGTTGGATTCCCGCACGGTGTCGAGCACCCAGTTGCCATCCTCCCGCACGAGCACCGCGGAGAAGCGGCTGCTCGCCGGTGGCGCATCGGTAAACGAGATCCGCGATACGCCATCGACCACGGCGACGTCGTCGCGGAGGGAACGGATCGAGGCGACGTCGATGTCGATCGTGGCGCCGGCATCCTGTTCGAAGAGGGCTGCGAACACTTCCTGGACAGCCTCGCGGCCGGCGGTGGTTTCTCCAGAGTCGATGTCGACGTTTTCGCCTGCCGCGGTCCAGTGCGCTGCGAGGGCTGCCGAATCATGCCGGTTGAAGGCTTGCAGATAGCTTCGCATCGTCCGGTTGATGCCGGCGATATCGGGGCCGGTGGTGGGGCGTGAAGGCGCCGGTTGTGGCATGACCGCGCTGGCGGTCGTGACTGCAGAGGAGAAGCCGCCCTGGGCCGGCTGCGGGAGAGCCTTGGCCGTGCTTGCCGGCGACATCCGGAACGGCTTCGCCTTGGCAATCACCTCTGGGATCGGTCGCACCGGCCGGTGACCGTGAGATGCCGTGGCGGCGGGTTGCTGGGCGGCACCCGTCGGCGGCTGAGCTGTCTTGACGGCCATCGTCGTGGGGCGGCTGGACATGCCGGTTTCGACCGAGCGGGAAGAACAGCCAGCCATCAGCATAAGGAAGGCTGGCAGCACGAGGACGGCCGGGCCGGACGCAACCAGGCCGAACGCAACCAGGACGAACGCAACCAGGTGGGCTCTGCAACGCTTCACGATTGATCCTCCATGAAATTGATCATGCATGAACATGCACGAACGTGGACGGGGGCTGATTCGGGCCCATGCGGCTGGCGTGACATCATGATGGCCGCCGCGGAAGAAATCCTACCCGCTCCCCCCATACGCGCACAGGCGAGCCGCAGAGGTGAACACAAAAGCCCCGGCAGGTGATGAGACCTGCCGGGGCCCATGCGAACGGATGTGAAAAGATGCGAAAAGCGGGAGTCGGACCGGCTCAGAAGGCGACGGCCGTAACACCCGGAAAGTCGTCGGTGCGGAAGGGCGTGAGCGGCAGGCCCGACGACGAATACATGTTGCAGACCGGGTTATCAGCCCAGGCATACCGGACGGCGACCGGCTCGGCAACGGTCGTGCTTTCGACCTCGATTCTTCCATCGGGCAGGATCGTGGCCTTGGCCGCGACGAACTTCTTGTCGGCCCCGGCGATCGTGAAGCCCCGCGGCTCCATCACGTCGAACGGCCGCCAGCTGCCAGCATTGCTGGCAACGTTTTCGAACGACAGCACCAGCTTCGAGCCCTGCTTCTCCATCGACTTGTAGAGCGGGCTGCGGGCCACGATGCCGGGCTGCTTGTAGGTTTCGGCGAGCGCCCAGCGGGCCAGCCGCTTGGCGACATCCTGCTTGTTCTTCGGGTGGATGTCCTTCCCCTCGCCGATGTCGATGATCACTGCTTCGCCCGTGTTCGGCAGCGCCTTCATCGTCATCGTCTGGGCCTCCCGCAGTTCGGCCCATTCGCTCTCCGCGGGCTCCGGCTTCTCGCCTTTAAAGTCGGCCAACTGCACCCAGTAGAACGGGAAGTCGCCCACGCCCCACTCTTCCCGCCAGCTCTTGATCATGAAGGGGAAAAGTTCACGGTACTGGTAGGCACGGCCGGCGTTTGACTCGCCCTGATACCAGATCGCCCCCTTGATGCCGTAGCCGATGCTCGGCTTCAGTACGCCGCAGTGGATGTTGCCGGGACGGGAGTTGCCGGTCATTTGGGATTCAGGATTGCCCGGTTGCTTCGGCGCGGGCTTGCCCTCGGCCTTTGCCTTCTCAGCTTCGAGCTTCCATTCGGCCATCTTCTTGTCGTAGTCGGCCTTCGCGGCGGGAAGGTCGGCCTCCATCTTGACCCAGCGTTCCACGAGCGGCTTCAGCTTTTCGTTGGCGGCGAGTTTGTCTCGCTGCACCCAGGCCTCGGCGGCGCTGCCGCCCCAGGCGTTGTTGATGAGGCCCACCGGCACGCCGAGGGTCTGGTGGAGCTGCCGGCCGAAGAGATAGCCGACGGCCGAGAAGCTGCCGACCGTGTCGGGCGTGCAGGCGGCCCACTTGCCGTTGAAGTTCCACTGCGGCTCCTGCGTACCCACCTGTGGCACCGAGATCAGTCGAATGTTCGGAAACTTCGCGGCGGCCTTCTCGAGGTCGGCGTCGTTGGTGTTGTTGATGCTCCACTGCATGTTCGACTGGCCGGCGCAGACCCAGACCTCGCCGATGAGCACGTCGCTGAACGTGATCGTGTTCTTCCCCTTGACGGTGAGCGTGTGCGGGCCGCCGTACTCCTGCACAGGATCGAGGAACACGTGCCACATGCCGTCGGCCCCGGCGGTGGCGGAGTGGCTCTGGCTGCCGAGTGTTACCGTGACCGCCTCACCCGGATCGGCCTTGCCCCAGACTTTGTTCTTGATGCCCTGTTGGAGCACCATGTGGTCGCCGAACATGTTGTTGAGCGACACGTCGGCCCGGGCAGGGGCTGCGATGGCGGTCAGAAGGCAGGCAATCAGGCCGACGGCCTGCACCGTGGCGGTTGGGGGAGCGATGCGCATAGAAGACTCCTACGAGGTGCGATTCGTCGCGACGAATGGAAAAGGGAAAGGCAGACGAGAAGAGGGCGGCAGTATATCCCCGCCCGACCGCGTGGTGAAGGTTCCACCGGAACAAGTCAGGGCGGCGGCTGCTTGCGGACGGCCTTCGTAGAGCGGAGGATGTTGGCCCCCGTCGGTAGCCACAGTGAAGGAGGAGTCCATGACCATCCACGACCAGCATGAGCCGTCCCGTGATCGCGACATCCATCGAGAGCCTCCGCAATCCGGCGCCGGCCTGGCCCTGCCGGTGGCGGCTCTGGCCGCGCTCACGGGAGCGGTGATCTGGTTTGGCCTGTCGCCCGCGCCGCCGTCCAAGCCGAAGGTGGTTGCACTCGCGGCTGCACCGGCTGGCTCGCCTGCCTGCGAGTCATGCGGCTCTCAGCCTGCCGTCGCTGCGGCGACGAGCACGGCGACATCCGCGTCGCCGTCGGTTCAGACGGTCCAGCAGACGGTCCAGAGAGATCCGCTGCCGAGCTGGAATGACGGGCCGACAAAGCAATCGATCCTGGACTTCGTGGCCAAGGTCTCGCGGCAGGGCAGCGACACGTTCGTGCCGGTGCCTGAACGGATCGCCGTGTTCGACCACGACGGCACCCTCGTCTGCGAGAAGCCGATCGTGCACGGCATGTTCCTCATCGATCGGGTCAGGGCGATGGCGGCGCAGCAGCCGGAGATCGCCCACGAGGAGCCGTATGCCACGCTGATGACAGGCGACATCGATTTCGTCCGCCGTCTCGGCAAGAAGTATTTCCTCGACCTGATGTTCACCACGCTTGCGGGAGTGCCGGAGGAGAAGCTCGAGGCCGATGCCCGGCAGTTTCTGGAGACGGCCAGACATCCGGTGTTTGACGTGCCCTATTGCGAC
>Ga0209085_1002384_pt1 | contig 10724 bp, 8 predicted proteins | sample C_131016_EF_Meta_FD_187310 | JGI IMG/M metagenome (GOLD analysis project Ga0209085, IMG submission 187310) | Freshwater microbial communities from Lake Croche, Canada to study carbon cycling - C_131016_EF_MetaG (SPAdes) (version 2) | ecosystem: Environmental > Aquatic > Freshwater > Lake | place...
CGGCATTCGGAAGCCCTTTTAGCTCAAATGCGCAATTAATATCGCCAGATCTCAGATTTGACTTGTCCTGTCGCTACAATCGCCGCCCTGACAGGGTGCCTTATTGAGGCACCATCCGCCCCAGGAAATTGAATCCATGGGTTTTGATGCAATTGAGCGCGAAGCGTTCTTTGCGATGGGCTGGCGCACACTGTGCGAGTAAGCTGCACGGCTAGGAGACAAGACGTGAAGACAACCAGTAAGTCATCTGTAAAAGGAGCCGCCTCCAAGGCTGCGCCCAAAGTTGCCGCCAAGGTCGCGCCCAAGCTTCAATCTGCGGCCAAATCTGCAGTGAAACCCGCTGTCAAATCTGCAAAGAAGCCTCCAGCGCCTGTCAAGGCCAAGCCAGTGACTGCCAAAGCCCAAGCTTTGAAAGACACGGGCAAGTCCAAGACAAAGCCTCCAGCGCAAGTGAAGAAGGCTGAAAAGGCACCTGCCCATGTGACCCTCAAGACCAAACCCGTGACCCCCGCCGCCAGTAAGCCTGTGCCAGCAAAAGCCAAGCCTGCAGCAACCTCTGGCGTCAGCGCTGCCGTCAAGAAACCCGCCGTCAAAACGGCTGCCAAGTCGAACGCGAAGACGACCGCGAAGACGCCCCCCACATCTGCCACACGTGTCTCAAAGGAAGTTTTGAAGCCTGCTCAAGCTATTGCAAAAGCCCCCATTGCAACATCACCCATCAAGGTGAAGATCCCCGCCACTGCCGCAAACAAAGTGGCAGCCACTGCTTCCGCGGCCGCGCTTGTGGAGCCCCCTCCAGTGGTCGCTGGCGATGTGCCTGCAAGGGCCACACGTCCTTCAGCACGGTTAGCCCAAATTACCGTTCCCTCCATGGCGCAATCCGTTGCTTCGACGGCGGCCAAGGCCAGTTATCTCCAAAATACGCCCACACAAGTGATGACACCCGTTTTTACCGCATCCATCAAAAAAGACGCCAAATTAGCTAACAACTGGAAAACCAAAAAGGTCCAAGACCTTTCCGACCCCGAAATTCTCGCCATGTCGGACGACCATTACATGAACGACGCTCAAATGGCCTATTTCAAACGGAAATTGGTGATTTTAAAGAATGAAATTTTGGCCAGCGCAGGTCAAACCACAGAGAACCTGCGCGAAGACACGGTCGTGGTCCCCGATCCTGCCGACCGCGCTACGATTGAAGAAGAACATGCACTGGAACTGCGCACACGGGATCGTGAGCGCAAATTGCTGAAGAAAATTGAACAATCCATTACCCGAATTGAAGCGGGTGATTACGGGTATTGTGATGAAACAGGCGAACCCATTGGCATCGGCCGGCTGTTGGCACGGCCGACGGCCACATTGTCCTTGGAGGCGCAACAGCGGCGAGAACTCAAGCAAAAAATGTTTGGTGACTGATCTGTTTCACTTCACACCGTGCGCACGTTAATTCAAAGGCTCCTTGAGGGAGCCTTTTCTTTTGCTTGTGAGCCATGGAGTCAATGAATTGTTTCTTTGGAGTGATCGTGTTTGTTTTTAATTTCCTTCAGACCTTACTTTCATTCAGTCCTCTAAGTCCCTAATTTAGAACGATTTTTCTCTAAAATCATATTGCAAATCACTTCTAACTCTTTGATTTCATTGAAAAAAATGTTCATCTCCCCTTTCTGAAATGCGTAATTCCTGATACAGTGCAAAAAAGTGCAATTAAGTGGAGAAAAGTGCCATTAACTTGCATTGAAGGTTCATGTCAAAGGAATACTGCGTGTTTCAAGGTGCTTCATCGTTGAGTCTGGATGCCAAGGGGCGGCTTTCTGTGCCGACCCGTCACCGTGACGTCCTCAGCGCAACAGCATCTGGGCAATTGACCATCACCAAGCACCCGCATGGCTGTTTGATGATTTTCCCCCGGCCGGAATGGGAAAAGTTTCGCGAACGGATAGCGCATCTGCCCATGTCAGCACAGTGGTGGAAACGTATATTTTTGGGCAATGCCATGGACGTGGAATTGGATGGCACAGGCCGTTTTCTGATTTCGCCGGAGCTGCGTCAAGCGGCCGGTATCGCGAAAGACACCATGTTGTTGGGCATGGGCAACCACTTTGAGTTGTGGGATAAAACCACTTACGACGCACAAGAAGCCCTAGCCATGCAGGGCGAGATGCCCGATGTCTTTAAAGACTTTTCCTTCTGAGTTCAATGAACATGACTGCCTTGAACCACACCACCGTCATGTTGAGCGAAGCAGTTGACGCTTTGCTCGGTGCCGCCGTGGCGGGTGCAGGTACTTATGTCGATGCGACTTATGGCCGTGGCGGACATTCGCGGTTGGTGCTTTCCCGGCTGGCTGCGCAAGGACGGTTGATTGCTTTCGACAAGGATTTGGAAGCCGTCGCCGACGCTCAAACCATTGAAGACAATCGGTTTTCAATTCGGCATCAAGGTTTTGCTGAACTGGGGAAGTTGCCCCAAGCCAGCATCGCTGGAGTCTTGATGGACCTGGGTGTGAGTTCCCCTCAAATTGACAGCCCCGAGAGGGGTTTTTCTTTTCGTTTTGACGGTCCTTTGGACATGCGCATGGATACTACGCGCGGGCAAAGTGTGGCCGAGTGGCTGGCTTTGGCAAGTGTGGATCAGATCACGGAGGTCATACGTGACTATGGCGAAGAACGGTTTGCTTTTCCGATTGCAAAGGCGATTGTGGCTCGCCGACAAGAGCGGGGCCCAATTTCATCCACCTCCGATTTGGCCGGGATCGTGGCTGGCACGGTCAAAACCCGCGAGCCGGGCAAGGACCCTGCAACGCGGACATTTCAGGCTTTTCGGATTTTCATCAACGCCGAGCTTGAGGAGCTTGAACAAGCGTTAGAGGCCAGCCTGGAGGTGTTGAGTCCCGGTGGTCGTTTGGTCGTTATCAGTTTTCATTCTTTGGAGGACCGCATCGTCAAGCAGTTCATTGCCAAGCATTCCAAAGAAGTGTACGACCGGCGCAGGCCATTTGCACTGCCTGCCATCATGAAGCTCAAAGCTATAGAACGCGTGCGCCCCTCAGATGCTGAGGTGGCTGCAAACCCTCGCTCTCGCAGTGCCATCATGCGTGTGGCCGAGCGCATGGAGGAGACGGTGTGATGCGCTTGAATTTGCTTTTGTTGGTGGCCGTGGTGGTCAGTGCAATGTATTTGGTTCACAGCCAGTATGAAATGCGCCGCGTGTTTGTTGAGCATGAAAAAGCAGTGAAAGAAGCGGCGCAGCTTGAAATTGCATTGGAAAGATTGACCGTGGAGCGCCGAGCGCAGGCAACCCCGTTGCGGGTAGAGAAGTTGGCGCGCCAGCAATTGCAAATGCGCAATCCAAACCCTGGCATCACGCAGTATGTGACCGCGCCCAAGCTTGCAAGGGAGACTTCGCAGTGAGCAGTCGCAGCGTTCAACTCAGCTCCAGTCCTTTGCTGACCAGCAAAACGCCTGTTTGGCGCAGCAAACTGATTGTGGCAACGATTGCCTTGGCGTTTGCAGGTTTGGCTGTCCGTGCAGCGTATGTGCAAGTGATTGACAACGCCTTTTTCAAGCGGCAAGGGGAGGTGCGATTTGCGCGCACTTTGAAATTACCCGCTAATCGTGGACGCATCCTGGACCGCAACGGTTTGTTGCTGGCCACCAGTGTGCCCGCACCCAGCATTTGGGCCAACCCAGAGGAGATGGAGCGAGACTCTGAAAAACTCCGTCAATTGGCACGTCTTTTAGACATGACGCCCATCGAATTGGAGAAAAAGTTAGCCAATGAAGACAAAACCTTTGTCTGGCTCAAGCGACAACTCGATGAGCCTTTGGCGAAAGAAATTTTGGCACTCGACATCAAGGGCGTTTACACCATCAAGGAGTACAAGCGTTTGTATCCCGAAGGTGAAGCTGCTGCCCACGTGGTGGGATTCACGAATGTGGAAGATGTCGGTCAAGAGGGCATGGAGCTGGTGTTTCAGAATCAATTGTCCGGTCGATCGGGCTCGCGCCGTGTGATCAAAGACCGATTGGGCCGGGTGGTTGAAGACATCGGTGAAGCCGTGTTGCCTGTGGATGGAGAGGATCTGCAGTTGAGCATTGACAACAAAGTGCAGTTCTTTGCGTATCAGAAACTGCGTGATGCGGTACTGGAACACAAAGCCAAAGCGGGCAGTGTGGTGGTGCTTGATGCGCAATCCGGAGAGGTGCTGGCTTTGGCCAATTACCCCAGTTACGCGCCCGACAAACGTGTCAACTTGAGCGGGGAACAATTGCGTAACCGCGCGTTGACGGATACGTTTGAACCAGGCTCGACCATGAAGCCCTTTGTCATTTCGCTGGGTTTGGAAAAAGGAATCATCAAACCCGAAACTCGAATTGACACTTCAGGAGGGCATTTGACCATTGCAGGGTCAACCATTTCGGATTCGCACGCACACGGGACACTCACCGTGAACGAGGTCATCCAAAAATCGAGCAACATTGGCACGGTGAAAATCGCCATGCAAATGCAGCCCAGAGACATGTGGGAAATCTATACCCAAGTGGGGTTTGGACAGAAGCCGCAAGTGCCGTTTCCGGGGGTCGTCAGTGGACGTTTACGGCCTTATAAAACATGGCGACCGATAGAGCAGGCGACCATGAGTTATGGCTATGGGTTGTCTACAAGTCTGTTTCAATTGGCGCGTGCTTACACCATGTTTTCTCATGATGGTGAAATCATTCCCGCAAGTTTGATGAAGACTGACCATCCAGGCGTGGGCGTTCGGGCCATCAGCGCTCAAAATGCGATTGCTGTTCGCAAAATGCTGCATATGGCCGCAGGCCCCGGTGGCACCGCCCCTAAGGCGCAAACCGTGGGTTTTTCGGTGGGGGGTAAAACAGGGACAGCCCACAAACAAGAAGGCAAAGGGTATTCAGGCAAGAAATACCGCGGCTTTTTCGTGGGTTTGGCACCCATTGAAAACCCCCGAATCATTGTCGCAGTCATGATTGATGAGCCCAGCAACGGTCGCTATTTCGGCGGCGACGTTGCAGCCCCAGTGTTCAGTGAAACGGTTCAGCAAACCTTGCGACTGATGGGGATTCAGCCGGACATGTCGGTCAAGCCACAAACCGCGGTTCAGGCCGTCGAGGAGTCGTTCTGATGTTGGAACTGCACACCCCTCTTGAAGCCGCACATTGGCTGCGTCAACGTGTGACCGGTCAACTGCAAACAGACAGTCGGCATGTCAAATCGGGGGACGGTTTCTTGGCATGGTCAGGGGCTTCAGCGGATGGGCGTTTGTTTGTCTCTTTGGCGCGTGCCCAAGGTGCTGCGGCCTGCATTGTGGAAAAGCAAGGCCTGGATGCTTTGGTCATGGGTGACTCCGCTGACATCGCCTGTTTTGAAGGACTTAAAGCCAATGCCGGTTGGATTGCGAGCGAATATTACGAGTCTCCCAGCGAAGAGCTGGCCTTGTTGGCTGTGACCGGAACCAACGGTAAAACATCCACCACCTGGTGGCTGGCGCAAGCCCTGAACCAATTGAAAGGCGCTGATGATTGTGGCGTGATCGGTACCTTGGGCACAGGCGTGATGTCTGCGCTGACCTCGACGGGCATGACGACGCCAGATGCCGTGTTGTTGCAAAGTCAATTGCGCACATTTGCAGATCAAAAAATGACCTATGTGGCCATGGAGGCTTCCTCCATTGGCATTCAGGAGCACCGATTGGATGGCGCCAAGGTGCGTGTGGCGGTATTCACCAATTTGACACAGGATCATCTTGATTACCACGGCAACATGGTCGCATACGGACAAGCCAAAGCGCGATTGTTTGCCTGGCCTGGTTTGAAGTCCTGTGTCATCAACATCGAGGACCCCTTTGGTGCAGAGATGGCGGCTTCTTTGCGGGACAAAGAGCTGGATGTCTGGACCTGTTCGCGAAGCGGTGGACATGGACGTTTGCAGGCGCGCCAAGTCCAAAGTGCGCAGGCTGGACTGGTGTTGGACATCTTGGAAGCAGGGCAAGTTGCATCTTTGCAAACTTCTTTGATCGGTGACTTCAATATCGATAACCTGCTGGGCGTGATCGGCGTGCTGCGTGCATTGGGTTATCCACTCCACGAAGCTGTCCAAGCGTGTGCTAAGTTATTGCCCGTGCCAGGGCGTATGCAATTGATCCTGTCGCATGCAGCGCATTTGCCCCTCGCTGTGGTGGACTACGCACACACGCCGGATGCTGTGGCCAAAGCATTGCTAGCACTTAAAAATGTGGCTGCACAGCGTGAGGGACAGTTGTGGTGTGTGATGGGCTGCGGTGGCGACAGGGACCCGTCCAAACGACCCCTGATGACGCGGGCAGCTGAGCAAGTTGCCGATCAAGTGGTGCTCACCAGCGATAACCCTCGCACTGAAGACCCGGTTCATATATTGGAGCAAATGTCATTGGGCATGCGCAAACCCTTGGATGCGCGAGTGATCGTAGACCGTGCATTGGCCATTGAAAAAATTCTGAATGAAGCCAGTTCCTCTGACGTGGTTCTGATTGCGGGGAAAGGACATGAGAACTACCAGGACATCGCCGGCGTTCGCCATCCGTTTTCTGACATAGAGCATGCGCAACGGGTCCTGCAAAAGTTGGCCTCAAGCAAGGCGGGAGACGCCTTATGAGTGGCATGCAGCTTTCTTTGCATCGGCTTTTGCCTTGGGTCAATGGCGCAGTTCTGCATGGTGACTCCAGATTGCAAATCAACCGCGTCCATACCGACTCGCGCAGCTTGGAGCCGGGTGATTTATTTGTCGCATTGCGAGGCGATCGATTTGATGCAGGGCAATTCATCGACCAAGCCAAAGACTTGGGCGCCGTGGCGGTCATGTGTGATGCCACGGGTTTGGCCAAGGCCCAAGCGGCAGGGCTGGCTGCAGTGGTTGTGGCCGACACACGTTTGGCCTTGGGCCAGTTGGCAGCTGGATGGCGAGCCCAATTCGATTTGCCGCTGATAGCAGTCACTGGCAGCAATGGCAAGACCACTGTGACCCAAATGTTGGCGAGTATTTTGAAAATAGCGCAACCGAACGCCAGCTTGGCGACGCATGGCAACATGAACAATGACATCGGTGTCCCATTGACCTTGCTTCGTTTGCGGGTACATCATGCGGTAGCGGTGGTGGAGTTGGGGATGAACCACCCAGGTGAGATTTCCCATTTAGCCGCTATGACGCGTCCTACTGTTGCGCTCGTGAACAACGCACAACGTGAGCATCAAGAGTACATGGGGAGTGTCGAAGCCGTTGCCCGCGAAAATGGCGCGGTCATTGGCTTTCTGAATTCGAAAGGGATTGCTGTTTATCCGATCGATGACGAATACGCACCCCTGTGGCAGAACATGGCCGCAAGCCGCGAGGTGGTGACATTCGGGTTGACGTCGGGGGACGTGCGATCCAGTGATACGGTGTGGTCAGACGGCGCTTGGAATTTTGAGTTGCAAAGTAAATCAGGCTTTCACCCTTGCCGCATCCAAGTGGCAGGTCGTCATAACGTCAAAAATGCTGTGGCTGCTGCGGCTTGCGCTTTGAGTGTGGGAATTTCCATCCAAGACATTGCCCAAGGCTTGCATGAATTTGAGCCTGTCAAGGGACGTTCTCGATCGATGACGTTCAGGGATGCCACACACGACATCACCGTTGTGGATGACAGCTACAACGCGAATCCAGATTCTGTCTGTGCAGCCATTGATGTACTTTGTGAATTACCCGGCCCCCAGCTGCTGGTCTTGGGGGATATGGGGGAAGTGGGTGATCAAGGCCCTCAATTCCATACCGAAGTGGGTGTGTACGCGCGCGCAAAAGGGCTTAGCCAAATTTTCTCTTTAGGCACCATCAGTCACCACACCACCAATAACTTCAGCGGGGGGCTGCATTTCGAGGATATGGCGAAATTGCAAGCCAAGGTGATGAAGTCATTGCCCCAATTCAACAGTATTTTGGTCAAGGGTTCACGTTTTATGAAGATGGAAAGGGTGCTCGACGAATTGCATGCACATTTGACTAAAGGGGACCGCCAGCATGTTGCTTAGCTTGGCCCAGTGGTTGCAGTCATTGTCTCCGGAGTGGGGGTTTTTGCGCGTTTTTCAATACATCACCTTCAGAGCCGTGATGGCGGCGATGACAGCTTTGTTGATGGGTTTGACGGCGGGCCCTTGGGTCATTCGTCGGCTGACCGCACTCAAAATCGGGCAGCCAATTCGTGGTTACGGTCTGCAATCGCATATGGCCAAGAGTGGGACACCCACCATGGGTGGGGTATTGATTTTGTTGTGCATTGCGATCTCTACTTTGCTTTGGTTTGATCTGTCGAACCGTTTTGTCTGGATTGTGCTGATTGTGACCTTGGGCTTTGGTGCCATCGGTTGGGTCGATGATTGGCGCAAAGTGGTCAACAAAGATCCGGAGGGTATGCGCTCGCGCGAAAAATATTTTTGGCAATCGGTGATTGGATTGTTGGCAGCGTTGTATTTGGTTTTTAGCATTTCTGAAAGCTCCAATTTGCGGGTATTGGATTTGTTTGTACGGTGGGTCATCTCTGGATTCGATGTCAGCTTGCCACCCAAAGCGGGCTTGTTTCTGCCATTTTTCAAGGAAGTCAGTTACCCCTTGGGCATTCTTGGATTTGTCATCATGACCTACCTGGTGATCGTCGGAGCCAGCAATGCAGTCAATCTGACGGACGGTTTGGATGGCTTGGCCATCATGCCGGTGGTGATGGTTGGTTCTGCCTTGGGTGTATTTGCTTACGTGACAGGCAGTTCGGTGTATTCCAAATACCTGATCTTTCCTTACATACCCGGATCAGGTGAGTTGATGATATTTTGTGCGGCCATGGCGGGTGCGGGGCTGGCATTTTTATGGTTCAACACCCATCCAGCACAAGTTTTTATGGGGGATGTTGGCGCATTGGCACTGGGTGCAGCTTTGGGAACGATTGCAGTCATCGTTCGGCAAGAAATAGTGCTGGCCATCATGGGTGGCATATTTGTCGCGGAAGCGCTTTCAGTGATGTTGCAAGTGGGGTATTTCAAATACACCAAGAAAAAATACGGAGAAGGACAACGTATTTTAAAAATGGCACCTCTGCATCATCATTTCGAAAAAAGCGGCTGGAAAGAAACGCAGGTTGTGGTGCGCTTTTGGATCATCACCATGTTGCTGTGCTTGGTCGGTTTATCTACTTTGAAGCTGAGATAAATCATGCATCAACTTCAAGGGCAACACATTCTCATTCTCGGGCTAGGCATCTCAGGTATGGCCATGGCCCGTTGGTGTGTTCGCTTTGGCGCGCAAGTGGTGGTGGCCGATACACGTGAAGCGCCGCCGCAATTGCGTGCACTTTTAAATGAATTGCCTGCAGTGCAATTTATCGGTGGCGATTTGACTGTCCAGTTGCTTGAAGGCCGTCTTGTCAGTGCCGTTTTTGTCAGTCCTGGGTTGACGCCCGAAACCACAGCCCCAGTTTTGGATGCTGCAAAGGCAAAAGGTTTGTGGGTGGGGGGGGAGTTGAGCTTGTTTGCGCAAGCATTGCAGGCCCTCCAAACAGATCGCGAATACACGCCGCAGGTGTTGGCCATTACCGGGACCAATGGCAAAACCACCGTCACATCACTGACCGCTAAATTGGTGGAGAGGGCAGGTCAAACCGTGCGGGTGGCAGGCAATATCGGTCCCGCATTGCTTGATACGCTCAGTGATGCCATAGACACGCAATTGCCCCAAGTCTGGGTGCTTGAATTGTCCAGTTTCCAGCTCGCATGGGCAGGCGCATGGGAGCCAACAGCGGCTACGGTACTCAACATCAGTCAAGATCATCTGGACTGGCACGGCAGCATCGAGGCTTATACCTCGGCCAAAGCCACTATTTTTGGCGCCAGCGCGTTGATGGTTTTGAATCGAGACGACGCTGCGGTGATGGCGATGTTGCCGCAACCGATGCGAGTCAAACTGCAACAGCCAACGCTGCGCAAGCATGTCACTTTTGGCGCCGGTATGCCGCTTCGACCTGGCGACTTTGGCATCGAAGTACTGAATGGCATGACCTGGTTGGTTCGTGCGTTGGAAAGCGATGAAACCCGCAAGCGTCGAAAAGATGAAGTGGACGAAATCCACATCCAACGTTTGATTCCAGCCGACGCCTTGCGCATCAGGGGTCGGCACAATGCGGTCAACGCTTTGTCGGCGTTGGCCATGGCGTGCAGTGCAGGTTGCAGTTTGGCGCCGATGCTGTATGGGTTGCGTGAATACCGAGGTGAGCCCCATCGTTTGGAGTCTCTCGGTGTCATCAATGGGGTTGAGTATTTCGATGACAGCAAGGGTACCAATGTGGGAGCTGCCGTGGCAGCCCTAGAGGGCTTGGGTGCTGATCGAGGTGTTGTCGTCATTTTGGGTGGTGACGGAAAAGGACAAGACTTCGCGCCATTGGCAAAGCCGGTAGCGCGTTATGCACGGGGGGTCATCTTGATGGGACAAGATAAGGCCTCTATTCGCCACCCATTGCAAGACACAGGCGTCCCTTTGGAGGACGCCCAAGACATGCAACAAGCCGTTGAAAAAGCCAGCCTGATTGCGCAAACAGGTGATGCCGTGTTGCTCTCGCCAGCGTGTGCAAGTCTGGATATGTACAACAGTTATGTCCATCGCGCTGAAGTCTTTTGCCAGGTGGTGAAAGATTTGGCCCAAGCATCGGGTGT